>Ga0247723_1001469_pt1 | contig 13755 bp, 21 predicted proteins | sample MSEWelMarce5H_FC_FD_189079 | JGI IMG/M metagenome (GOLD analysis project Ga0247723, IMG submission 189079) | Subsurface sediment microbial communities from gas well in West Virginia, United States - MSEEL Well Study Marcellus 5H_FC | ecosystem: Environmental > Terrestrial > Deep subsurface >...
GAATATACACAGCATGAGGTTGACAATACATACATAACAAGATGATGAATGATTTAGTCATATTAAATTTTCAAGAGGCAAGACAACCTGAGTACAGGGAAAAGAGGGGAAAGGGGTATATTGAGTTTGGTGAGAAGAATGATTACCCTAACTACCTTTTGGCACTTTACAATAAGAGTGCAAAGCATAATGCTATCGTAAAGGGTAAGGTTAACTACATTATTGGAAACGGATGGAAGGCAGATGAAGCAGACCCTGTTGCAGACCAATTCATAGCACAACCTAATCAGTTTGAATCTCTTGCAGATTTAACAAGGAAGGTGTCTATTGATATTGAAATATTTGGCGGTGCTTACCTTGAAGTCATTTGGTCCGTAACAGGTGGGCAGTTGACTGATGTGCTTCATATTGATTATACTAAGATTAGGAGCAATACAGACAATAGTCAGTTTTGGTACAAGAAAGATTGGAACGAAAGGAAAGATGAGTTGATACCTTTAATGGCATTTAATACAAAAGTCAGGCAAGGTAAGCAGATACTTTATATAAAAGAGTATAGACCAGGTTTGGACACTTATGCTCTTCCAGGTTACATGGGTGCATTGAACTATATTGAATCTGATATAGAAGTCAGCAGACACGTTCTTGGCAATGCCCAAACGGGATTCTCTGCATCCAAACTTATTACCCTTCCCAATGGTGAACCTTCTCCCGATGAGAAGAGGAACATTGAAAGGAGATTTACAGATAGGTTTAGCGGAAGTGATGGTAAGAAATTTATCCTTTCTTTTACCACTGACCCTGCAAGAAAACCAATCATTGAGGACCTCGGTGCAAGTGATATCACTAAAGAGGATTTCACAAGGGTTGATTTGATTATACAAAACAACCTTTTCGCAGGTCATCAGATTACCTCACCAAGTCTTTTCGGTATTGCTGAACCTGGGCAGTTAGGTAGCAGAACGCAAATGAGGGATTCATACGAAATCTTCAAGAATACCTATGTAAATGACAAGCAGCAGTTCCTTGAATCTATATTTAATGAACTTGCAACTTTAAAAGGTGCTACTTCTGAAATTAGCATTATCCCTGTTGAACCGATTGGATTTGAGTTAAGCGAGGCAGCACTTTTACAGATTGCTCCAAAAGAGTGGTTACTTGAAAAGGCAGGAATTGATATGTCTAAATACGGACCAGTGGTTGCAGATAATGCACCAACTGAAACAATACAAGCAGAGGTTAACGATAATTTGAAGAACCTTAGCGGTAGACAATATCAGCAATTGATGCGAGTTATTAGGCAATTCTCACAGGGTAAGATATCCAAAGAGATTGCAGTCACTATGCTCAAATCAGGTCTTGGAATGACTGACAATGAGGTGAATGCTATGCTTGGCATAGATGATGACCCAATGACTGAAGACTTCAGTTTTTCAGCACTTGATGAGGATACTGTTATAGGCTTATTCAGAGAGGTTGGTGAACCGAAAGAGGATTACACCATAATCAACTCAAAGGCGGTTTTTAGTGCCAAGGATGCCTTCGCAGAGGATGCCTTGATAGATAGGACACTTGATAAGCAAATCCTTGCATTGATTGATAAGGATAAGAAAATAAGCATTGATGACATTGCAAGTGCAGTAAAGAAAACAAGAGAGGTTGTACAAGGTCGCTTGTCCTACTTGGTTGAATCGGGTGCGGTAACTTATGACCCAAAGATTGAGGAAAGGAAGTTGACTAAACCTTTGAGCAAGTTGGTTGATGATATGGAGATTACAACCTTTGAGGTTAAGTATTCTTATGAGTGGAAACCTATTGTTCCAAGTTCGCAGAGAGATACTGCTGCACACCCGTCAAGGACATTTTGCAGGAAGTTGGTTAGAGAGGATAGGCTTTGGAGTAGAAGCGGTATAGAGATGCTAAGTGCAAGACTTGGTTATTCAGTATTTGACCGAGGCGGTGGTTGGTGGGGAGATTCTCCATCATGTAGGCACGAGTGGCGCAGAAACGTGGTAGTAAAAAAGAAGAAATAAAATGAGCAGAAATATACTTTTTATCTCAGTTGATACGATAAAGGACAGAACAGGTCTACACGTAAACGTTGACCCTAAATTGGTCTTTCCTGATATCCTTTATGCACAGGATGCATATATCCTCCCTGCTTTGGGTACGGCACTTTACGAAAGGTTACAAAGCGGTATTGAATGTGGTGATTTGAATTGTGATGAAGAAACTTTGCTTAATACCTACATAACACCTTGTTTGGTTTACTATGTTATGAGTGAACTGCCTATGGCGTTATCATATCAGTTTTACAACAAAGGGGTAGTAAGGAAAACAGGGGATAATCAAACCGAACCGAGTGCATCAGATTTGGCAGATGTTGCGAATAGGTACGGGGCAAGGGCAGAGTTTTATAAGCAAAGACTTATCAAGTTTCTAAAACAAGAATCCCAAGCGAGTGCTAAATATCCTGAGTACATAAACCCTGGTACTGGAGTAGATACTATTGTTCCTGACAATGATGCCTATACTACTACTATATGGTTAGGGGATTACGATTGCGATAGGTATAAAACTTTTGAAGAAAAATATCAAGGTAATACAAACCGATGCTGTGGCGAATAAAACTTACACAAAAAAGAACCAAGAGAAACTACGTGTTTATCTTGAAAAAATAAAAAAGGATGACCCTAAACAATCTGATAGAAATAATAGAGGACTTGGGAAATGCCCACAAACAAATCAAAACAACCTTCTACGGGAACGCTTTTGATTTTTTAAGCAAGGGTACTGATAACGTTTACCCTGCTTTATTCTTTGACTTAACAGGTGCATCTATCAATGGAAAGAGTTCAACTATCAACTTCACCTTGTTCTTTTGTGATAGGGTACTTCCTGAACAATCAAATGAACAAGAGGTGCTATCTGACCAATTACTCACTGCTCAAGACATTATTGCTCAGTTGCATTATAATGACTTTGACTTTGTCTTGCAAGATTCGGTAACGCTTGACTTCTTTACGGAGGACACACCCGAATATCTTGCAGGAGTTAGTGCAACAATTGCTCTTGACTTACCTTACTTGCAAAATAGGTGTGAAGTCCCAACAGACTACACATACCCATCATAAATCTATTTAAAAGAAAAGAAATGGCATCAGATTTTAGACCAGGTAAACTTGATATTCAAATTTGGAGAAATGACACTTGGCAGCAGGTGTTTACTCTTTTGGCAGATACTACACCAGTTAACCTATCAGGTGCAACAGTTTATATTCAGGTCCGAAAAGGATGTGGAGGTGTACTTGCACTTAGTCTGACTAATGGAAGCGGTGTAACTATCGGAGGTGTAAGTAATAATCAAATCACAGTGAACAAATTAGTTGATATTGCCAAAGGTAATTACGTGTGGGATATGCAGGTGACTTTTACAGACCTAACTGTGAAGACCTATTTGGAAGGTGATTTTATTGTGTATGATGATGTAACTAAACCATAGAAGATGAGCATTGATGTAAACGTAACAAATGATTTAGTAATAGTTACTGAAAGCAGTGAAGACATAACGGTAAACGTAAGCAATGCTGCTGGACCTGCTGGTGTTGGCGTTCCTGTTGGTGGCAGTACGGGTCAGGTATTAAAGAAACTTAGCAATACCAATTATGATACTTATTGGGCATTAGATGGTGGTGGTGTTCCTTATAGTGGAGCAACAGGTGATGTAGACTTAGGGGAATACGAACTCAAAGCAGGTCAGGTTGAGTTTGACCAAACACCAACGGGAACAACAGGTGTTGGAGTAATGAGGTGGAACGATAGTGATGGTACTGTTGACTTAGGTTTGAAAGGTGGAAACGTAACGCTTCAAGTTGGGCAAGAGCAGGTTTTGAGGGTAGTTAACAAGACGGGTGCTGATTTGCTTGAGAGTCAGTATAGAGCGGTAAGGATTAGATTGGCAGCAGAGGGAGGGTCACAGGGTCAGAGGTTGGCGGTTGTCCTTGCACAAGGAAATAACGATGCCAATAGCACAGATACAATCGGTATCGTAACCGAAACGATTACAAATAATTTAGAAGGGTTTATTTGCACAAGTGGTATTATTAGAGGCATCAACACAACAGGAAGTCTACAAGGTGAAACTTGGGCAGATGGTGACATCATTTATTTGAGTCCTACAATTGCAGGTGCAATTACAACAGTCAAACCAACTGCACCCAACCATTCAGTAATACTTGGTTACGTAATCTATGCTCACAATGTCAATGGTAAGATATTCGTAAAATGCGAAACGGGGTACGAGATAGGCGAATTACATGATTGCTATGTGCCTACACCATCCAACAATGATGGAATCTTTTGGAATACTGCTAATCTTAGGTATCAAAACAACACAATCGCAGGTGCATTAGGTTACACGCCAGTACCATCAACACGCACACTAACAATCAACGGCACTGCCTATGATTTGTCAGCAGATAGGAGTTGGACTGTGAGTACTGGTGGAACTACGATATATAGCGGAGATGGGACAATAAGTGGGAATAGAACTGTTAATATTTCAGCAGGTAATTATTTATTTTTCAATGGGGGTACAGTAAAATTTGGTTCAGCAACTGGTCCTGCAAATTGGGATACATTAGTAGATAGAATACAAGTAGGAAGTGGAGCAATTTATGGTTATCAAAATGAATCAGGAATTCTTGCTAATACATATTACAATGGAGGATGGAAATATATTAGTAATGACTTTGCAGGGTTTTATAATCTAAAAAGCGGTCAGCATATTTGGTATACTGCCCCATCAGGAACGGCAGGAAATTCTATTTCTTACACAAATAGAATGGTACTAACGCAAACAGGTCGCCTATTGTTGGGAACAACTGATGAGGGTACGTACTTGCTTGATGTCAACGGAACTGCGAGAATAAAGGGAGCATTGCAAATTACTGGTGATAATGGTCAAGTACAAAATAGTATTTTTCAGAGTAGTGTAAACGGTTTAATGTTTTGGGGTAGTGGAAGTACTGCTGATTTTATGTTTTTTGATGCATCTGGTATCCCCAGATTACGTTTATTAAGTAGTAATCTTTGGCAATATGATGCACCGATAAGGCTTGGTGTTACAGGTTTAACTTTAGGTGCGAGTTCTGGTGGTCCTTACATAAACTATCAAGCAAGTGAAGGTATTATTTTATTTGGGCAAACTGGTGGAACTTTTTCTGACGTTTCAATGTGGGAACGTACTGGAACATTTACAGCTTGTTTAAAATCAACAGGGTCTTTTTTTATTGGTGCAGCATCAATAAGTCATTCACCTTCTGCTCAATTAGATGTTGTATCCACCACCAAAGGCTTCCTTCCTCCTCGGATGACAAATGCACAAAGGACTGCAATAAGTTCACCTGCGGTTGGTCTTATTGTATACTGCACAGATGCGACTGAGGGGTTGTATGAATACACAAGTGCAGGATGGGTGAACCTTAATGGTGTTGTAACAAATAGGCAGACTGCTTCCTACACACTTGCTTTGACTGATGTTAATGACTTAGTTGAAATGAACGTGGCAACTGCTAATAACTTGACTGTACCTCTTAACTCATCAATCGCATTCCCAATCGGCACAAAGATTGACATAGCACAATACGGAGCAGGGCAGACCACAGTAGTGGCAACAAGTGGAGTCACAATAAGAAGCGCAGGAGGTGCGTTGAAACTTGCTGCTCAATATAGCGGTGGTTCACTTGTGAAGATAGCAACTGATGAGTGGTATTTATTCGGAGACATAACTGTATAAAATGAGTTTAAACTTAGGAATCATAGCATCATCAAGGGCAACTGCATCAGCTGCGTTGTTATTAGACACTTATACAGGTGCTGCTGCTGCATACTCATTGCGTAAACTTAGGACTGCTTATACTGGTGCTGCGATACGAGTAAGGAGGTCAAGTGATAATACTGAGACTGATATTGGATTTAATGGTGGCGGTGGATTAGATACAACTACACTTACAACATTTGTTGGAGTAGGTAATGGATTTATAGTTAATTGGTATGACCAAAGTGGTAATTCAAGAAATTTAAGCACGTTTGCTCCAAATACAACTCAACCAAAAATAGTATCATCAGGCGTAATAGAAACAGTAAATTCAAAACCTGCAATTTTAGGTGATGGTGTAGATGATATATTGGCAAATTCAGTAACTCCTTATAATATACCAGTTACATATTCAATGTTTGCAGTTGCATATAAAGGAACTCAAACAAGTAATTCATCTACAACTCCAAGACCATTTTTTGCAGGTGCTGATGGCACGACAAATGGTGTTCCATATTTAGGAACTGCTTATTTGGGAAGTGCAAATCAAAATAAATATTACATAGGAATAATAGGAGGTGGAACAATTGTTAATTCAGTTGATTGGAACAATGCCACAACAATTTTAGCATACAATAAAATGAATGGTGGAAGTGGGGCAGTTGTAGGTATTAATGGAAATTCAACCACAGGAACTCTTGCAAATATTCAACAAGCGGGTAATTATCTTTGCGTTTTTGGAAACTATAACATAGGTGTAAGAAGATTTGCGGGGAAGATTCCTGAATTAATATTATACGCATCAGACCAAACATCTAATAGAACAGGCATAGAATCTAATATAAATTCATATTATTCAATTTATTAATTATGGCGAATATTCAACCAATAACAACTTGGTATCAAGGAACAGAACACGAAGCAAATATTTTTACGCTTTACTCAACAGGGGATAATCTTATTGATGCTGCTACGTTTAAGTATCAGTTAATTGAGGAAATTATTATTAGTCCTGAAGAGCAATCATCTCAAACATTAATCATTGGCGAACTATCTATCAATGGGCAGGATTATATTGACTGGGATTCATCGGTATCAGCAAATGAGTGGATATATAATTGGGCAGCAAATAAATTAGGATTAACAATAACAAATATATAAAAATGGCAAAACAAATCTCGCCAGTTACAATCTGGACAAACGGAACAAGCAAAGTAGCAGAGTATCTTCAAGTCACAGGCATCAATGACAACTACGAAAGCAGTGCTACGAACTATTGGCAGTTGTTTACAAAAGTTACTACTGATGGCGTTGACTCTCAAGGTGAGCAAGTTGCTCAAGGAAACCTTACTATCAGTGGTCAGGACTACATTAATTGGGGTGACCAACCAGCAATGGCAATTAATGAATGGATATATCAGTGGAGTGCAGACCAACTTAATTTAGTAATTTTACCATAAACTAAATACTATGAACCTTGTAGAACTGAAGGCACAAGCCTACGACATCCTTGCTCAGATTGAATACTTGCAGAAGCAACTTCAAGAAACTAACGCTAAGATTGGCGAAGAACTCCAAAAAGATAAAAACGAAAATGGATAGCAAATCTATTGGAATGTGTGCAGCGACTATACTGATTAAGGTTTGGGCAGATATTGCCTTGTCTGAAGTCGGTGTAGTCGTTGCTATTTTAGCAGGACTATCAACAATAGTCTACAACGTTTATAGAATGTACAAGGAAATAAAAGCATGAGGCAATTCTTCACAGAAGAAAGCAATAGATTAAGCATGAAGAGATTTTGTGCCTTCATTGGTACATTATCGCTTTGTATCATTGCTATATCTAAACCATCTGAAGAAGTGATATACTCATTGACTTTTATTGTTTCTTCATCACTTGGGTTTGCATCTGTTGAGAAAATATTCAGAAAATGAGATACCTACTTTTACTTTTATTTTTAGGATGCAATCCTGTTAAGCAAGTTCTCCGAGACCAAGACAAACTTGAGCAAGTTGCAAAAGTGGTGGTTGCTGGTGGGTGGTGTATATCAGATACTACCTTCATCACCAAATCAGATACACTTACAAAGGTTGACACTTTAACGTACATAGATACGGAAACCTATACACAAATAGTGAATGATACTACCTTTATCACAAGGTGGAAATCAAGAGATATAAAAACAACTATTACTATTCACGATACACTTAAGTCATACATTGTAGATAATGCTCGTGTGAGGTTATTACAGACCGATTCAGTACGTTTAAGCAATGAGGTGATAGATTGGAAAGGAAAGGCAAAAAGAAGGCAATTATGGATATTTGGATTGATTGGGGTCTGGTTCTTAATTCGTTACCTAAGAGATAGAATATGAAACTAAATAAAGCAGGTGCAGACTTAATAAAGGAATTTGAAGGATGCAAGTTGAAAGCATACCAATGCTCTGCAAAGAAGTGGACAATTGGATATGGCAATACCTTCTACGAGGATGGTTCACCTGTAATGCCGGGTCACGCAATTACCCAAGAAAAAGCAGAGCAACTGTTTGAACTGATAGCGAACGAGTTTGCTGCAAAGGTGGCAAAGTTAGTGACGGCAATAGTTACTATGAACCAGTTCGGAGCATTGGTATCATTTGCTTATAACTGTGGAATTGCCAATCTTCAAAAGTCAACACTGCTTAAAAAAGTCAATGCAAATCCTAATGACCCCACCATCAGGGCAGAATTTGCCAAGTGGAACAAGGCAGGAAGCAAAGTTCTTGCAGGTCTTACACGCAGAAGGGAAGCAGAAGCAAACCTATATTTTAAATGAACAAGACACAACTTTGCACAGAGTATCGTGAGAAATATGGGTGGGAGATGCCGACTCTAAAACTTGCAAGGATTGTATACAAAGACAATCCTTTGCTTTTTTCAAGCATTGATAACGCACGTACAATGTTGAGAGGCATTGAAGGTAAAACACAAAACAGAGTTAAAGTGAGAAAACAAATACCTGAACGACCAAGAAACCCGTACAACTTGCCTGAGTCTGATGAGGCGATATATGAACCTTATAAGTTAGATGCAAAGCGTTTGCTGGTCTTATCTGACATCCATATACCATATCATTCTATTGATGCTATAACTTGTGCATTTGATTATGCTAAAGGTGAGAAACCTGATGCTATTCTTTTGAATGGTGATACCTTAGACTTTTTTGGATTATCAAAATTCGTAAAAGACCCAAATAAAAGAAGTGTTGCTCACGAATTGGAAGCGTTTAAATCTTTGATGGACATTATCAAAAAAGTATTCAATGCCAAGATATATTACAAGATGGGCAACCATTGCGAAAGATATGAGCATTTTTTATGGATGAAGGCACATGAATTAGTTGGTGTTGATGAATTTGACTTTGGTAATATTATAAAGTCAAGAGCGGAAGGAATAGAAATGATTAAGGATAAAAGGGTAGTCAAGGCAGGTGATTTAAGCATCATTCATGGACATGAATTTGGTGGTGGTATATTCTCTCCAGTTAATGTTGCGAGGGGTTTATATATGCGTGGGAAGGTATCTGCGATGCAGGGGCATTCCCATGTCACAAGTGAAAATACAGAACTTGATATGGATGGAAAGATGATCACCACATGGTCTGTTGGTTGCCTATGTGAACTGAATCCTCAATACAGACCACTTGCAAATAAATATAATCATGGTTTTGCCATTGTTGATATTGATGGTCAGAACTATCAAGTAAGGAACAAGCGTATACACAACGGAAAAGTTTTGTAATATGGAAGATGACCTCATTTTAGGCGAAGGCGAAGAGGTTGAAGAAATCGTTGAAGAGGTAGGTTACACCTATCCTGAGTACATATCTGCATCAGTTGAGGTCCTTACTATGCTTGAAACATCTAATCCTATGACCCGTGAAGAGGTTGAAAAGATGCAGGAACTTAAAAAACTTTGTTTGGAAATGCTTGAATATTCCGTGAAAAGTATGCATGGAATGCTATTTATTAATGACATTTGACTGTGTTTCATTGTGTTTTATTAATGTGATTACCCCTGATATTTCTATATTGGGGGTTCTTTTTATGGGTAATCGTAAAAAAATAATTTAAAAAAGATTAAAAAAGTGTTCTTTGTATTAAAAAAAGAATTATCTTTACAAAACAATCACAAACAAAAAACACATTATGAAATCAAAAACCATCATCACTTGGGCAACAATTATCGCAATACTTTGGATAATCGGTCAGATTCAAGACCAATTTTGTAGGTAATGAATACCAAGAAAATACTGCAACCTATTTGGGTTAAATGCAGACTTTGCAAATCACTTTATACAATCACAATTAAAACACAATCACTATGCCCCAAATGCCACTGCCTAAATGGACAGACCTAAATACCTTTGAACGCCATAAGTTACTTGGTGAGTTAATTGATGCCATGATATACTCAGGCGAAGCGGTCCAACATCTCAAGGTAACTGTTGAGCAGTTTAGATTGATGGGTTATGTTAGGTCTGTAATTTTACCACAAAATGAAGAACAATGAAAACCTGCACATACTGCAAGAAAAAGAAACCAATAGAGAAATTCAACAAGAATGCATCATCTAAGGACAAGCACGCAAGTAGATGCAAGTCATGCGAAAAAGCAATCAAGGATAACAAGAAAGATATTTACTCGGATTTATACAAGATTTTTTAACAATCAAACAAAAACAATGACAAACAAAGAACTTAGAAAGTTGCGAAGAGACAAGGAAGTTACCCAAGTTAAACTTGCAGAATTATCAGGTATCTCACTTGCCACAGTCAATAGGGCAGAAAAGACTGGCAAGGTTTATTTAAAAACTATGCAAAAATTGTTTCAAGTATTGCAGGAAATTAATTAACTTTAAAACAAATTAAATCAAACACAATGAAAAAACAAGTCACAACAAATGTTAGAATCCCAGCAGAATGGTTAAAAGTCAGCATTGCAGACATCATGATTATGGTCACAGCTACCATTAATGATACTGATGACATAGTAGATGTATGTGTTAGGGAAATTGTTATACCAGGGTATCACTGCATAAACATCCTACCTCAGTTTCATTCTGCATTTTATGAATTGGTAGAACAGAAGTGCATGGATGCTTACACGTTTAAAATGGATTCAGAGTATGACCACCAATATTATAGCGACTATGTACTATGATAGAATTGAAATGACCTTAGAGGTCCGTGGTGAAATCCGTGCAACTTCCTATCCATTAAGATGCCATGAATCAATAGAAAGGCAAAGACATCAATGGTATTACTTTTACGGGTTAAAAAGTATAAAAGATTGGGAAATCTTCATTACCCATAAATCAGTAATGGAGAATTCATCACCATTCAGAATAGAAAAACCTTTTCCTTATCACATTAAATCACAACAAAATGACACAACAGAATCAGAATCAAAACCAACAAGCCTCTATTGCGAACCAGTTGATACTTCAGGGGGACTTGTCAAAACTGTCGGCAAACGACAAAGTGAGGTATTATAACGGGTATTGTGAACGCATGGGATTAGACCCATTTACAAAACCTTTTGATATTCTTCGCCTAAATGGTAAAGAAATCCTTTATTGTACCCGTTCAGGAACTCAGCAACTAAACAAGTTGCACAAGGTATCTCATACCATTACCAGCAGAGATACTAACGATGAGGCAGGAGTTTACATTGTGACAAGCAAGGCATCTCTTCCTGATGGTAGGTGTACAGAATCCATTGGGGCAGTAAACATTGCAGGACTCAAAGGTGAGATGTATGCCAATGCCATTATGAAGGCAGAAACCAAGGCAAAACGGAGAGCAACACTTGACTTGTTAGGATTGGGTGTTCTTGATGAATCAGAGGCAGAATCAATCACTAATGCATCCACAGTAGCATTGAACGCAATGGTAGAAGCATTACCTGAAATGGTGGTAGAATCCGTTGAGGTTATTGAGGAAGATGCTGAGTTGACCATAGGCAGACTGGCAATTGCAATCAAGAAAGCGAGTAACATTGTAGAACTTAAAAAGGTTTACGATGACAACAAGCATAAGATTGAAACGAACACATTTATCAAGGACCAACTAAAAGCAAGAAAAAATGAACTCCTTAAAGGTTAACGACATCAAGGTGGGGGATATTGCCCCCACTAAATTTGGAATAGAACTTATGGCAGATGCTATCCAAGAGCAAGTTAATGACGGACTGCTTGACCCTTTAGAATTAGCAATCAAGTTCAATGGTTTAGAGCAACTGGTTAAGTCGGTTAAATCCCGAATTACTGAGAATGTTTTATCAGAACTTATGAAGCATCCTAAAGGAAAAGCAGAGATACTTGGTGCAACTGTTTCCAATATGGAAAGTGTTAAATATGACTTCTCAGACCTTGCAGGGTGGTCCGAACTTGAAGAGCAGATTGCCTTGTTAAAGGAAAAGCAAAAGGAGATAGAGGACAAAGAAAAGACCTACCATAAGGGTGACCTACCAATTAAGTCAGTAAATTCAACTTTCAAAATTCAACTATCTAAATAAACAAATATGCAAAAGTTAATCAGTCTTTCAATTGATGTTAGTAAAATTGACGCTAAACGCTTGTACAAGGGAAAAAAAGGTCAGTACTTATCTGCTACCTTATTCCTCAAAGAAGAGGTTGACCAGTATGGCAACAATGGTTTTATAGTAGAATCAATTACTAAAGAGGAAAGGGAGCAAGGCAAGAAAGGTACAATCCTCGGTAATGCTAAATTTATGCCAGCAGGTGGTAGCAAACCTACTCAGTCTATGGACTTCGAGGATGCCCCATTTTAGTTTAAATCACAAGGGTGGGGTTATTGCCTCACCCATACTTAAAATAAACACAATGCAAATCACATTAGACTTACACGAGCAGCAAATTGTCAGAGAAATCGCACTCACAAGACACAAGAACAATATTGATAGAGGAAGCAGGTCATACAAGATGGGTGGAGGTGATGACCTTCTCATTAACCTTGAAGGTACTGGCGGAGAGTTTGCATTTTGTAAACTTAAAAATATCTACCCCGATATGACCGTGGACCATCCTATCCCCTTTGACTGTTATATTAATGGTCATGGATATATTGATGTAAAGACAACCAAGAAAACCAATGGGATGCTTTTAGTAGGTGTTTGGAAATCAAGGTCAATACCCGATTATTATGCTTTGATGGTTGGAGAGTTCCCCACTTATGAGTTTAAAGGATTCTTCCCAGGTGATGACCTTTTCAATGATGGTAACTTGGTAGACCTTGGTCATGGTCCAACGTACGGAATTCCACAGGACAGATTAAAAATGGAGTTATGAGAGTAGTACAAATCATTTACTTTTTCATTGTTGCAGTGCCATTGGCGGTCTGCTTTTATATCGGGGCAAGTATTATCTCATTACTAAAACATAAGTTTTGAAAGACATAACGTACCATTTAGAGAACGCAGTTGAGTACTTAGTCTATGACCTAAGCATAGCAGACATAGAAGAACGCAGGAAGAAAGCGGTTACATTTCGGTCAGGGAAGTGCGTTTGTAACTTTATGGGATATCCTCCAAATAAGATTAGCGACTTGAGGCAGGTAGGCAGGAGGGTAACCAGCAGGATTGATGGCAATACTTATGCGGTCCGAGTAAAGAAAAAAGTGGAAGATGTTAAATAAAATGTTATATTCGGAGTACTTGATAGTGGAACATCAGGTGCATTACAAAATTATTAATGCCTTAGAGAGATTCGGAGGTTTGCAAGAGCAGACCTGTTCCACCCGAATCTTTTTAAGGTATTTTTTTTATGAATACTGGACAAATAGTAAAGAGCAAATCAACCGAAAGGTTTACAACTTTACCAAATGAGTTGATAAAGTCCAAGTCTCTGTCTCTTGATGAAAAAGGTCTTTTGAG
>Ga0247723_1001470_pt1 | contig 13754 bp, 16 predicted proteins | sample MSEWelMarce5H_FC_FD_189079 | JGI IMG/M metagenome (GOLD analysis project Ga0247723, IMG submission 189079) | Subsurface sediment microbial communities from gas well in West Virginia, United States - MSEEL Well Study Marcellus 5H_FC | ecosystem: Environmental > Terrestrial > Deep subsurface >...
TGGTTGAACAAACTGCTGTCTAGTGACGTCGCGGGTGTAAACTTTGGTGGTAGCGGCAGTGGCACTTTTGGTGAAGGCGATTACTGATTATGGACAACCCAACAATTGAACCAACAGGCGGACTGCCGCTTGTAAAAGGCGAAATGCTTGGCAAGAGCGGACTGAACGTTCTTGGCAATAAGGGCGTCGCACTTGGTATGGACGACAGCGCCAGTATCCGCGACTACCTACAGCAAATGATCAACCAACGTCAGGCATACAAAGGTAGCTTTGAGCAGGGCATGGATCAAATGCGTTCTGTTCTTGGTGACACTCAAAACCAGATGGCTCAGAACATGCAGGCGCAGAGCACTAAAGAGCGCACCAACGAGCAAGACATATTCAACATGCGCGTCAACATGGCCCAGTTGAAGACACAAGAGGATCGCCTGTTGCAAGAGAAGATGCAGGCGGCCAAACAACAGTTCATGATTCAAAACACCCTGCGCGCCGCGCAAGGACTGCCTCCACTGCCTGAACCAAGTGAGGGTGGTATGGCACAGGCACCTCAGGCAGGCATGGCCCCACCTCCTCAAGTTGGTGCGGCTCCGGCTCCTCAGGGTGGTGCGGCTCCTGCCCCTCAAGGCGGCGCCGAGGCTCCTCCATTGAACGCACTACAAGCGGCCACAATAGCACAACTGGCAGTGGCCAACCCGCAAGAGGCTCTTAAACAAATGTTGTCTTTGACCAAGCCAACTGACTTGCAACGCGAGTTGAGTTTCTTGCCTGCGAACGTGCGTAACCAAATCATCACGGCGGCCAAAGCAGGCAACATGTATCAGCCGTTCAAGTACTACGACGCCAACGTTGGTAGAGAAGTTGAAACAAGCGCCGCGGACATTATTGGAAAAATGTTTAACGTGCCTTCACAGCTTGGTGGCGCACCTGCAGGCCCCGCGCCTGCTACTGGTGCAAGGCCACCTGTGGCTAGTGCTACCCCCGCAGTCGCACCCGCAGTAGCCCCCGCAGTCGCCCCTGTAGCACCTGCTCCAGTGGCCGCGGCCCCTGCACCTAGCGCTCCTGTTTCTGAGGCCGTGACAAGCCTTAGAAACCTGCCAAACCCGAACCCAAGAAGCTCTCCTTCTTACGCCGAGTTTGAAGCAGACAGAAACAAGAAGATTCTTGAACAGCAAGCTAAAGAGGCAGGTGTGTCCGTTGCAGGCCAAACACGCGAGGCAGAGAAAGTTGCCGAAACAGCCGCTGAAGAACAGAAGCAACACAGCGTTGATGTGCGAGAGGCACAGAATAACGCCATGATTGCGCAAAACATGCAAAAAGACATTCGCAAGGCTGATGCGCTTTTAGGTAAGCTTGCGGGTGGTGGTGCACAGTCTGCGTTCTTTGGTTTGATTGACGGTGGTATTCAAGTTGGTCAACTTGGCTCTGTGAACTTGCCTAAGTTTACAGAGGCTGTGGTTAAGATGGATCCAAAGGCCAAAGACCCTGCGGTCATGGACGCGTACATTCGTGTGGCCAAAGACGTAGAAAGCTTAAAGCTTGCCTACTCTCGTAAAGTGTTCCAAGGCCAAGGCGCCGTAACAGAGAACGAACGTAAGCTGATTGACACTGCAGTGGGCGATGTTAACCGCATGTCCCCCGCCAACTTGATGCGCATGGCCAAGGCCACAGAACTTGAGGCACGCAACAAGGTCGACCAAGATCGTTTGTGGAGCCAGATGAAAAACGCGGGCATGTCATGGTCTCAGTATAAGAACAGCAATGAGCTCAAAGACATGCAACGTAAACAATTCTACCGCACTGCTAAAGCGTTTGGTATTGACAACGCGGTGTACCCCGGAGACCCCGCACGATGACCGGACTTGAATCTCTCAGCCCAAAGCAACGCGCCACAGCACAGCGCGTGATTGCGGAAGCAAAAAGGCAAGGCGTGCCCCCTGAGTTGGCGTACGGCATGGCCATGCAAGAGAGTGGCTTTGACCAAAGCAAAAGATCTAAGACAGGCCCCACTGGCGTGATGATGCTTGGTAAAGCGGCCGCCAAGGACATGGGTGTCAACCGCCATAACGAGATGGAAAATATTCGTGGCGGTGTTGCGTACATGAAGCAAATGCTTGACAAGTACCAAGGCGACGTGGACAAGGCTTTGATTGCCTACCACGACGGCCCTAACAGTCCATATTTTAAATCAGGGCAAGCTAGTCCTGCCGCTGTAAACCACATTCAAAAAGTTAAAGGATACGCAGGTATGGCCACCCCAGCTACTTCCGTTGTTAAAAATCCCCCTGCGCCTGAAGCCAAAACAGGATTCAACATTGAGATTGAGGACATTGAGCCATTAGATCTCACAGGCCTTGCAGGCACGACAGCAACACCCCAAGGCTTCGGTCGTCCTCGTGACATCACCGACGTTGCGGCTGGTGGCGCTGGCGCCATGGCAGGTTTTGCTTTTGGTCCGGATAAACCAAAGAGCAAAAAGCAACTTGAGCAAATGCGCATTCAGATTGCCGCAGACCGCTTGAAGCAAGCAGAAGCGCAAACCGCCGCGGCCGCAAGCGCGGCAAACAAGGCGCCAATGTTTGGCACAGGCAAGGACAATTGGAACGTTAACCAACACAATCAAATGTTGGCCCAGACGTTAGCCAATCAACCTAGTCAAGCCGCCATGGGTCAAATGGAACCAGCGATGCGTGCAAATCTGGCCAAGGCGCAGTCTATGTACCCCAACATGGCGCTTGCAAGCCCTGAGTCGCTGATTGCCCTTCCCAACACCGTGGGTCAAGGCAACAAAGTATTACCTGCCACCACACCAGCACCCACTGGAGGTTTACCCACGACAATAGTTACACACCCCAAGCCAATTAACTTTGGCTCGCGTTCCGGTCAGTTGGGTAACACACTTGCGGGTGGTATGGTTACCGCACAAGGCGCTGACGCGGCACAACGCGCCGCACAGGGCGACTACGCAGGCGCAGGCCTGTCTGGCATTAGCGCGATGGGCGCCGGTGCAACCTTTGCGCCAAACCCTAAAGCCAAAGTGGCAGGTGCGGTTACAAGCGCGGCAGGTGCAGGTTTGCAATACCTGTACGACCTTTTCAAAACCGACGACGAAACCAAGTCGGTGTTGCAACCAGAAGGCACCCCCGTCAAGTATAAAAAAGGTGGTGCAGTAAAAAAGTCGGACGGCGGCCTGCCCGCCGTTGAGCACTTTGACGGCGGTGGCCGCACTGGTATTGCAAAAACTGTTGCCGGTAAAATTGCCGGCGCGTTTGGTCAGGCCCCCGGCCAGTTGGTCATGCCCACTGCCGAAGAGATTGCAAAGTTTTCTGCCAAACCAACCAAACAGTTGAAGTTTAGCGAGGCCATCAGGCCCTACCAAGACCACTACCTTGGTGTGCACATGTCTGACAGACAGGGCGTTCATGGCGGTCGTTGGGGTGGCACAGGCTTCCCTAACTTCCAAAACGTCAACCCTCTCCACGCGGCCAACAAGGCTGTGTGGATGAACGACAGCGAAGAGGCCGCAAACAAGCTAATTCAAACCTCTAGGGAATTCAACGGCCGTCCCATGGTCAACACCAACTACATTGGTGCGCCAGACCAACACAGGTCCAACAAGACCGTGTTCAACGACATTCTCGACACGTTCTATCAGAACCAAGCGGCGGGCCAAGTAACACCAGAGCAAATTGAGAAAATCAACCAAGCCATTTTGAGCAAGGCCAAGACAACAGGCACGCTTAAAAACCTCCCGTTCAACGACAAGTTTGACATCAGGGACAAGGACGCAGTCAGGGCTATTGCCGGACAAACGTTTGAGGGCCGCAAGGCCATTGGTGATCTGCTTGGTATGGGCCTTGGAACACGCAAGCCCCCAACTGTGCCCCAATACGCAAGCATCCTAGACGCACACGCTGACCCCTTTACCAAGGGCGCGCCTACGAGCGCGGTTGGTACACGTTTCTTTAAAGTTGACGATGTGCCTGCGCAGTACACAGACGACGTGTTACACCCTGACTACCGTTGGAAAGTAACGGGCGAAGACCAACAGGTGCAGTTCCCCGCGGTGCCACAGAGCATTGCTGTGCGTGACTGGTACAACGAGATCAAACCGCGTATCGGCATGGAGCCCCACGGCAACGCATGGTTCTCTTATCCAAAGCGACCACAGCTTATCAGCAAAGACTACATAACCATGGCAGAGGACGCCGGTTATGCAGAGGGCGGCCTAACTGGTGTACAGCACTTTGACGGCGGTGGTAAGGTGGGTGGTTTGACGCGAATTGCACAGTCCGCGTATGACATGCTCAAGCTGACGCCTGAGAAGGTTGAAGCATGGCGTAAGATGAACGCAAAGCCGTACAAGCAACAGCAGGACCCTCAACTAGCCCAAGCGCTTGAAGCGTACATGACAGGCAAGATCTCACAGGCCGACTACCTGCGCATCATGAACGAGCGCAGGCCAATTCGCCCGTTGACTGAGTTGCCAACCGCGCACTCTAATATTGACATTGTGTCTGCATTGGACAAGAACAAAGCCGACAGGGGTATTCTTGGTTTGAACCTACAGGTGCCAGAGGGCATGCGCGTGGGTAACCGCCTTGACATCCCTGCATACGAGCGCTACGGCATTTATGTGGACACCATGCACGACCCTGCGGGCAAGCCAATTGGCTACGGCCACACGGGCCATTTAAAAGACGTGGAGTTTAAGTCTGATCCGAATAAAGCCATCCGCGTGGGGCTTGGGACCAGACCGCAAGGGTTGACACCATTGGCCGCGGAAGAGGGCGCTGATAAAGGCCCGTTCGCCATGATGGTGGGCAACCAACAAATAACCAAGGACGAGGAAGTCCGCAGGATGCTTGCAGAGGCCTTGAAAGACCCCACATGGCGCCAGATCGGCATGAACCCGTACCGTGGGTCACAGTTCTACGACAAGGCCGACATGCAACCAGTGTTTAGTGCGGCTGAAAAGATTCAGGCCGGCCCACTGGTGTTGGCCCGTGACGTAGAGAAAACATCGTGGGGTGACCCACGACTAAAAACCAGATACGGTGTGAACTACGCCAAGGGTGGTTTGACACACTTATAAGCGTGGAGGAGAAGAGCGGCTTCCAAACCGCCCCCTCTTCGCCCTTATTTGCGGTAGCGTGTGTCGATCCAAGACTCTGCCGCAAGTGGAAAGTCTCCCGCCCAACTTGGTGGTGTGGTCAAAGACTGCATCACCAGTTCTTCAGTTTGTTTCGCGTCTTCAACACGGCATAACGAAAGAATTTCATCATGGATCAGGTTAATCACCGACACGCCTTCACCCTCCAGTTTAAGCGTAGCCTCGGCAAGAAAATCTCTTGCGGTTCCTTGAACAGAGGACTGGAAGATACTGGAGCCGATCAGCTTGTTGCGCCCCCACTTGCGGGTAAAGGTGTTCTGACTGGTGACGTACACCACGTCAGCCAACTTACCCCATGGGGTATACTCCTTGACGACCTCAGGGGATTGCCAACAAATTAGGCGGCCACTGGGCAGTTGCATCCACAGCGCCCCTTTAGCAACCTTAAACGTCACCTTACCGGCCTTAAACGCGCGTCCTTGCTCGTTAATGGCGTCGATGGCCGCCTGACCCATCAGGTACCAACAGTTCTTCACCTTGGCATAAGACAGCCTGTACGCGTTCACGGCGTTCTCCGCCTGTCCGAGGTCCAACATCACCCCCATGCCCTCTGCGTAGGCCACAAGGCCCTTTGCGCCCTGCCCAAACATGCAACCGAGCACAGCGGACTTACTGACCTGACGCATGTCCTTGGTCACCTCTTCGTAGGGCACGTTGTACAGGCTTGTTGAAGCGAACGTCTTGTACTCGTCCAGACCTTGGCGGAACAACTCCACCTTGTCATTCTGGCCCGCGATCCAAGACGCCACCCTGTTCTCAATCGACGACAGGTCAGCGTCCACAAAGGTGTACCCCTCAGGCGCCTTGATGGCGTTGCGTACAATCGACGAGCACGCGTCCATCACGCGGTCACCAAAGCGCTCCTTCATGGCCAAGTAGCCCCCGTACTCCAGACCAATCTGCACCGCGTCTACGATGTCTTGGTCCTTCATCCACAGCGCGGGGCGCGCGATGTTCTGCAGGTTGATACCACGACTGGCCCAACGACCCGTGGAGGCGCCGTGGTACACCAGACCGTTACGAATGCGCCCACCCACCTGCACGTCGGCCATCTTGTTAAACTTGGTGACAGACGTCTTGGACCCTTCGTAACGTAATCCCAGTACTTTAACAACGTCCTTGTTAGAGTGCGATTTCTTTGTTGCATTCTCAATTGTTTCGGCCTGCATGTCTGGCAGGTCCAAGCCGTTGGCGCGGAACCAGTTGAGCAACTGCTCACGCTTGGACACCTCAATGCCTCCGGTGATCTTGGTGATCTCTTCGTTAATGTGGCCCATCTCGTTGGTCACCACGTTGATAATGTTGTCCAACTCCGAGGGGTCCACGGGAACACCGCGTTGGTTGATCTTCTGCGTGGCAACCCAAACAGCCTGTTCGACCGCGGACAGTGGGCGCAGTTTGGCCACGATGGAGATCTCTGTCTGCACGTCGCGCTTGCAGTACTCGAACATTTCGGCCAGTAATTCTGGGTCCTTGTTGAACGTGCCGTCCTTCTTGGGCTTGCTCAAAAGCTGAATGAGCTTCTTGCCGCGCTTGTCTTTTTGGAAGTCAGCCTGCATCACCTCACCGGCCGTGTCCAAGTCTTGGGGGATGTTGTTGGCGGCCGCTATGGCCATGGAGTCGATGAGTTGACTCCACGTGATTGTAGGCCAACAAAAACGCTCACCCACGCGGTTCCAAATATGGTACTCAAACGACGCGTTCCATGCGGATACTTTGCCGCCATTTATCATGTGGTCAAACACCCACGCAGGTACTTTGTCGGGGGCCCACACCTGCACGTCGTCCGCGGTAAAACCTGCGGCTATGCAAATGATTTCTGTTGTGGGGGAGGATGAATAAACATCAAGGCCGTGGACCTTGAGATCGACCTTGCTACGGGTCTCGAAATCGATTGAAAGAACTGACATAACTGCTCCTAAGGCATGCAGACGAATCTGCGTTGATAAAAAAGAGCAGAGAGGTTTCCCTCTCTGCTAAAAGTCCAACCAAGGACTCACCATGAAACACACCGAAACTATAACACAGGTTTTGGCTCTGGTTTCTTTTGGCCAAAAATCTTGTCGTAATTTTCCGAATACTTTTTCTGGTCTGTTGGGCGTTGCTTGTCGCCCTTGCCACCGTCACTCATTGTTGGCCCTCCCGTTTCTTGATCTCACGTTCAATGTACCATTTGGCTTTTTTCAAGTCCTCAATGGCGTCTTTCTTCAAGTCACAGCGCCAGATATATTTGATTGCATTACCCAAGTTAAAGCCCATGTGTTCAGTAACTTGGATGCACTCAATACCTGAGGGGTGTTCAGTGTAGTGAGGTGGCCTGTTAACTACGTCGTTCATTTGTATGCGCTTAGTGCGTACATGTGCAGGTGACCCCACAGGCCCACGCCTATGAACACCAAGTAGCAGGCAAACAGGAAGCCCACCAACAGACTAAACGCGCCGAGGACACCCTCACAAATCGCTAACAGTTTATCTTTCATTTCATTCTCCTGATTTAACAACGTAGGGCACCGAGCGCACGTTAGGAAACTGTTCCTTGAACGCCTCGACAGTGATGTCCCTACCAACTTTTACTTCCTCAAACTCAATGCCCTGACTATGCAGTCGGTTTTTGACTATAAGGCACGCAGGACAGTTGTCCTTTGTGTATACAGTCGTGGTTTTTAAGTATTCAGTCATCGTTTTTAAGTATAAGGTGGGGCGGTATGCGCTCCCCCGAGAACTCCCAGAGGTACCGCCCCAATTCAATTATATCTCGCAACCACCGGCGGTGCAAGCCAAGGTCTGTGCGCCTTCAACGTTGTCTGTGTTCTCAGCAAACGCGGCCCAGTTGATTGTTGGCATTTGCGCCAACAGTCGGTCGTAGTCTTCCTTGGTGCACTCCTCGTAGGGCGCCTGTCTGTACGTGCCGCCGTCGTGGGGCAAGAACGACACACCAGACATTTCGTCGAAGTGGTCCCAGACAAACGCACCCACTTTGGGCCACTCGCTCTCTTTGACCGAGATGGTCACAGAGGGCTTGTGCTCACACCAGTGGCGCTGATACGCCAACCAGAGGCCCAAGTGCTTGATCGCGTCAATGTCGTCGCGTGTGGTCAAACCCTCTGGCGCCTTTTGTGGGAAGCTGAACACGATCGTGTTGTTGGGTTTCATCACGCATGGCTCGTTGGGGATGCCTTGGGAGACCAAGAACTGGGACAGTGGGTCCTTCATGTCACCGCGCACGCGGCGGATGTAGTAAGGCGAGTGGCGTGGGTGGATGCCGCTTGCTGTGTCTGTCAACTGGCTCACTGTACCGCTAGGCTTAACGGCCGTGATGGCTGTTGAGCGTGGGATACCAAGCAGGTCGGCGAACTCGGCGTTGGCCTCTTCAGCAACCAAGCGCAACTGGGGCAACCACAACGCGGCGCCGTTTATGTCGCTCGTGACCTTGTGGTCGTAGATGCCGGTCAAGGACACGCCCAACAAACGCTCTTCTTCGGTGTTGCGTTGCCAGACCTTACGCAGGTAGGGGAAGTGCGTGAACGTGGCTTGGATCGTGCCCAAAATGGCCGCCATGCGCACCTTCTGCTTCAGGCTCTCCAGTGTGTCCTCTGGACGCACCATGACCTCTGTCAGGTTACAGAACTGGTAGGGGCGCAGGATGATCTCACTGCAGGGGTTTGTGCCGAACTCGTAGTTGGGGTCACGCTTGCCGTACTTGGCCACAGCGGCCTTGGCGGCCTCGCGGTTGAAAATACCGCGCTCACCTGAGTGGCTGTTGTACAGGGAGGTCCACTCTTCCAAGAACGTGCCCACAGTGGGTTTGACGTCGTACACGGCGCTGTTGTTGGCCAGTGCTCGGTGACCGGCAGTTTCCCACCAGTTACCGGACTTGGCGTGGCGGATGCGCTCGTCGTTCAGGTCGGACAAAGAGATCATGGCAGAGCGGCGCACGCCACCCACCACAACAACCTCGCCAATCTTGCACATCAGGTCGTGGCACTCAAGCGTGTTCAGCTTGCGGCCCTGTGCGGCCTTGAAGATTTTGATTGTGAAGTGGAACAGGTCAACCAGTGGCTCTGGACCGGATGCGCGGCCACCAAAAGTCTTGAGAGGCGTGCCTGCGGCGCGCACCTTGCTCACGTCCCATTTTGGGATCTCGCCGGCGTACAGGTTGGCTAACAGCAGGCGGTAAGACTTGGCCCAACCCTCTTTGCTGTCGTGCACGTTGATGACGTGCTGTGAGTCGAACAGACGCTCTGGCACTTCCGGCAGTTTGTTGGTGTACTTAGATTCCACAGAGAAGCCGACACCCGTACCACAGAGCAGGATGAACATGGCTTCATCGAACGACTTGACGTCGTCCACAGGGAGGTAAGAGCAGTTGTATACGCAGGTGTTGTCACGGTCGGCGGCTTTTCCAGAGGTCATCATGGCGCGCATTGACGGCATGATGTGATGGCCAGAGATGGCGTTAAAGATGTCTTGCTTCATTGAAGAATCAAGCTTGGGGGTCTTGTTAAAAACATAGTCCACATAGCGGGCTACAGTTTCGTTCCAGTCCTCACGTCGATTTTGATCTGGCATGAACTTAGCGTAGCGGCTCTTGTGAATGTATTGTTGGTATTGGTTCATTTTATGGTGATGAATTTTAGAGACAAAAAAGCCCACACGTGAGCATGGGCGCGGGTACAGCAGGGCAGTAATTACTCTGCTGTGTCTTTTGCTTCTTCAGCGGCTTTCGCGGCTTCCAAAGCTTCTGCTTGTGGTCGGCCTTGGTCAACGATGGCCATGATGGTCATGTTAACTTCAGCGAATGGGAGCTTGCCCAACAACGTCAAGATATGGTTGACTTCGTCAACAGAGAACTCAAGTTTGATCATGATAAATGTTCAGAATATTAAACAAAAATTGGGGGCTAGGCCCCCAACCTACTTAGACCGCGAAGTCAGAGGCGGCAGAAGAACCACCACCCAAACGATCGCCGTCTTCCAGCTTTTGCAAGTTGCCCAAACCGCAGGCAATGCCCTTAGAACCCTGTTGGTTGTATGGGTAGAATGTCAAAGACACTCGGCCGTAGCAACCAGAATAGAACTCTTCTGGGTCAATAATTGCGTTCAACTCAGCGTCCACAACTCCGGGCTTTTGCACGGTGTTGGCGTTGATGAAAAACGCGTTCTCGTACGCAGGGTCATCCTTCTCCGCGTCGCCGTCACGCAGGCCGCCTTTAAGGCCCTTAGGCACTGTGCCACCGAAGTAGGCCGCGCTTGCTTGCTTGGCCTTTTCAAAAGCCGCGTTGATCTTGTCAATAGTCTCCTTGTCCTTCTTGTCGATAATCACCGACACAGAGTACTTGGGGGTTTTGCCCTCTTCACTTGCAACGGGCTTGAACACGTTAGCGTAAGAGAAACGAACTTTACCGGTCACTACTTTTTCATTCTTGGCCATCTTGGCCTCCTTGTTTACTAATTCGAGAGCACTTTAAAATAGGCGGCTCTCAAGACCCAAACTCTTCCTTCAACTTCGAGGGCACCAGTTTTGGTTCCCCTGCCGGCTTGACAATCAGGTCACCAAGAATTTCTTGGAGGTGCCCTTTGCCTACCTGCTTTTCCAATTGTGCCACAGATTTTAAACTGGGTGTGGTGAATATATCATCAAACCCTGCTTTCTGCAACTTTTTCGCCGCATCCTCTTGCGCCTCAATTTTACGGTTTGTGCTTGACTGCCCCAACTCGTAACCTGTAGGCACTATGCCATGGTCCGTAGCCTGTGTCAACATGTAATCTTCAACATCTGCCAACCACTTGCGTGTCTTGGAAGCGTCCTTGAGTACCTTTGCCAACTCGCTGTCTGCTAGGAGTGCGGGTGCCTTAAAATCGGCCGCCGCGGCCACATTGTTAAAGTCTGCACGAGCTCGGCACTGGGCCTTTGCTCGGCAAAACTGACAATGATCTCCTGCCACAAAATCCCCTTGGCCGGCATACGCCTTCTTGGCCTTGGGTTTTACTACATGCTCGGCCCAGTCTTGCAAACTTTCTAGCGTCACCGTTTCGGTGGTGATGCTGTCCAGTCGGGGCTGGTGAATAGTATATTCGACATGGGTTATACGGGGGTAGTTTTCCCTATACTTGTACCAACCACCAAGGCCGTACAGCCTCAGTTGTGGGTTGTCCGCGGCGTCCACTGCGACACCCTTGCCGAATTTCAGATCAATCACGCGAACCTTGTTCTCGCTCATGATAACCACGTCGGCCGTGCCGAAGCCGTCTGGCACCCACTCACTGAAGTCCACTCGTTGCTCAAAGTAAGGGGTGTCCCCCTCGCCAATCTGCGAACGAACGTAGAGCACGTAGTTGTCTACATGCGCCTCGAAGTCCTCGTCGTAGTAGGGTGTTGCCTTGACCTCTGCAATGGCCTCGTTGTACTCCTTGGCCGTCATTTGACCAAAATGCCGGCGTAGCTTGGCCTCTGCCATAGAGTGGGCTGTGGTGCCCTCTTGGCTGAAGTCAAACGCGCCTGATTTTCGTTTAGGTTCGGGGAGTACGGCCTCTAGTCGCGCGCTTGGTGTACAAGACATCCAACGCTTGGACCCTGAGGCACTGAGTAGTGCATGTGCTGTGATGATGCTCTCCTTTATACAAAGGTGAAAAAAGCCCCGCGAGGGGCTTACGAAATGTCGGTACTTATTGACAAGTACCGACAGTTTGTTACGCCGCTTTTTTAAGCGCCGTAATTAGGTCGGTAACTGCACCAGAAAAATCCAACACGACGTCGGCCTTGACTTCAAGCTTGTTGCTCTTGTCGTCACGGTAGTCAGAGGGAAACTGGCCCCTCAACGCGATCTCAGCCACCCTGCTGTTAAAGGCCTTGTTCTCCACGTTGGCAAGCAACTGGGTTTCCCAGTAAGCCTGTGAGTGGGTGATGGCCATGTCCAGTGCTTCAGCGAACTCTGGGTGGTTTTTCTTAAACGTCTGCGCGGCCGCGGAACTGATTCCGACGCTTGCAAACATCATTTTTTGGGACGCGCCTACCTTGCCCAACTCTATCAGTTGGTCGCACATCTCCGGTTTGAACTCGTATTTGGATTTGGTTGCCATGGTGTTACCTTATATTCAAGGCCTAAAAAGGCCTTTCCTATATAGAATTACCCATTTTGCGAGGGCTTTTCGACCCTCTGAACCTGAGTATTTGAGTCGCGGATCTGGGCGCGGGCCTTTGCCTCACGTAACGCCTCGTTGACAACTAAACGTGTCACCGCTCCGGCCATTTCCATGGCCTTCTGCTCTTTTGACTTTACGCCCAAGCTTGCCAATAAATTTGTTGCTTCGTTTGCCATAATTACACCTTATTTTCGTCAAGTTTATGATCACCGCACCAGTCGTTAAAAAAGACTGTCGGATAGCCTCCCATTGTTGGCGCATGTCGACGGCAACGTCCAACCACTTTTTCCACTTCTACTGTCGCCGCTTTCTCCACAAACCACATGCAGGTAGCGCAACTCATGCCTTTGGACCGGTGGATCCATGGGTCAACAGGTGTCATATCAGCCTTTCCAAGTAATTGCTTTGACTGCCCACATTTGGGCTGTTTGTGCCTCAGTGATGGCCACACTGGCCATGCGCTTGACCTCTGGATTATCCGTCAAGTTACGCAGGTAGTTCATGCGGTCAATGACCGCGGCGAACTCTTGCTTACATTTGTCAACCTCGTGTGAATTGCTAGGGTTAAACGTCAACCCCACTGCCTTTTCTCCAAAAGATAATTCACGTTCTGTCATGCTAAACCTTTCTTTTGTTGTTCCCTAAACCTACGTAAATCTTTCAGTATGAAATCCCGCTCGTCTTCGTTCTCGAAGTGCCAGATTGACAGCACGTCTTGCCCGTTTTCGAACATGGGATACTTTGCGTCAACCTGAATGTCTATGGTTGGCCACCCATGGTTGACGTACTCCACTATGTACCCGTTCACAATTTTAACTCCTTTCGTATCTTGTTGATTGCCGCGCTGTAGTGGTATCTCCAATACTTCTGGGTAACCGCCAAGTCGTGGTAGTTGTATCCTGCTAAATGCGCCTCAATGATTTCCCTCTGCTGTGGGGTCAGCTTCTCGGCCACGACGTTGTACACGTCCTGAATGGTGTCTGGGCCCCACGGCGCCCACCCTGCGCCGCCGGTTGTAGGTTCCGAGGACGAATCCTCGTGCTCAAGAGGATCCGGCTCTTCGTCTGAAAGCCTGCGGATGGTGGCGTTGATTTTGATCATTGAAGTTTCAGTGCGTTCATTAACGCGTTTTGCATGTCGATCTTCCCTTCTAGCACATCCATGACCTGACTGTCAATACTTTTTTGCATGGTCAGGTGATGAATAATCACAGGCTTTTCTTGTCCCTGTCTGAACAGGCGCGCGTTGGCTTGTAGGTAGTCTTCACTGGACCACGGCAGGTCGAACCAAACGATCTGGGCCGTGTCGCCCACGTTGCACTGCAGGTTTAGGCCAATACCCACGCTCTTGGGGTGGCAAAGTAGCACTGAGACCTTACCAGAGCGCCATAGGGCGATTGTTTTCTCGTCGTCAGGGTCAAGTAGCACCGCCTCAGGAATCGC
>Ga0247723_1001471_pt1 | contig 13747 bp, 24 predicted proteins | sample MSEWelMarce5H_FC_FD_189079 | JGI IMG/M metagenome (GOLD analysis project Ga0247723, IMG submission 189079) | Subsurface sediment microbial communities from gas well in West Virginia, United States - MSEEL Well Study Marcellus 5H_FC | ecosystem: Environmental > Terrestrial > Deep subsurface >...
CTCCTGTGGTTCCCGAAGATGTAGCTGGAGACGACACCGTGATGCTGTATGTCGATGCGTCAATATAAGTGATCCTGAACTCTTGGTTCAAAGCAGCCGCAGGAATACCATTAACCGCACCCGCAACACCGGAGATAGTCACAAAATCACCAGTTTGTCCGCCGTAACCCGGGTCGTTAATCACCACCGTGGTGGGGGTGGAGGTGGAGGTGGTAAATGCGTTGGATGCAATGGTGTTGGTGTCCCGAAGTGGCGTGACGTCGTAGAAATCACCGCCAGCGGTCTGCTGGATGTAGTACTTCAGGTTGGTGCCCAAGCCCATCAGGTTGGTGCCGTTTAACGTGACCCAGTTCCACAGAGACCGGCAAATACCCCAGAACGAACCCGCAGGAGGTTGCAAAGTGGCCTCTGCCGTGCCGGTGTCCAACGTCCAGCCCCCAATTTTTTCAGGGTAGCCAGAGCGAAAGCGCACCTTGTCCATCTCGAACCAAGTGCCTTCGTTGGCCAGCGATGTCGATTCTCGGTTGATACCGGGTTTGAGTTGGAGTTTTTGCAGTGGCATGTGGGCCTCTTAAGTGAGCACGGCCAGCGCGTGGTTGATGTGCTTGATGCGGTCTTCTAGGCCAATTGTCCCACCATTTATTTTTTTCGTCATCCCCGTGTAGTCCTTGGCGTCGGCTTCTTTGTTTAAACCGCGCTTGTTCCAGTACCAAGCCGCGCTCAGAGCTGCGTACTTGGGGGACAGAATCAGGTCTGGGGAGTGGATGAAGTCCTCACCCAAGGCATCCCCGCACAGGGTGTAATTGTCTTTGCCGGTCAATTGGATCAGACCCCTGCCCTTGTACAAGCTGCCTTCCTCTGTTTCCTCGGTCCCGTTGCCCATACGACCGCCGTAGACCTTGTTGGCGATCTTGTCGGGGTTGCGGTGATAGGGTTGGGCGGACTCCAGCGTGGGGAAACGGCTGGGCCAGACGCGGCACAGAGACTCTGCGCTGTAGTTCAGGTTCTCCTGCAGGGTCTTGAAGTTACCAGACTCGTGGGCGCACTGGCCAATGAACGCTGCCATCCGCAGGGGAGTGTTGATCTCATAACGCTGGAAAGCGTCATTCAGTGGCTCCAGCCAGTCTTCGGAGATGTGCAGTTCTTTGAGTTGTTCAGCAGTAATCACTTTGCGTCCTTGAGTTTTTGGATGTCAGCGCCTTTGTCCTTGGAGCCCTGTGAGCTGCCACGGTGGAAGTTCAGGATGGTACCGCTCATCGTGATGAGGGAGCCGAGCGCCATATAGACCAGCTCTTTGTTGGCATCAGGTACGCCCTTCATAAAAGCAAACCAAGCCAGAAAGATGGTGGCCGATACGATGCCAATGTCCAGCGCGTATGCCGTGTTCTTAGCCAGCCACGATGCGTTGGCGGACTCTTGAATCTCGGCGTTCATCTTCCGGGCGCTGTCAGTGTTGGCGTTGTGCAACTCAAACTGCTTAGTATCAATCTCCGCCAGCTTCTGTGCGGCTTGCGGGTCCGCCTGAATTGCGCTCGCTACGGCCTCGACCGTGTCTTCAACGCCCAACTTCTCAGCGATTGCCTTGACCGCCATGCCCCCAAGAGGGCCAGTAACAGCAGTGGCCAGCATTGGTGCCACATTTTTAAGCAGTCCTGCAAGTACGTCGTTCATCAGTTACCCCTCTTGGTTAACATGGCGCTGGCGATCTCCAGCATGAATTTGATCTGCTCAAGGTTCTCAGGCTGTTGCGCCCAACCAACAGTTATCTGGCCAACAAACCGATGGTTGTCTGGCGGCACGCTGATCCGGCAGGTGTACCCCACACCCTTCTCGATGTACCACAGCCCCACTTCGGACTGCGCGTAACGGTACTCCGAGCAAGGAATCTCGTTGGTCATCAGCTTAATGACGTCAGCATTGTTGGCAGCGTTCTGGCTGAACAACCCAACGTCAATGTCCTCAATTGACTTATCCCTGCCATCCTTGGTATACGCCTTGTACAGCACCCGACTACCAAACAAAGGGTTAACCCTAAAGATCGCCACCACAGTTGCGCCAGTTTTCTTGAACAGCATGGCGCTCGCCTCGTCTGCCCGACCGGTGTTGATCTCAGGCAGCTTCTTGGACTCCTTGTAGGCGTCAAACATGAATTCTTGGTTCTGCCACAGGAAGTAGCCCGAGAACGCCACGATGCCCATGACAAGGATGGCAAACAGTTTAAACGGCGAGTCCACATACCCGAGCACCTTGTCAAGGGTAGAGTTGGCGTTCAGCTTTTCATCGCTCACCGCAGATACCTCATGTACAACACGATGCCGTAGATCATCAGCGCGGCCAGCACCACCGTAGCCATACCCATTGCAATGTACTCAACCATCTTGGCTGCTTGCTCTGCTCTGCGGGCCTTTTCTCGGGCGGCAGCCTCCTTGGCCTCGCGGCGCTTACGGGCTGCGGCGGCTTGGAACTTAACCCAATCGTCCCACATGCCCGGGCGGCCAGCGTAGACCATGCGCTCGCGCAATTCTTCTTCCTGCTGCCTGAGTTGCTCCAGCGCCATGAACTCTTCCATGTCGGAGCCGCCACCCTTCTTGGTGGCTTTTTCTTGAATGCTTGCCTTGTTGTCGAAGTAATCGAACACCCGCGAACCGAGCTGGTGCAGCTCCTTGCCGTTGGCAAGCGCCCCTTTAATGACGGCAAAAGCGGCGTTGGCGGCGGCAAGCTCTGCAAGCATAGGCGTTTTTACTCAAGTTACGGCTTATGTCTTGATGATGTACTGCAAGGCAATATACGGTTGCAGGTTGCGCTGCACGCCGCTTTGCTCTTGGATCGTCATTGTGTGCGTGCCTGAACCAGTTGAGGTGATGTTGACCTCGGAGCCACCAACAGAAGTAGACAGCTTACAAGTCTCGGCTGCAACGTCAGCTTGCACGATGTAGTATGTGGTCGAAGCAGAGAGACCGGCTGGCAATGTACCCGTTGTACTAACTTTTACCGAGATGTTGTTGTCCCAGCCGGTGCCCATCGTGACGACGTTGGAGGTGGCCGCTGTAAACGTCTGCGAAGCACCAACAATACTGTGGGTGTGGTTAGCGTCAATAAACAGGTTTTCGTTAACCGCCCCAGAACCAAACCCGGCTTGGTTTGCGCCCGTAGGGTTTGTAGCAGACACGATGCCATTACCGGTGTTGGTAGGAATACCGTTAGAGCCGAAGTTGATATTGCCGTCCAAATCAGTGGTCGTGCTAATCGTGTTCGTGGGCAGCACAGCATCACGAGAACCGCCTGTAGCAGCCAAAGAGTACAAGTCACCCGCACCGATTGGCACACGGTTTTCCAAGTTGGGCACGTTGAACGTGGTAGAACCGTCGCCTGTGCCGTAGGTGGTGCTGATTACACCAAACAGCGTTGCGTAGGTTGTACGAGACACAGCCGCGCCATTACACAGCAGGTAACCAGAAGGGGCAGTGTTGGTGGGCCACATATGGATCGTGCCAGCAGCGGTGGGGTCAAAGGCTTCAACAAAAGCGCAGGTGGCAAGAGCTGTCGTCGATGTTCCCGAAGGAGCGGTAACGCCAAGCGATACGGGCGTCAAGGTCAAGTTACCTGAACCTACGTTGGTGATGTTGACGGCGGAGCCGCCAACTGTTGTAGACAGCTTGATTGTCTGCGTGCCGGAGTAGGTCCCGGTTATGGCGGTTGAGACCACAGTCTGTGATGCGGCAACAATGTACGTACCCACTCCGCCAGTGCCCGTGCCCAAAGAGGAGACCGTGGTTGCAGTCACGCCCGTGCCAGAAATTGCTGTACCCACGCCAATCGAGCCCGCATACACCGCCGAGATGGTCAGGGTTGTGCCGGAAATGGAACCCAGCCCTGAAAAATAGGATGTTGCGCTTGTGTTGACAACAAAGTAATTGGTGTTGGTTGACAAACCTGTGGGCATTGTCCCCGAAGAAGACAGAATGACTGCCACATCATCCGAGTAAGCCGCTGACGCCAGCGTCACCGTGTCGTTGGCAACACTGACTGCGCTTGCTTGCGTTACTGTCTGGGCGGTAGCGCCGTTTAAATACGCCGTGCCGCCTGTGGAAATGGAGCCAACCGCTGAAATCTCACCCAAAACTGTTTGCGATCCACCTGTGGAAATGGAGGCGTTGGTCGATATTCCATCATCCACCACAAGGGAGCCGCCAAGCAGCAGATTGTTTGCGTAGTCAACCGCGACTCGGAAATTGGTCCCCTCGGTCCATACCGGGACAGTTCTACCGGCAGGAATAGCCACCCCCGTACCGGCTGCGGTGGTATTTCCAATTACGGTTGAGTTGTAGATTGTGGCGGTGTAGCTGCTGGCGTTGTAGATGATGTACGTTTTTTCGGCCGGGGGTGCGTACACGGCAAAGTTTGCGCCTGTGGTTGTTGTCAACGCAATTGTCTGGTTGCGAGATTCGTCTGGAGCACCGTTGAGCGCGGTCAGCGCTTGGTTGGCAGTCGTAATCGACACCGAGGTATATCCAGCAATAGCCGACTCAATCAAGCCGCCGAGGTTGGTATTGGTTGTATTGCCCCATGTACCGGCTTGATCGCCGGTTGTGATGAGTTCAATCCGAAGGGATGGGGAATACGTGCTCATACTTGCTCCTCAGTCAGCTGTGGGGATATTTGTCCACCCGGGGGTTTGCGAGTCGTCGATAGTTGGCCAACTCGATGATTGTGCGTTGTCTACATTTTGCCACGTTGTACTTTGGCTGTCATCCAACGCTTGCCATGCAACAACCTGCGCAGTATTGATTTCACCCCAAGAGCCATCTTGTGCGTCGTCAATCAACTCCCAGAGCAAGCGGCGCAGAACCTCGTCAGCGCCAACAGCGCCCTCGGTAACGGCGGCAAAGAAGGCTGCTGTGGCCACAACCTCATCGAGCGCCTGCACCACTTCAACAACGGCCACCAAGAACTGCATCTGGGCGCTAAGAGACTCTGAGCCTGTAGCGGACTCACTCACACTGGCCGAGATCGTTGTGAAGGCGGAAACCGTATCAGTACCGGTGGCAGCTTCGACAATTTCCGCAAGATAGGACAACCCGCCGTTTGGCAGGTCAGACATGGTGGCTGTTTCAGAGATGGTTACCGCAAACGTCACAGCTGCGGATACAAGCTCTTGGCCTGTTGCGGTCTCGGATAGAGCCACCAAGAAGTTGGCAGCGGCGGAGACGGCGTCGGAGGCAGAGCCATTCTCCGCAATGGCCGCAAGCATGGACGCGGCCGCCGAAACGGAATCGGACCCAGCCGCCGTCTCCGCTACAAACACTTGTGTATTGGCGTTGGCAAACACTGAGTCGCTGATTGTGGATGTTTCGGAAACGCTGCCTGCGAAAGTAGCGGCGGCGGACACTGAGTCCAGCCCAGAGGCGGTCTCTTGGACAGAAACACCAAACGCGGCATTGGACGCCACGGCGTCAGAGCCAGTCCCAACTTCGGCAATCGCAGCCGAGAACACAAGGCCCCCAACTACGCTGTCGCTGCCAGTCAGCGCCTCGTAGACCGCTACGCTGAAGTTGACTGCGGTAGAGACGGAATCCAAGCCGGAAGCCAGCTCAGATATGGCGGCATTAAGAGCGGCTTGGCTGGAGACGGCGTCGGCCCCAGTGGCGGTCTCGGAAATAGAAGACGCAATTTGGGCTTGCCCGATACCAGCAAATGTCGCACCGGCAAAAGTGGCTAACCCAAACATGTGTCTCCTCAGTAGTTGTTTAATTGCTCCTCATCGTCCAGCATCGCCCACCCAATAAAGATGAGCAAGGTTAGTGGGATGAGAAGAAGCCAGATCATTACCAGCCCATTGCCGCTACATCAGCAGCGCGGTCAGGGTAGGCGGCCAAGTATTGCTCTTTGTCTGCTTGTGTGTACTCTTGTGTCGTGCCATCTTCAAAGGTCACGATGAGCTTGTTTGAAATCAGTTCAAGTGTGTATGAATCAACCATTTAGATCACCTGATATGTGAAAGTGAATTGATAAGTTGTTGAGCTTGTCGTAGTTGGTCTGCAACGCATTTCAACACAATCGTTTGTTGTATCAGCCAACAAAGCCATAGTATTTGTACCGAAAATACCTGTGTTTATAGCTGCACCTGTGCCTGCAAGCTGCCTTGTAGCCGAAAAGTTACTTGCAATAGGTAGTGATATTTTTACCGTTGTGTCTGTTGCAGAGGCGGTAGCAGTAAAGATAATTTGTCCACTTACAGTTACTGTGTTACCTACACGCATATACTGAGCCGCTGAAAACGTTGGGCCAGTTGCAATGTTTGTGTTTGTGCTTACCTGCGTAGGCGTATAAGTCCCGCTGAATACGTTGCCGTCTGTGGTGGCAGGGGCCGTGACTGCGGTGCGTGTAATTTCAAGACCGCCTGTTTCAGACAGGCCAATTGCCCGAGTCAGCGTTGTGCCGTTGCTCGACACATAGAAGTTCAAGCCCGTGGTTGTGCCAGCAGTATCGGCTGCATATGCGTTAATTGAAGCCTTGATGCCGCCGTCACCTGCACCGCTTGTGTCGTCATTGCCAAAAGCAAGTCGAGCAAAATCTTGGCCAGCAGTCCAAGTTCCTGCAGACGCCGAATAAACGTGGATTGTTGTCGGGTTTGGTGTTGCCGTAAACGTAATAGAACCAGCGGTAGCTGCTGCCGAGCTTTGCACAGTGATCTGCGACGCTGAGTCAATGCTCAAGATCATTGTGTTCGTGCCCAACACGCCTGTGCCAGCAGTTTTGGTGAGGATCATCCCCCCATAAAAACCTGTTGTTGTGGAAAGGCCAGTAATAGTAGTTTCTGTAGCTGAAGAGGTGATTGTTCCCGTAACGCCAGAAATTACAGCTTCACCAGAGTCTCGTTGAAAACGAAACGAATGGCCGTCGTTATTGCCCGTTTCCCCCGTCAGCATGTAAAACTGCGCGTTTGTTACGTTGTTGTTTAACTGCAGGTAAGAGTAGCCTTGAAGCATTTGCAGATACCACGTCTGCGTGCCGTTTCGGTGTCCAGACAACCCACTTTCGCCGGTATCCGAGCTGTCAAGGTAAACAATGGCGTCGCCATCGCCACTAACTGCGTTTGATTTAAGACGCATGTACGTCTTTGCGCCGTCAGCGGTGCTTGGGTTTTGGATGTCAAGAATATATGGTGCTGTTGGGGGCGCACCAATACCTACGTTGCCGTCTGCATCTTGGTTAACAGACTTCTCGGACGGATACGTGACGAACACATCTTTCTCGCCCGCCGAGAAATTAACCGCCGCTCCCGCGTTGCTTGACGAGAGGATGGTTGTGCGTGCAAGGGTTGTACCGCTGGACGTGTAGGTGCCGATACCAACCTCCCACTCGCTGAGGTCTCGGGCAGCAATACAGTAATACGTAGTGTTGCCGTCCCCAACAGCGGAGAACGATTGGTATCCTGTGACAGCCCCAGCAAGGGTAACAGTGCCCGTGCCAGTGGTCGTCGTAGTTTCTCTGACTCGGTCAGCTAGTACCAAGGCCATGCGGCACCCCTTTTACATATTAAGCCGCGTCGAGGCTGAATGTGTATGTCACAGTCAGAACGTCACCAGAAACAACGGTACGGTCGCCGGGAGCTTGGAAGTCCGAGGCGGAGAACAAAGTGCCCGAAGTGCCGGACGTCACGGAGCACAAGAACGCGCCTGCAACAACGCCACCAGCGCCGGAGATTGTGAATTGGTTTTTTGCCGCCGAGTTGTCAATCACAGACGGGTCAGCGGTTGTGGCTGTACCGAACGTAACGGCTTGGCGTGTACCAGAATAATCGGTGTACTCAGTCCAACCTGCGTGCAAAGCCAACGTATCGCCAGCAGCGATGGTTGTGCCAGAGCTGGGGCCAGTAATCAGGCCCATGTACCAAGTAGTGATCTGTGTAGCGCCGTCCAAATAGACAGACACCATGCTCTGCAAGCCTTGGTTCACAATAAGGTTGTGCTCAGTCTCTTCCCACTTGAGCTTGCCGTCTTTGTCGTGGCACTGAAATGTGTAAACGCCACCGGCGGATGCTTTGTTGGTCAACATGTGTTGCTCCTGTTAAGAAATGCGGATGAGTGCCGATGTTGCTGTGTTGGCTGGCATCTGCACCGTGAAAATTGTCGTGGCCGTTTTATCCGACCCGAAGTCCAACACCGCAATGGCTTTGTTGCTCTTGCTGGCATTGTAAATTAGGGCTCCACGGGCGGTGAACGCGGCGGGGTCCCAAGAGGGGTCGGCAAAATCCACGTAGGCCGTGGTATCTGCGGTCAGCACCGTCACGCCTGTCAACGTCTTGCCGCCTGCTGTATAGCCCGTGCCAGACGTCTCGCCATCCGTGGTGTAAACCGTGGTTTCTGCGCCAAGGTTGGCTGTTGCCAAGAACAGCGCCATTTTGATGTCATCCGTCTCAAGGTCGTGAACTCCAAGCAAGATGTCCTGCTTGAAGCTCGTGGTGATGGTTTGGTCAAAAGCCATGTTATGTCACCGCCTGTCGGTATTGGCCGGACCGGTACGCGTCCTGACGCTCCATGCCATCGCCCAAGCGCTTTGCCAAGCCCAAAGCCTCGGTGTACTTGGTGTTGTACAGCTGGACCATGTCGGCTTCGCCCTTCATGAACGTGATGGCTTCAACCAAAGAGCCGTACAGCAGCACGGAATCAAAGTTGTCGCCCAGCCAAGTCTCACCAGCGGTGACGATTGACTCGGGGTAGTAGTAAAAATGCAACTCCACCGTGTAGGCGGCATCTGGCGTTGGGCCGAGAATAAACGACAGCTCGTTCGTGATGCTCGGACTTGACCCGCTTGTGGTCGTTGGGCCAAACAGCGCGTAGTACTTGGGCAATCCGGTGCTTGTTGGCGTTGGATATGCCTGCCGGATGAAGTTGACATCCTTGTTGAGCAGGAACTCGTAAGCGCCAGTGGCATCAACCACCGCAAGCGAATACACGGCCAAGAAGTCGGACGGTGCAGACAAGTATTTGTTGCTTGCCGTGAGCGAACCCGTCACGTTCTTGCGGATCGAAGGGAACTGCACCGTGTTGTAGATGCGTTGCTCCGCCTGCTGCACAAACACCGGAATGTTGTCAATGAAGTCTTGGTCGAAGTTCTGCGTGTAATCGCAGATTGCAGCGGTCAACTGGGTGTAGTTCATGTTCGTATCAGGCCATAGGGCCGCGAGCCATCACGCCTTTAGTAGCTGCGCCAGTGCCACGGATTTTGATGCCCGAGGTTTTGGTTTCTGGATACTCGTTGCTGTGGTTGTTGGCCACGGACACGTTGGTATTCAGCATGTGCTTCATGGCATTGACTTTGGGCAGCACGGCCTGTGTGGGCGCTGGTTTTGGTGAGCGGTATGTTGCCATGTCAGGCTCCTTTGCGGCCGGGGGATTTCTGGTTGGCAACCTTGGCCAAGCCACGACCCATCTTCAGCATATCGCTGTTGGTCTTGCCACCAGCACGCATTTTTTTGACCGCAGCATCGGGATGCGCGGTTTTCATGCCTTTAGCCATGTGGTCTTTGAGTGCTTTCTTTGCGTCCATGATGAACTCCTTATGATGTAGCGATTGTCACTTGGCCGACCGAAGCAGTCAACACCAAGTAGTTGGGGGTTAAGCCGTCGTCGTACGCTCGAGCACCGCCCACCGGGTTCCAACCCCACTGGATGTCTCGAGAGCCACCTGTTGGGTATCCTGCCGCGTTGGGTCCGGCCGTCACGTACGTTGTGTCTCTGCGAGGGTTGCGCACAGCTTGAGGGTCATCCACCGGGTACATGCCCAGCTGAAGCTGCGGCTGATCGGGGTCCCAGCAATCGTCGCAGACCAAGAGGTTGTAGGTCTTGGTCTTGATGATTTCCTTGCGCAACTCGGTGAGTTTGAAGCGGAAACCACAACGATCGCACTGGGCGATCGAGTTCTTGGCACTGGCAAACCGATTGCCCATTTATGTCCCGCTCCCAAGGTACTGGCGGCGAGGAACAAATCGAACCGCTGCCTTCTCGCGGTCTTCGCTGGCGGCCAAGTCCCAAGCCTCGTCATACTGGCCCTTCAAAACCTGCAAGCGCTCTGTTCCGCCGGGCACCTTCAGGGCCAAGTAGTAAGCCAAGCCTGCCACCATGCAAGGCAAGAACCGGAACGGCATGTCCATGGTGTTTACACCTTCGCCCGCGTTCTGAATGCGCTTTAAGCGCCAGTACACGAAGGTGTACGGCTGGCTGTTGTCGGGCACAGGCCACACGGTGATCCGAGGTGTGTTCAAGCGCTCGATCCAGACCTGAATGGGCCGGGCCTGCTGCAGCTTGTTGGGGATCGTGGCGTAGGTAGAAACACTGATACGCGTGATGGTCAGGTCTGCCTGTGTAGACGAGCTGCCCGCACCCGTGCGAATGACGTGCTCCAACAAGTCCACCGTGTCGGTGGGAAGGTCGTACGTGGCGGTGCCCGCCACCAACGGAATCGAGCCCTGCTCGAACGTCCACATGTTGATGCCACGGTTGGCCCAGTCAGCGAACATCAAGTTCAGCGAGCGGCGGGCCGTACGCAGGTCATAGCCTGTACGCATCTCACCGCCCACGCGCTCGAACGCCTCCTCAACGATCTCAGTCAAGTCGAGGTTGAAGTTTGCTACGCCGGATGTTGCCATTATCTGAACCCTGCTGTTTTCTTTGCGATGGTCTTGGGTTGCGCCACGAACTGCTTGCCAGCGGCTTTACCAGCACGCTTGGCTTTGGTTGTCGCAGCGTACTCGGCCGATGACAACGATTTTATGGCAGCTTCTGGCAAATACCGCTCCCCCGTCTTTGACGACGGCTTGCCGGATTTTGTGGTCCATTTCTGGTCCCCCCAATCCTTGAGCGATTTTTGCGGGGCTTTCATCTTAATCCCTGTACCCGCCGCCAGCAGCCTTGTACTTCTTGGCCACGAGCTGCGCCTTGCGAGCTGACCACTGGCCTGCGCCAGTGCCTTGGGTTGCAGCAGCCTTTACCTGAGACACAATCCGCTTGCGCAGGCTTGGCTTGGTGTAATTGCCAGCCGCATTGACTTTGCCGCCTGCAGCATACACGCCGGAGATTGACTTGCGCATCTCTTGCTCTGCAAGAAGCGCTTGCTCCAGTTTGGTGTTGCCGGTACTCTGCGCTTGTGCCAAAGCCGCCTCAAGGTCTTGCTTTGGCATTTTGCTGTACTTGAGCCTGCCACTGACTGCCGGGGGCGTCAGCCCACCTTCAGCGTACTGCGTGAAGTCGGTGTCATCCCGGCGTGCTTTTTTCACGCCTTTGGGCATTTTGGAGGGGGCGATTGCCCCCATGCCTCGGCTGGCTCTCATGGTCTTAGCAGGCCATGCCGCCTTTGGCCATCGCAACCTGCTTGCCCTTGGTGTGGCCCTTGGTTACGCAACCGTCAGCGCGAGTGACGCCGCCCTTGGCAAAGGGTTTACCCTTAGCTTCGGCCATTTCGTGTTTGATCATGGACTTGGGAGCGCCCTTCTTCTTCATGAAGGCCATCTCTTTACCAACCATTGCTTTGGACTCTTTCATATCGCCACCTTCTTTAAATTTGCGGCCCTTGTCCGCGTTGGAAAACTCTTTGCCCACAGACTGTGGGACGCCTACCTTCTTGGCAAACGATGGGCTGTTGGCCACCGCCGCCATAAAGTTGTGTTGTTTCTTACTGCTGCTCGGCATCCGGTTTCTTTCGGCGGATGATCTCCGCAAAAGGCTTGCCGGTAACCATCTCTGCAATACGCATCAAGGTCCAGACAGCACCAATCAAACCGAACACGGGTGTCAGCATCTGCAAGAAAGAACCAATCGTGGCAAACACGGACAGAATGTCCAAGGTGTTTTTCACAGTGTCGTGATTTTGTGACATCTCAGCACTTCCAAGCCCGCAGGCTTTTGTTGATGCGCGAATCCGGGTCTTTGGCCGTCTTCTCGCTGGTCAGTTTCTTCTTCATGCCTTCCATGCGGGCGCAGAAAGAGTCGCGGCGTTTGCCGCCCTCTGGCTGGGGTGCTTTCAACCCGGGCTTGCCCGGATTGGCCTTGTTGTAAGACGCACGCCCCTTCGCGTTCAGGCCGCCCTTCTCGGACTTGCCTTCTTTGCGTGTCCATGCTGGGCTCTTAGGCATAAAAGGCCGTCACTTTGGTATTCGACAGAGTGGCGTAGATGCTAGTTGCGAACAGCACGCCTTCGGCCGGAATCAGAATGTTGAAAGTCTCGCCGCCTGCCGTGGTGTTCAGCGTCATGATCGTGGTGCCGCCGGAGCCGCCATCCTTCATGATGACGCTACCAGCAGATGCGCCGGGCTCGATCACCAAGCTGCGCAAGCGTGCGCGGGCATCAGTCACTGCGCCTGACGCGGCCAGCGATACGGCTTTGACATCGGTTTGCATCGTCATAATCAATCTCCTTTAAAACAGGGGCCGAAGCCCCCGAGATCAATTAGGCTGCAGCAATCGCTGTACCAGCGGGAGAAATCCAGTTAGAACCGTCCCATACTGCCAAGCAGGGTGCGCCAGCCAAACCATTCGACACGTAAACAACTTGGCCAATGGTTTTGTCCGCCGCTGCGATAGCGTTAGCGGTGGTGACGGTGTAAGTAGGAGCGATAAAGCCGTTGGTCGATGCGACTGGGCCAGAGAAGGTAGTGCGTGCCATGATAGTTTCCTCATGCGGTTGAGGCGTATCTGTCTGCATGACGTCGGCCCGGAGCCGTCAGATACACCGGAAAGTCCGGGAGTGTTTGCAATATATCACGCAGGTTTGTGGGGGTCAACGAGTTTGTTGGACTTTTTCAAGTTCTCGTCTTGGGTGATAACGCGCAGGTTCCATGGCACATGTAGGCCGCAGACGGATTCGCCGCGTAGCGGGACGATGTGGTCGACGACATACCGTTCGCCAGTCACTGCAGTGAGTTTGCGAGCCTGCACATACAGTTCCCGCATTTGCAAGCGTTCTTCTTTTGTGAGCCACGTAGGGGTCGCCTCGCGGTGCCGCCGTTTGCGCAAGCTTGTGTCCGCACGCACGACATCGACGTTTCGATCCTTGTACTCAGCCCTGTTGCGGCGCTTTTCTGCCGCCGGACGGGCGGTTGCTCTAGCAATAACGGCCTCCCGGTTTTTTTCGTAGTACCGGCGTCCTGCAGCTACTGCCGCTTCCGTCTTGGGCTTACCTTTTCTGCGCTCGTTGTCAACCGCCCAATCTTCTTTGACGCAGTCCAAACAAGAACCTTTGGTCTTGCGTAATGCCACGTGGCCACGAACGCATGGCTCCCCAGTGAAGTAGAACTTTTCTCCGGCGGCAATAGCTTCTTTGCGGGTCTTCGGGTACTCCATACACAGCTCCTCGTTACGATACGGGGAATTGTACAGGATAAACGACAGATGTCAAAACCCAATAAAAAAGGCCCCGAAGGGCCTTTTTTAGATACCGAAGTATCAGGCAGAACCAGAAGAACCCCAGATACCGAGTGGGTCGCTCCAGCCAAAGCTGTAACGCTCACGTGCTTTGTAGCGAACGTTTCCTGTATCGAAGTCACCATCCATCGAAGTCTGCAAAGCAGAGCGCTCGAAGTGCTTCAAACCGTTTGGCACGTCTGTAGTCAAGAACCAAGCGTTGTTGTCGGTCAAGAAGTGGTTGACGGTGTAACCGCCAGACACTGTGCCCATTTGCTTCAACGCGTTGATGTCGTTGTCAGCAGTGCCAACACGCAGTTCGGTGTCCAGCAGACGCTTGGCCACGA
>Ga0247723_1001472_pt1 | contig 13739 bp, 33 predicted proteins | sample MSEWelMarce5H_FC_FD_189079 | JGI IMG/M metagenome (GOLD analysis project Ga0247723, IMG submission 189079) | Subsurface sediment microbial communities from gas well in West Virginia, United States - MSEEL Well Study Marcellus 5H_FC | ecosystem: Environmental > Terrestrial > Deep subsurface >...
GATGACCTTGTACGATACGATGGACAAGAAGAATTCGGATACATACTTGCTTTCTAAGGTGAACAATGCCAACTAATTTTCCAACTAGTGTGGACAACTTTACGAATCCAACTGCCAATGATTCGCTGAACATTCCCTCTCATTCAACGCAACATGCAAACGCTAATGATGCTATTGAAGCCATTGAAACTTATGCTTTGGCTTTGCCTAAAGGAAAATTAGTCAGAGCAACGGCAACTGCTTCAACAGCATTTTCTGGTGGCAGTAGTATTCCAGTTTTAGATTTTGACGTAACAATTACTGCTGGAAGGCTTTATCAAATTACTGGTCGAATTGCTGTGCAAGCAACTAATGCTGTTTCTGGTAACGCTTTATACATAACAACTGTTGCTGCAACACCTAAAACTTTGGACTATCAAACACCTGCAATTGGAACAAATCTTTGTAAATCATTCCAAGGAACAGTGACTATGAGCGCAGCAGAGTTTAGTGTTACCTCTGGGTCTGCAACTAAGAATATTGCAATGCGATGGTTATCAAACTCAAATGGTTCTTTAACTACAAACCCAGATAACTTTGTTTCTGCTGGTTCATTCCCGCAAGAACTATGGATTATGGACATTGGCAATGCGTAACCAACTAAACTTAAACTTAGAAACAACACAGGAGTAAAACAAAATGGCTGGTGCTGGTAAAAAGACATTCACAGCAGGTGAAGTATTAACTGCTAGTGATGTGAACACATACCTAATGGAGCAATCCGTTATGGTCTTTGGTGGTACGGCTGCACGTTCATCTGCTATTCCTACTCCGTCTGAGGGAATGACTACCTATCGCACAGATACACAGCAGATTGAATCTTACGATGGTGCTAACTGGATTGGTATGTCAGGTTTGCAGTTAGTTAAGAAGCAAACTATCGGTTCAGCAGTTTCATCTGTAACTGTTACTGGTGCTTTTAGCGCAACATATGAAAATTACAAAGTTATCATTGCTGGTGGCGCAAACTCAGTTGATAACGCGCAAATACAATTACAACTTGGTTCAACAACATCTAGTTACATTTATAGTTTTGGTGTTTTTTCTAGTGGATTTGCGGCTGGTGTTGGCTCTACAAGTGCAGCCAATTTTGCAAACGCAGGGGAAATTGACACAAATAAATTAGTTTTTAATGTCGAGATTATCAACCCATTTTTATCTAAACAAACAGTTGTCAATGGTCTTGGTGGTTATAACTTAACAAATAATAATTCTCGTACCGCTTATCAAGGTGTATTACCTAACACAACTTCATACACTGCTTTCACACTTATTGCCAGTTCAGGGGCAATGACTGGTGGCACAATCTACGTCTACGGATATGGAACATAACAAATGAGCAAACCACTTATACAAATAGATGATTTAGTACGCGAAATGACTGACGAGGAATTTGCTGCATACGAACAAGCAGTTGCTGATACACCTGCAATTCCAAGCAAGTAAACTTGTTCTAACACCCTGCGCTTAATACTTTTGGAGTTACATTGAAGCGCAAGCAAGTCAAAGACATAATTACCCGTATGGTCGCAGTAGTTGTGGCATCTGTTATGGGAACAATCGGTGCTGGTTCGATCATCGGTGTTGAGTTGTGGAAGTCAGCAAGCATGGCTGCGATTCTTGGTGTGGCTATTGTGCTTGAAGGTCTAGCGCGTGCCTACATTGCAGACGGCAAACTTGATGAAACTGAAATCAACAATGCTTTTGGTAAGGCTAACGGCAAGAAATAAATGAAGCGGTTACGTCTAGCTGTAACTGCGCTCTTAGTTGGTGGCTTTATGCTGGCAACGCCTGTTCAGGCAAACGTTGTCTGCAATACCTACACTTACACGGGTCACGATGACACGGCTTACCCTGCCAATTTGCCGTTTACATTAAAGCTAGGGCTGACGGAATACGAGAACGTCTTTGTTACTACTAACGGCACTCTTACCTTTGGTCAACCTGATGCAACGTTTCACGATTACCCACAGACCCCAAGTGTCAGCGTTGCAGGGTATGACTGGGTGACATGGGGACAGGGTGCTTATGTATCCTTTGGCTCAACTGACAGCACGTTATGCGTGGAGTGGAGTTTGCGCCCTTACCCACAATCGCAAGGTGATCTAACTCAGATACGTCTAGTGATTAACAAGTACCCTAATGGGACTTGGCATGGTGAGGTTACTACCTTTGGTTGGTTGCCTGAGAATCTAAGGCGCGGTATTCGCTACGTTCAAGGTGAGCCAGTTGTAACTATTGCCGGGGCATTTGATGTTGGTGATGGTGGCGTTCCTGTTGAAGTCGAACCTGCACCAGTTCCTAGTAGCTTTACAGAACCGCCGGTTATTCCGACCCTAGAACCTAGCCCTGAACCAGTCCCAACCGTTGTACCAAGCCTGAACCCAGAGCCAACGCCAACGCCTGAACCTAGTCAAACTGCAACGCCAACGCCAGAGCCGACAGATACGTTACTGCCAACGCCAGAACCCATAATCGAAGCCACACAAACACCAGAGCCTACACCAGTTCCCTTAGTAGTACCTGAACCTGAACCTACGCCAGAAGTGTCTGAGGATGCTCCTGTGCCTGTCGTAGAGCCAAGCCCTATCGCATCAGATTTAGTGCCAAATTTAGAGCCAACACCTGAGCCAATCCCAGAGCCTGTCAATGAACAAGTTGTGATTCTAGAAGTGCCTAGTGCTTTGGCAAGTGTGCCGGGAATCGTTGCAGTCTTTGAAGCTGCTGAAGCGTTTATGAACATTGGCTCAGACATGACACCAGAAGAACGCGAAGAATCGCAGTCAGTCATAGTGGCTGCCGTAATTGTTACTCAACTCGCACTACCTAGAAGGATGAAATAAATGAAATGGTTAAAGACATACCTGCGTGAGATCACTGCTGAAACATACACGTTTGTAGGTTTATTGACTGCTTACTTCACCCTTGACGGGTCAGCTAAACGGGTTACTGGATTGCTGATTCTTATTGGTGCTTTGGTGTGGCTGGTAACATTGCCTTTAAGACAAGATGATGAGGATTAACAATGGGCTTACCAATCGCAGGCGGAAAGATTACAACCGCATATGGCAAAAAAGGCAAGATGTGGAGCAAGGGTTACCACACAGGCGTAGATTTCGCCGTTCCACAGGGTACTGACATTGTTGCAGTAGCTGACGGCAAGATTGAAAACGCATCTTGGGGCAAGGCTTACGGCACAGCGTTAGTCCAAAAAGTTGAGGGTGGCTGGGTAATCTACGCACACTTGTCTAAGGCTCTTGCGAAGCCCGGCGATAAAGTTGTTGCTGGACAGAATATTGGGAAGTCAGGTAACACCGGAAACTCGTCAGGCCCGCACTTGCATTTTGAAATGCGCGATAACATCCGTTGGTCAGCCGGCAAAGACATTGACCCAGCAGCGATCTTAGCGAAGTAATGCTTAGGCGATTAGCAGCCTGCGCTATCGCTTTCTCTCTAGTCTTTACGTCACAGGTTCACGCGGAAGCAGCTGAACCTTATGTTGTTGCAGTCGCTAAAAAGTCTGGTCTATGCAAAGTTGAATCAGACCAAAGTGTTACTGGTAAGTGGCAGACGTTCAAAGACTGTGAGCCATTTGTTCTTGGTGGGGATCGTTCCTTGTTCTTTGTGCAGATACACATTCAATGCACCAAACGCCCTAAGTATGTAAAGCTAAGACTTGCAAGACTAAAACCTGACGGCACTAAAGACACCACAGGTACAACCACGTTCTCATTTACTGACGAAACAACTAAAGACTGGCAAGGAACTATGTGGTGGGAATCTAAAACCACATACCCAATCGTGGCGCAGTATAAAGTGGTGGGTGGTAAGTGTTATTCAGATCAACGACAATTCAAATGGTGGCAACCGTAATGGGACTAATTGAAATAGGGCAATACGCAGGAGCTATAACCGCGATTGCATTACTTGCAGGTATGGCTATCAAGTGGGGAATTGTTAAGCCCATTAAGGCGTACATTGACTTGGCTACTTACCCAATTAGCCCAACGGCCAATGGTGGCAAATCGCTCCCGGACATAGCGCACACAGTTAATCGCATTGAAGCCAGCGTTAAAGAACTTGACTATCGTCTTAACTCAATCGAGGAACTAGTTACAAAGCCAACACGCCAGAAGAAATCCACAGCCTGACACACCTGCGCTCTAGACTTATCTAGACGAAAGGTGGTCACTGTGACCTTACTTGACGATTTAGAAACTGTGGTCAAAAGCAGTTACGAATGTTCTATTAAGCGCGTACTAAAGCAACTAAGCCCAAAGGAATCAGCAGCACTAACCAAGCTGATAGATGATCCTGAAACAAGTCCCACAAGTCTTGCTCGTGTATTAACTAAGAACGGCTTTGACATTAGCCGTCAGACAATTCACAGACACCGCAGGCGCGGTACTGGCGTTGAGGGATGTAAATGCCCATGAGTCTTACAGACGATCTATCAAAGCTAGGCGATGACGAACAAAGAAAGCGCGTGGCTAAATCTATTCCTGCTGGGTTTGAACCCGGTATTGAGTACGACTCAACAGGTGGCGTTCTAAAGTCAGTCCCTAGACCAGCAGGCGATGAACCTGATCACGCTGAACTGCTGGCTGAGTTTGAACTAGACCCTGCCAAGTGGCGCATCACAGGCTTACGCCGTAGCAAGTGGCAACGCTGGGATGGCGAGTGGCTAGAGTCATTTAGAGCTACGTTCGTGCCGTCTAGTGGCTCTGTTCATGTAGACTCACAGGAACTGCTGGACATAGTTGCTAAGTGGAAGCCACAGAGTACCTCTAGGAAGCCCGTAAAGCCCTCTCTAAGCCCCGTAGCCTACGTTGTGGTACTTGCGGACACACAGGTAGGCAAGATTGACGGTGAGGGTTCTGAGGGCATTATTAAAAACGTATTACACAAGACCGATTTAGCCGTTGCCAGACTCAAAGAGCTGCGCAAGGCAGGGCGAGAGATTGACACGATCTATCTACCGCAACTGGGTGACTGCATCGAGGGTATGAACTCCCAAGGTGGAAAGCACATCTGGCGTACCGACCTAGACTTAACTGCGCAGATTCGCGTGTATCGCCGTTTGCTTTTGCACATGGTTAAAACATTCGCGCCACTAGCTGACCGCGTGATTGTGCCTTGCGTTCCCGGCAATCACGATGAAGCAGTGCGCGTTGGAAACTCAATGGCTACTACCTACACAGACTCGTTCGCGCTAGATGCTGCTTCTGCTGTAGCTGACGCGCTGGCAGATCATCCTGACTATAAGCACGTAAGTTTCACCTTTCCTAAATACGACACGTTGACAGTGACTTTAGACATGGCTGGAACAGTTGTAGGTTTGGCGCATGGACATCAATGCCGAGGCAAAGCTATCGACTGGTGGAAGAACATGGCACACGGCCAGCAAGACATTGGTGAAGCTACGTTATTACTTACCGGCCACTATCACCACTTACGGATTGAGCAATCAGGTAGAAAGACTCATATTCAGGCACCGGCTCTTGATGGCGGATCGCAGTGGTTTTCAAATTCAAGCGGAGCAGAAGCACCAGCAGGAATGCTTACATTGCTGGTCGGAAATGGAAAGTGGGACGATGTCAAAGTCTTGTGATCACGATTGGTTATATGTCAAATCAACAGAGGGCGATTATGAAACCTGTCGCTTGTGCAGCGAACTGAGTTTAGTTCATGACAAGTGAAGAGTTAGCTGACCAAGTCACCGCATGTGTTGAGTCTTTGCGTTCGCGCATTGTTGGTACTGGCGATCAACAATACAGTCGAGGCAACGAGCAATCAATAGAAACTAAGTCCGGTGGACAGGTGTTGCAAGAAACGCTTGAAGAGCTAGATGATGCGATTGTGTATTTGGCACACTTACGCGCTAGACTTTCAAGACTTGCGCAGCTCTAGGCGATCCCTAGACCGTAGATGCCACCTGCTTATGCTTTGTCGGGTGGCATTTACTTTGCCCAAAAACCCTATGGACACGCGACTTTTAAGGCTATTGCTTTACAAGTGTCATACAAGGCTTTATTGTATAACCAAGCGCAGCAAGCCTGCACAAACAAAGGACAAAGGAATGTGGAACCTAAGTGACAAAGACCTAGAAGCGTTAAAGAAAACATTAGAAGAAGCACAAATTATTGTTAAGGATTGAGAAATGAAATTTGTATCCTTATTTGCCGGTGTGGGTGGGTTTGATCTAGGGCTTGAAGGCTCAGGTCACACCTGTGTTGGTCAAGTTGAAATAGATAAACACGCTAGGTCTGTTCTTGATTTGCAGTTTCCTAACGTACCAAAGCACGATGACGTAACTACAGCTATAGATTGGGCTGATCAAATTGAACTCACAGGAAACATTGATCTCGTATGCGGAGGATTCCCTTGCCAAGACCTTAGTGTCGCAGGAAAGAGGGCTGGACTCGCTGGCGCAAGAAGTGGATTATTCTACGATGCTCTGCGTTTCGCAACGTATACCAAAGCAAAAACTGTCCTCTTGGAGAACGTGCCGGGACTTTTATCAAGCAATCAAGGGCGCGACTTCGGAGCAGTCCTCGCTTCACTGGCCGAGTCAGGGTATAGCAACATCGAATGGCGTGTTCTTGATTCGCAATTCTTCGGAGTTCCCCAACGGCGCAGAAGAGTCTTTATTGTCGCAAGTACTGGAACAGAACCCTTTAGACAAATACTTAATCAGTGCGAAAGCGGCACAAGGAATTCTGAGACGGGCAAACAAGATGGGCAAGGTACTTCCAATCCAGTTGCAGTCGGCTCTAGAGGCAATCCTCTCCTCGGATCAAACATAGTTGGTTCGCTTTGCGCTAGCGATAACAAGTTTCCACAGAACCAGCAGCTAAACGAAAACAAGATGGTCGTTTTCTAATGAGTTGGTTTGTTAAAACAACTAGGTCTGGTGCTCGTAATGAGTTCGGTGAATTACCGCCAGACCGATGGACTGCAAACGTTGTATGTCCAACTTTAAATGCATTTGATAACGGTGGGGAGAGTAGAGCAACTGTGTTAATTATTGACGGAACAAGAGTGGGTGATGTGCGAGTGACGGATCAGGAAACTATGCAAACGGTTATTGGTCGTTGGGGAACTGGTGGTGGAAACGTGCCAGCAATCATGTCGACTCCAAAGAACGTGAGGCGGTTGACTCCAATGGAATGTGAACGGCTGCAAGGCTTTCCAGACAACTGGACTGCAAGCCAATCGGACTCACAGCGATACCGGCAAATGGGTAACGCCGTAACAGTGAATGTAATTGAATCAATAGGAACACAATTAGGAAAGGTCATCTAATGGCTGAGGAGCAGAAAGAAAACAAAGACAATCTAGTTGCCCTGCGACTTAACAACGAGCAGATGCTTGCGGTTAAACAATGGGCGCATCAACATAACGCCAATGTAAGTCAAGTAATCAGATCAGCAATAGAACTAATGACAGGAGCAAAGCAATGAGAACACCAAGCGAGCAGCTGGTTCAAACAACATGGATGGCAGACCACAAACTGTTTGCTAATCACGATGCAGTTACCCCGGTTGATTGGGCTAAAGTCTGGGAAGTGATAGATGACATTGACCACAGCGAGTTTGACGAAAACCAACTGGTTATCATTGCGGTTCTGGAATTCCTATGCGGTTCTGAGATGGTAGAAGTCAGCCTTGACGAAATTGCCAACCTGCCTGAGCTAGAACGCCAAGCCGTAGTTGACGCTTTACGCCTTAAATGGTCTAAGGTCGAGTTTCAAGAGAACCTTTAATACTAGAATACGAACAGGCTCACGCCACTTCGACAACGTGAGCCTGTTCAAACACCTATCAGGAGGTGCTTAATGCACAAGTCTATCTTTGGTACACGATGAGTATCGAATCAATTGCAGCGTGTCTGCATCACTCACGAGCTAGTGGCTCGGACAAATTAGTTCTGCTTGGTATAGCGAACCACGATGGCGATGGCGGAGCGTGGCCGTCAATTACAACGCTGGCTAAATACGCAAACATCAGTGAGCGTTCCGTTCAGACATGCATTCAAAAACTAATCAGCCTTGGCGAAATAACGTGCCGTGTGAACAAGGGTGGCAACGCAGAAACTCGTGGGGATCGCAGACCTAACCGGTACGAAATCCTTGTGCGCTGCCCTAAAGAATGTGACGGTTCTACAAAGCACGGGGTGAAGCAGAGTGCGAAACGGGGTGAAGTAGAGCGCAACGACGGGGTGAAGCCCACTGCAGAACGGGGTGAAGCAGGGTTCACCCTAACCATCCATGAACCATCCATAGAACCATCCTTTAATCCTCGCACCTACGGTGACGAGAATCATCAGGCTTGTAATTTGCTAGCAGACCTGATTGAAGCCAACGGTTCAAAGCGACCAGCAGTTACGAATAAGTGGTTGAGCGACATGGAACGCCTGCATCGAATTGACCAACGTAGCTGGGAACAGATCACGAGAGCGATTGAGTGGTGTCAGGCCGATGACTTCTGGCGTGGCAACATCATGAGTCCAGCCAAGCTTCGCAAGCAGTACGACCAACTGCGACTGGCAGCACAGCGAGGTAACAAGCAATCCAAGGTGACGCAGACTTTAAGTTGGTTGAGCAACTTGGCTAATGACACTAAGGAACTAGAGCGATGAACAAGCTAGAGATTGGTCAAGTACTAACCATCGCAATGGCAATAGATGCTCGTTTAGGTGCATCGGATGAGAATGCCTTTAGAGCCAAAGTTGAGGGTTGGTCACTTTCACTAAGCGAAACGATGACGTTCGAGTTTGCCCGTGATGCGATTGGCAAGCATTACAAAACAGCAACCGACTCGTTGATGCCGGCGCACCTAAACGCCATGTGGGCTGCTCATAGATCACGCCAGCACGAAATAGACAACGTGCGAGCTATTGGTTCAAGTCCTAGATCGCAAGGAATGCCTGACGATGTACGAGCCAAATTAGTGGAACTAGGGTTGAAGCGACCATAATAGATGGATGCTCAAAGACTGTGATCACGAGGCGTGGCTCGATTCTGGCATGTGCCTGATTTGCAGCGCACCTGAATCATGGATGTATCTTGCTGAATGCTCAAAACACGATCCTGATACCTGTTTCCCTCCTGATGACGAACCTCACCTGTATGCCGTAGCTAAACGCCTGTGCGAGGAATGCCCGGTTGTGGGCTTTTGCTTAGAGATTGGCCTAGACGAGAAATGGGGTATGTGGGGTGGGATGACGCCAGATGAACGCTACAAATTAGCCAAGTCCCCAAAGTTACCCAAGGAAAGGCTTGAAAGACGGCGTTTTCTTAGGGTTTACGCCTACACGAATTAGAACAACTGTTCGAACGCCACGCCTTAAAAAGATTCCTCAAATGGCATAAATTGTCGGACACATCCGCTATTGTTATACATAAGGGAAGCCGCAGGGGCTTCAGAGAAGCAAAGGAAACAAAGTGATTACAACAACAAAGCAAATCTGGTGGGACGGTTCATCAACTACTTGCGTAGAACACATGGGCTTTACCTTGAAATCAGAAGTTGAAGCGCGACCTCGTAAGAAAAGCCACATCACATCATTTGGTTATGCGTACTTGATGGATGCAGACGAAGTAAAAGCAATTCAAGCAATCATGGAATCAGAAATTATTTGCGAATCATGCTCATACAAGGCTGGCACTCATGCGTAAATGGACAGATGAAACAGGTCAAGATCACAAGATTACTTTTACACAAACACACAAAATGTATCGAATCAATGGCTACTGCGACTGTTCATGGTCTGTCGAAGATTTAGTTTTAACCTCTTTTCATAACTTAGAGAATGCCAAAAACTACTTAGAAGGACTGCATAAGGAATTCGTAACAGGAACAGTTTGGTGGGAAGGAAAATAATGAGTAACTGGAACTGGACACCACGAGCAAGATTTATAGGTGAACTCTTAGTTGCAATAGCCGTAGTCGGTGCAGCTTGGGTTCTATTCGTTGGCACTTGGTTTGCGTTAGGTGGTAACTAATGAGTTTCGTACCGTTCTCGATGGAACGTGCATCACTTGATGACAAGCACAAGATTCGCAAGATGCTGGAATACATGGGCATCACGCACCCGGCGCAACAAATGGAGTTTATGTCAGCCCTACTTGATAAACCTTTTGACAGTAGCAAGATGAGCAAGCAAGACTTCATCACACTTCGCAGCAAGTTAATGAACATCCAACAGACAAAGGACAAAGCATGAAACAAGAACAACAGGATGCGTTACGCGCTCCATTTCCTAAAGAGCAGATCCAAAAGCTACCAACCGGTGGCCTGCAACTCGATTACGTCAGCCACGCTTGGGTAACAGATCGCTTGCTAGCAGTAGACCCACAGTGGACTTGGAAGCCACTGGCGTTTACGGAAGCAGGACTGCCAGCCTTTGATACCAACGGCGGTCTATGGATTGAACTAACCATCTGCGGAGTTACTCGCTATGGCTACGGAGAACCACAAGGGCGCGACAAGTTCGACATGACCAAGGGCGCAATCGGTAACGCAATCAGAAACGCAGCAATGCGCTTTGGTGTAGCACTTGATCTATGGGCTAAGGAAGCACCAGCGGAAACAAAGCCAGCACCCAAAGCCACAAAGGATCTAAGTACAGCTACTCAAAAGATGATTGAACGTATCGGAAACGCTGCCTCACTAATAGAACTCACTGAGGTAGTTCCTCTTATACAAGGTGGCAACTTCACGGAGTCAGAGAAGCGCAACTTACGACTTATCTTCGACAACAAGAAAGTTGAGTTGGGAGCATGAGCTTTGTATTAGGAGCAGTGTTATTCCTGCTCGGTGGATTTTTTGGAATGCTGATAATGGCTTTCGCGCAATCTCTACCGCGCCAGATTCAAGAACAGCAGGATGCACTAGTAGCTCAGTTACGGTTGGTGGCCGAAGATGACTGACCTAAAGCAATACGGGATGCAACTAGCTCTAGATGCGCAACCGGTATGGGCTGATGATGCTTTTGAAGCAATCAAAATGCTAGCCAGTCGCAAGGTGGAGTTCACGAGCGAGGATGTACTAGAGATCACTGGCTTGCCGTCAGGTGGCGTAGGTATGCACAAGAACAACGCGACAGGCGCAGTTATGAGTAAGGCAGCTAGAGCAGGGATCATTCGTAAGGTTGGCTATACAACAGCCAAGCGCAAGGCATCACATAGCTCGGTTCACGCAGTTTGGATTGGGAATGTTTAGTTACTTTGTGGATGGGATACCTGCACCGCAAGGCTCAAAGAATGGCTTTGTAAAGAATGGTCGCGTGGTAATGGTTGAGTCAAGCAAAAAGGTCAAACCTTGGCGCGAAGCGGTGGCCAGAGAAACTGAACTTGCCATGAATAGGCACATGCAAATTATGTGGACAGAACCTTTAGAGGTATCCCTTGTGTTTTATTTGCCAAAACCAAAAACCGTCACGCGTGAATTTCCAAGCGTTAAGCCCGATTTAGATAAGTTGATTCGCAGCACCTTTGATGGAATGACAACGGGTGGCCTTTATGTAGACGATGCCTTGGTTATAGCGGTTACAGCTACAAAGCTTTATGGAGATAGATCGGGTTGTTTGATACACGTTACGAATCAGGTGACGGATGTTTAATACAGACGGCGCAGCCTGCATAGGACTAGACCCAGAGCTATTCTTTCCAACCAACAACATAAGTCCCAAGATCGAGGACTTACTCAAAAAGACTTGCCTACGGTGTCCAATCTTTGATGCTTGCCTTGACTATTCGTTAAAGGTAAAGGTCGAGGGTTGGTGGGCAGGAACGTCAGACAAGGAACGTGTGGAACTACGCAGGTTCTTTGGTATAACACCAATACGGATAGATGAGGAATACAAGCATCACTTCCAGCAAGAAACCAATCAAGCTAAGAATTCGCGCACATACCGTGAGCGACAAAGAGAAGCAGGAGCAAGATAATGGCATTACCAACAATCACAGCGACAGGGAACTTGGTCTTTGAGCCAGACTTCCAAGTTACTCAGTCAGGCGTTAGCCGTTGCAAAATGAGAATGGCTTGCAATGAACGCCGTAAGAATCAAGACGGCACTTGGTCAGACGGCGAAACAAGCTATTTTGACATCGTCTTATGGCGCGGACTAGCTGAGGCAGCAGCCGATACCTTTAAGAAAGGTCAGCCGATCCTAGTAGTAGGTAAGTGCAAAGTAGTTAAGTACGAGGACAAGAATGGCGTTGAGCGTACAACCGTAGAAATTACTGCCGATGAGATTGCAGCAGTAGTTAAAGCATCCAAAGCAAAAGCAACCGCACCAGAAAGCGACCCTTGGTTATGATTATCGCCCTAGTTCTTTCAGTAGCATCCACCAGCATTTTGGTATTCTTTGCTGGCTATCGCCTTGCTATGCACCACCACAAGATGCAGTTCATCGAGCTAGCGCAAGAGGGTGACTCCTTAGAGCCAATCTTTGCAAAGCTAGACCGTGAATACGCATACACAGATGAACTAACCAAGCCGTTCACTGATGACAAGTAAGTGCAGTGTCTGTCCCCGGTCATCCTCGCAAGGGGATGGCTGGTGGACGGTACACAACTACCAGACGGAGCCACCAAGTTCCTATGAGCTATGTCCTAGCTGCTATCGCAACAAAAGCCTGCTGGCATACCGTGACACGTTGATAGAAGCAATCCAAGCACTGGATACTAAGGATGCTGACCGCGCAGTTACGATTGCTATGGATGTTATGAAGATCCGCTGCATTCGACTACTCAGAGAAACCCCGTTCAATGATTAGACCACGCTCCAAGAAGATGGAAAGCCTGTATGCGACTCAACGGCGCAAGTTGGTTAAAGAGTTGCTACGGGACTTCCCTGCTTGCCAGCGTTGCGCTATCGCTTATGCAACAGACGTACACGAAATTAAGACACGGGCTAGAGGTGGAAGCATTGTGGACAGAGATAACCTCGCATTGCTTTGCAGGCCGTGCCACACCTTTATTACACAGAACCCAGCACAGGGTAAGTCTGAAGGCTGGCTCAAGAATAGTTGGGATGACTGATGATTTGCTGTACACAAAGAGAAGATGACAGCCCTTGCTACGAATGTCTACTGGAAGCAGTGCAACGTGTGCGTGAATTGCACAAGCCGGTTAAAAGCTATAAGGGAAGAGATCATACCGAGATAGTTGGTTGTTATGAATGTGAGGAAACTGGAAGCGGTAGAGAGTATTGGGTTGAATACCCATGCCCAACTATCAAAGCATTAGACGGTGAGCAGTAATGAACAAAGATTATATAAATCAGATTGAACACCTTATGGAATTGAAAACTCAAAGTCCTATAGATGCTGGCAACATAATAGCAATGATGCAAGTTTATGCAACTTTACACTTAGCACAAATAATTGAACTAACCATAGAACAAAACGATGATCCTATCTGCAAAAACTTAAACGGCTTAGGTTGTCCAATAAATTGTTGGTGTAAACCCCTAGACGGTGAGCAGTAATGATGGAACACACTTGTCAAGGGTTTACATTAGGTGATCACTCAAAAGCAATTTGCACAATCTGTGGCTCAGATTTAAGTAAACCCAGTCACAAGGAATTGCTAGAAGCCATTGATCGTGTGCGTGAACTTACACAGGAATACTGGGAAAAGGATTTTATATCATTGTATGTTTATTTAGAACTTATGAAAGTGCTGAACGGTA
>Ga0247723_1001473_pt1 | contig 13725 bp, 42 predicted proteins | sample MSEWelMarce5H_FC_FD_189079 | JGI IMG/M metagenome (GOLD analysis project Ga0247723, IMG submission 189079) | Subsurface sediment microbial communities from gas well in West Virginia, United States - MSEEL Well Study Marcellus 5H_FC | ecosystem: Environmental > Terrestrial > Deep subsurface >...
GGAGTGGGTGGGTCTCGCCCGCAAGCTCGCGCAAAAGGGTGTCCGCCTCGACGAACGTCACATCCTCCGCGCCCGACTTAAGCATCTCGCGCAACTGCCCCATGATCTTGGCTTTGGTGTCCTCGCTAGAACGTATGTGCCTGATCTCCTTGCGCTCAGTGAATGCCGACACCTCTGTCACTGTGCCGAGTACCTTGCTCGCCTGTACCTTCGTCGCCTGTTTAGCCTCGGGGTCAATCAGCACTTGAACAAGCGATTGGATTACCAACGACCTCAAGGCTTCAGGGGTGCGATGTTTAGCCGACTCAATAGCCAGCTTATACGCCTCGACCTCAAGGGCTATCCTTGGGTCACTGGCCAGCTTGTAAGGCTCACACGCGAGCGTCGCCTTCGTCGCCTCCTTTTTGTGGCTCTGCCTGTATGCGTCAGCCTTCGTCTTACCGAGTGCGAGACCTTTCGCGAACTCTTTTTGTTTCCCTGTCAAAGCTCTATCGGAAACGCCTAGAAGCTCAGTCATTGGTACTTGCTCTAGACCTTCCCTGATCTGCTTCCTTGTGAGTGTTTTCATCTCTGTGTCTCTCCTACATGATTGGGGGAATGGGAGGCAAAGCCGTTCCGCTTCGCTATGTCCCGACGGGGCGATTGGAACAGAAATGATTTGTAATTTCTAGCCCCTTTGTGCAGCTTGTTTTTGTAGTCATTTCGTTCACAATTTGAAAAGCACTTTCACCCTGTTTTTTTAATACTTTGTGTTTCATAGGGAAAACCCCTAGCGTTGATTTTAAAGGCTTTTTTGATACATGGCACGATTCTATTATGCTTATATAGTGTAGGGCGTAACATTTTGCTACACTACACTGCAACCACTTACAAAAGGATTGATAATGCAACCCACAATGACACAAGACGGAATCACCGATTCAATCATCGACCTATTGATTGAATCTCGCTTGAATGGTCAAGACATTTACTTGGTCTACTGTGAAGCTGACCCTGACTTCACTGTTCATTTGGACGATGGTTCTTTCATCATGCTCGACAAGGGCAAGCCTGTTCCATACAACACCGAAAGCGTTAACCGAATGTTCAAAATTCTCTGCGCCCCTATCCACGATTACAAATAAGGAAAAACCATGACACTCGCCACCGACCTTCAACCCGAACTCTTGCAAGCCTTCAGCGAGGCAATCAAGCACCTTAAAGGCTCACAACCAACCGAAGCAAACAAAGCCGAGGGCAAAGCCATCATTGAGCATTACACCGGACGTTTGCAACTGCTCGACCTTGAATTGTCTCAAGGTCAAGCCCGCGCCATGCTCGCTTTCGAATACTCCAAAATCTAAAAGGAAAAACCATGACCAACACACAACCCGACCACTGCCACTTTTTCGCGTCCTCTTTTTGCACCTACATCACAACCACCGAAAAGCGAGACCTCCGGCAACTTATCAAGCACATGGACAAAGAGGGCTACGCCTACAACCTTTACCTTGTGCCTGTTCCGCATACCCAAGAGTATGAAATAAACCTGTTTCAGCCTCAAGTTGACGGCACACAGTGGCTTGGGTTCTTTGACAAGAAAAAAACGCGCTAAGCCATGCCTGAAGCCCTTGTGTGAGGGCTTTGGGGATTACTTACCCAACCACCAAAAGGAAAAACCATGCTCAGATTTAGCAAAGAAAACCTCACCAACGAACTGTTAATGCAGATTGACAAGCTCGAACGCATTTGGGGTTTTGACCCTGACAACGGCACAAACCAACTCAAAGAAAACGAATTCGACCGCGCTATTGCTTATGGCGAATATCGGTGCTTGACTGATCTTTTTGAATCCATCCGCGACAACACTTTTTTAAACGTTTAAAAGGAGACCATCCGATGAAACTCGAAACCCTAGACACATGGCAAACCCAAGCGCGAGGCACGAACTCGCAAGAGTATGAGATTTATCTAGCCTGTGCCGACGACGGCAAGGGCGGGGATATTACCCGCAACGGAGAGCCACTTAAAACCTTTGAGGAATGGATTAACTCATGACTGCCATTGTCCTAGACACGCCCGAAAAGATCGCCCGCTACCGCCTTCTAGCCCTTCGGGGGGCTTTGCGCCTTGAGATCGCGGGCATGAAAAAGCGGGGTCAATCCGCTTATCAGACCCTCAAAAACGAGGGCTATACCGGCACACGCGCCCAAGTACTTGAGCAACTTCACAACCACCTAGAAGCCACAAAGGAGACCATCCGATGAAACGCTATTTTGTCCACATCCCCACTTGGATACATATCGCCATGACTTGCTACGGCACGAATAAAAAAGATGCTATTGCCCGATTCCGCCATCAGCATGGGCTTATCCGCATGCCCAAAGGCTACGGCATTTGGGAGGCTTGAATGTTTACCTATATCGCTTTTTACAAAGGCAAACAGATCACTGTAAACGCCTTGCGTTCATACGATGCCCAACTGATCGCCTCAAAGATTTTTAAAGCCAAAAAATCTTACGAAGTTACTGTAATGCTCGCCAGTAAAAACGACGCGCCAGTTATCCACGACCCCGCAATTCTTTAAAGGAAAAACCATGAATATCCAACTTGCAAACAAAATCGCAGACGCATACGAGCAAACCTTGTTTCATTCAAAGTACTGCACCACCGCCCGCGCCAATGCTCAATCAATGCTGATCGGGCGCACCCACTACGTTGACGACAATACCTTGCGTTACTTCGGTGCAAGGATTACATCCGCCCAACCTTCGACCTTTGGTTTGTTCTACCGCATCACCGAATCTCTCAGCCTCCCAACTGGCGGGCGAGCCTTTAGAACTGTTTTGTTTGACCTTGGCGGACAAGTTGTCTATCGCCCGACCCTTGAGGAAATGCACCCAACGTCAGCCAAAGCCGAAAAAGCTTTTTACGCATGGTTTGAAACGCTAAATGTTCAAACCTATTACCGCGACCAAATTAGGGAGAGGATCATCCGCACAAACCGCCTAGCCGTCAGCCTTGAAGATGCCTTGCTCGCTTTGAATGTTAAGGAGATCGCATGAACTACGCGCCCGCCTTCGTTATCTCTCAGGGTTACAAATACGAGAGAACAAAAAGCAGCACCCGAGCGCAAATTTTCCGGCATTGGCTAGCTCAAGCCACCGCCAAAGACCCCGCCAACCGCTTGGAGATCGTCCGATTATTTGAACTGGGCAGATCAGAAGCCCGCACATAAATGAGAAAACATGAAACTGGAAATTATCAAAACCAACAACGGCTACATGGTTGAACACACCCAAGGCGATGAACTTGGCGAATATGTGTGCGACACCAAGGGAGATAACTTGTTTGATACCTACGCAGAAGCCGAGGACTTAATGCACACGCACTTAATGACTTTCGGCACAGATGCAGACAACGGCATGACCTGAGAATGTACCGCCTGAAGCCCTTTTCTGAGGGCTTTGGAGGGTACTTTTGCCCGAACAGGAGAAAACCAAATGGTAAATATTGACAAGATGACGAGCGATGAATGGGAGGCACACAGGCGCAAAAAGGTAGAGGCGCACTACGCAAAAGGCTTGCAGTTAAAGCCCGACCCCACTTGCGGAACTTGCGATGCAGACAACGATTATGTCTGCTTTGAATGTGAATTAATGCAAATTGACGGAGAAAACTAAATGATAAAAGTTGATAAATACAACGTCCGGATTGTGCGAAAGGGCGACCGCTTCGGGCGCGACGATTGCCTGACCCATGACGACGACCGACCAATGGTTGAATTCTATGACTCGAATTATCCGACCGAGGACGGGCGAGGCGGGTTTGTGAGCCGTTATTACGTCGGGACGCTACTCGGGCATGAGGGCTTTCATGGGGGCGACCCTACGGGCGGACTATGCCTTGACGGGGGTCAGCGCGACACCTACACAGTGAGCGATCAGGATATGCACACAGTTAGAACATACATTCAAGAGGCGACAAGATGAGCAAATTAAAACTGAGCGTTGATCTACTGGACAACATTTATGGGTCAGCCGTAGTCAACATTGGAAAAAATAGCGGTTACGTTGAAGTTTTTATTGACGAGGGGGGCGACTTGACTGTGATTGTCTACGACAAAACAGGCGAGATTGTCCACTCTTACGACACGCCTTGGAAAAAATAAGGAAGAACCATGCAAACAAGAACACGCAAAACACCAAACGGCTACATGACCGAGACCAACATTTTATTGAGCGACTCAATGCAGTTATCGCTTACCACCATGAAACGCGCTTCGGGAAACCTGACAACCACCGCAGTTGTGACCATCCGAGAGGGTCAGTTTTTCTCGCATCGAATGTTTCACGACTACAGTAAAACGCTTTTGACAAGCCGTGTCGCCCGATGCACACCCAAAGCATTGGAGACCCAACACGCCCAAGCCTTGCAGAATTTGGACGTTATCCGAGACACAGTAAACCACCATTACGCAACCATAAATTGAGGAGACCATCCGATGATTGATTCAAACGCCTTATCCGATGCCGTGCTGAATATGTACGACATCCGAGAAGCCTTATCCGACCGAGTAAAAAACAAAAGCCTACACGAGCCGACCACCGATTACACGATTGGCGACTGCTTAGATGATGTCATTCTATTTTTGGAACAACTAGAGGAGACCAACCAATGATTCAAATTATTACGACCAAAGACGGATTCATGGTGCAACACATGGACGGAGAGCTTGAGGGCGAATACCTTTGCGATGCCAATGGAGACAACCTTTTCCAGTGGCACAGGGAAGCCGAGGCCGTCATGTATGCCGCTTTTGATAAAGATCCAAGCCTCATGACTGACGACCGCGCTTTTCTTTATTACTTAGACAAACTGGCAAAGCATGGTTGGCACGTTACCTCAATCATTAGCATCAAAGATGTAAAAGACCACATCAACGGAGGCACAGACATTGTAGAGATGCCATCCGATGAAGTGCTGAACCAAGCCTGCGCCCGCGTTGCTAGGAAGTATTCATTCGAGGACTATCGAATGTGTATTGAATGGGCGGCAGAACTGGCAATGCAATACGCACAGGAGGAAACACAATGAAAGTCTGGAAAGTAAACATAGATGTTTTTGTCGTTGGCGATAACAGGCTAGACGCAATCAGCAACCTAACGGAAGAACTGGATTACCTTTTTCAGTTAGATAACAAACTGCAAGCCTATTCCGACCCGATACATGCTGAACTTGAACACGAAACACAGGATTAAAAATGAAAACATCCGAACACTTTGCACTTGACGAATGGTTGTCAGACTACCCCGACAACCTGACCTATGACCAAGTAATAACTATCTTGCGCGACCCTGAGAACACATGGTGCGCGGATGACATTACTGTTTGGGAAGTGGTAGAGGACTGCACTTGTGACCAAGTGGCAACCTTTATCGAGGACACAAAGAAACATTTTGAAAGGGTTACATCATGAACCACGCAGAACTAAAGGCACAGATCAGCGATCTATTGGAGGACAACCACCCAAACGACATGGGACACCTCTTGAACATAGACCACCGAGAAGCCTTAAAGATCGTGCATGAGATTTACAGGGACGGGGGTTTGATGAAGTCCCAATATTGGGAGGCCGAGCATGTAGGAACTGACACAGGGGACGATCTGTGGGGTATCTACGGCAAAGATCGGGCGGGTGAATACATAGATGCCAATGGAGACTATCTCGGCTTTGATACCGAGGAAGAAGCTAACGAATATATTAAGGAGTCCATCCGATGATCTACTTTGCACTGAACCCTGACGGGCTTTTGTATAACTTGGGCGACCACGGAGATTGGGAGGCGGCAGAGGAGACCGCTAGAGACCTACGCATTGACCCAATATGGACGCTCAACGAGGACGAAGCCCTCAACTGGGCAGAATTTATTCTGACTGAAATTAAACAAACCCGTAAAGCATTTGAAAAGGTTTCATCATGAAAGTATCAGAACTAATCGCCCACCTGAGCGAACTGCCCCCGCACCTAGATGTTTTGATTTGGGACGCAGGAAACCGCATGGGTATTTCAATGGTTGATGACGCATTCATCAATGACGAGCAATACCCTTTTGTTGAACTAAACACAGACACAGACGACTAATTAAAGGAGAAAGCAAATGACTGCAATGACTAAAACACAGATGGTAAACGCCTGCGCTGACTACGAAACGGATTGGTTCTTTGATAGAGAACCCGAGGAACAGAGGGAGGTGTTCCGACACATCCAACTGCATGGGTTTGAGGGGTTTAACAAAATCCCAGACGAAGAATTGTTCGCCACTTGTGTACACAAGGGCATCTTTTTAATGGAGGAATGAAATGAAATACAAAGTAACCGCTTCATACACCATCACTTGCGTAGCTGAAGTTGAAGCCGACACCGCAGATGATGCACATTTACAAGCTAAGACAATGGACGGAGAGAACTACGAACAAAAGGAATTGTCAAACTGGACTGTTCAAAGCGTTGAACTATTGCCGGAGAACTTTACCGAAGAACAACAAGCCTTCATGCAATCCTATTTAAGAAATGTTGCAGACGCACCGCGAGAGATTGTTCAAGCCTTCATGCTTTCAGAGGACGATGACAAGTTTTATAAAGAATATAGCGGTGAGTACTACACAGGGCTAGCCGATGCCCGAGGGGTGTGGGCAGACGCTAAACGCTATTTTAAGGAAACAAAATGAAAACCTACAAAGTAATTGCCAAGTTAACAACGTACTTCTATGAACACGTAGAGGCTGCAAATGAGGACGAAGCCTATGCCATAGCCAAGGACATGGACGGGGGCGCATTTATCCCCGTCGATCAGGGTATCGGAGGCGACTGGTCTATTGACGACGTTTATGAGGTGACACCATGAACTACCAATCAAGCTACTGGGACGATGAGAAGCTAGACATATTCCGAGACATGGAACGCAGGGCTTTTGCCGAGGGTAAACCTCCACAGGAGACAGACCTCTACGGCTTTATCATCGACACCCTTGAAGAACTTATTCAAGTAAAAGAATCCTTATACCGAGATTCAATGGAGACATAATGGAAACAACTCGCACCTTCCCCCGCACACTAGCCGAGGCTTTTCCCGAAGACCCCGAGCACCGCGCCCGCTACGGATGCGCTATCCAAATCACAGGAGATCGTCCGACTTACTGGCAAGAGACCATACAATTAGCCGCAGTTTGTGTTGCAATCGGCTACGTTCTTGGCAAAATCTTTTGATGAAACAAAAAACTCTGTTCGCAATCTATCTCGTAGAAGATGAATCCGGTTTCGTAACTGTCAAGTCTGACCACATAGGCCACGGCATGATGAGCTACGAAATCGGCCTAGAGATACTAGCCAACCTCAAGATGGCAGAGGCTTTAAACCCCGAAGTCTTGAGCGTTGACTATATGTATTACTCAGACCAGTTTCAATGACGCAACGAGGCTTAGACCTAGCTTCAACAAGCCAACCCTTTGATGGGTATCGTTCGCGTCCTCTCCCACCACATCGCTCATCCAATACTTCCATCCGATCTCCTTCGCGACCCTCTCGCCTGTCCCGCTTTTATCGTTGTCCGCAATGAGGAGGCCATCCGGTAAGCCTTGAGCAACCTTCTTCATGTTGCCCGCACTGAAGCAAACATGAATGGTGTACCTCCGACTCATCTTCTTAAGAGCCGCTTGTATAGACAAAGCCGTAGCGTATCCCTCACACAGAATATGCACACCCTTGTTATCAATTATTAACTCTGCGTTACTGGTGCGCTGACCATACAGAAACTTCTTAGAGCCATCCGATTCGATTAGCTGACAACCGACAAGATGCCCATCCACCCGCATCGGTACGACCAAAGTCTTTTTACCTTCATGCCCCCAGATCATGTCCTCTGCGCCTTCAAACCCCTTGGCATTCAGATACTCATGCTTGCCTAAGACTGTCTGACTTAGTATGAAAGCAGCCCTTTTAACTGCATCCGCTTGGTCAGCCATGCGCTTAGCGTCAGCCTCCCGCATATCCCTAGCGATCTTCTTTCTATCTATCTTGACGGGTGTCTCTGTCTGCCACAAAGATACCTCTGTATCCGTTGCATGGTTCTGCACAAAGCCATGATCTCCCATGAACTTGACTGCCCCGTTGCGCTTCCTTGGATGGTCATCCGTTGGGTATCTTCTCCATACTCCGATAGGCGGAGGGATGTCGATCAAGATGCCATGCGCCCTGCAAAATGAAATGAATTCCATTACCGCATCCTCCGAATCTGTTTGATGTACCGATTGATACCATCCTGCACGAACTTAACTACCTTGGGATCAGGCATGACTGGTGTGTCAGCCAATGACCTAGGCCAGACCCCGAACTTTTCTTTGTACACGTTAGCCGCCCGACCCTTCGACCATCCGTTATATTTGATGTACCAATTAAGCATCGACCACCACACTTGCTTGTCGTCACGGGTCATAGTTCCTGTGAGTTCTTCCATCTCACCCGCTACCGCCTCGACCTTGGTCTTTCTCTGCCGGATATGCCCACATGACTTGCACATATCAGAGTTCAAAGGCCACAAAGCACCACACGCAGGACACTTAGCCAACTCTTTCTCACGCTCAGTAGGTTCTTTCTTAGTCTTTTCCGCCCCGTCATCTAGTTCACTAACACCACCACCGAACACCTCATCCCAATTCTCACGGAATCTAAGATAGTTACCCGAATGATCTAGCCACACGGCAAACTCTTTCCCGTCATGCCCACGCATAACCCTTCCCATCTGCTGAATGTGGGAGGACAAGGACTTAGAGAACGGCCTAGCCGAGACTCCGATCATTACATCGGACACATCGAATCCCTTGGTAAGAATGTCAGTAGCAATCAGGCCATTGATCTCTGTGTCGGGCTTACTAAACTCCTCGATCACATCCTTCTTATACTGATCGTCATCCCGATAACTAATGTTGATGAAGTTATAGCCACGCTCACCAAACTTCTGCGCCAAGTCAGCACCATGAGACACACCGGAGCAGAACACAATAGTCTTAGCAGGCTTACCAAATATTTCATGGGTCTTTTTCTCCCACTCCACCACAATATCTCCAGTAATCTGCATGCCCCGCTTGGTAGTCTCAGTAGGAGACCACTCGCCCGCCACCTTCTTAGCACCCTCCATGTTTATTTCTTTGGCAATAAATACTTTTAGCGGGACAAGCACCTTGTCATCTACTAAATCCCTTGTCGTTACAGTAGAGACCACATCCTCGTACACCTTGGCTAGACCCTTGGTGAATGGCGTAGCACTCAGACCTATGACTCTGATCTCTGGATTGTTCTTGATGAACTCAACTGTTGCCGCCCGTGTCTGGTGGGCTTCGTCAATGATGAGTAGGTTAAGGTTAGGGAACTCATCCCTTCTCTCCAACGTCTGAGCCGAGCAGATCTGTATCTTCTCCGATGGTAGATTACGCCAGTGACCTGACTGTAAAACTCCATGCTCTATCTTGTACTTGTCTAGCCGTTGACTGGTCTGATCGCACAGAATGATCCTGTCTAAGACCATTGCCGCCCGATTACCCTTCATCTTTGTGGCTTCAAGCAAAGCAATAGCCATCTCTGTCTTGCCTGCTCCTGTCGGGGCATAGAGCATCAAGCTTTTCTTGCCCGATGCAAACCCCTCACGCAATGCCTTCAGCGTAGCCTCTTGATAAGGCCGTAGTTCTAATCCCATATTGTTTCTCCAGCTACCCACACATTAGCCTGTGGGCTTAGGCTTCTCTTACTTCTTAAGTTGTCTCTGCATCGCTGCGATTTGCTTCTTCATTGCCGCATTCTCATTGAGCAATGTGTCCCGACTGATACGGGTTGACTTCAACTCTAACTCCAGTATACGGATGTCCTCACGCAACTGGGCAATCGTGTTCTCGGCTAGCTTCTTCTCTGATTCGTCAGCCGCATAAACTGCTACCGCCAAACGATCCTTCAGCTTGTCGTTCTCATCTGCCAGTGCCTTGATTACGTCACCGCTTTGATCGTGCTTTGGTTCTTCCTCTGGCTTCTCGTACTTAGCTTTACGCTCGAACGTCTTGCCGTTGCGAGTAACCTTCACCACATCTGGCTTTGCACCACTACGCATAGACTCGACCAAAGTAACAGACACACGACACGCCTTGGCTATCTCTGCCGTGTTCCAGAACTGCCACTCGAAGTCATCAAGCATGGCCTGAACTGCGTTACGCTTGTCCTCGTTAGTCCGATGCCGTCCGTTCTCTGCGTTCACACTAAAGGATCTAAGGATCGCATCTCTCAATGTGCCGTTGACTACTGTTACCTCTATGTCCTTTAGTCCCGCCTTCTGGTGGGCAAAGTAACGATGGTATCCGTCAGTCAGGTAATACTTAATGCCGTCGTAGTACGCAAGCACCGCAGGAAAGCGAGCACCATTCTTCAGTGACTCTGCGTATTCATCTACCGCCTCTTGAATAATCTTGACCCGTGACTGTGTACCGCCATCTATTGTGAGTTGATTGAGTTTCATTTGCCTTGTCCTCTCATTGTCCATCCTATTAAAAAGTAACACCACTTGGTATTGATGTTGATGTTGGTGTACCTCTTGCCATTCCAAGCATCAGCAATGCTTCTGCCTTTGGTGGCCATGTAGGATTCAAACGCCTGTCGTGCTTCGTTCATGAGTTTGCTTTCAAATAATTAATCTCGCGTTGGTAGTGGGCTATAAGCTCCTCCAACATCTTGCTGTACTTCTTTTCCCATTCCAGTTTCGCTTTTAGTTCTTCCATTACATTCTCCTTTGTGCTCGTTTAGTCCAGCAGTTTGCACAATGCCACTTGTTAGGTGACATCTGTATCCCGCCTTCCGGTGGTTTTATTTCTTTACACTTATCACATTGCTTGAGTTGATGGTGGGGCTGCTTGCTTCCAAGTACCAACTGTTGCGCTACGAATCCATTCATTCTTCGTCATCCCAAAAATCTTGAGGCCATACCAGTACGGGTGTTGTAACCCCCAAGTAACCGCCTTCAATGTTGAACTCAATAAACTCTCTAGCTTCCTCGGCATCCATGCCGTCACGCATAAGAATCTCACGTATCTTTTCAGCGTCATAGACAAGCACTTGAACCTGTTGCCTGTCGCGCCAGATCATTGCAGGGCCAAGGATGGCTTCGTCATATCCGTCGTACTTAATCATCGCTTCATCATCCTCACATAAGTGGCAAAGCTTTGAGCCGTGTCGCCAAATGGTTTCATCTTGTCAAACTCTTTAGCCACCTCTTCTAGTGTGTCGTTCCTGATCTTCTCTGACACTTCATTGATCTGAGCCTTGACCATCTGCCGCTTGCGCCAGCCCATAGCCTTCTCCCATATATTTAATTCAGGTTCTGACATGGAATTCCTTTCAAGTCTGGAAACATTTTGTCTACTTGCGCTTTGATCCTGTCGTTGCGCTCTTTAATCTTTGCCGACCTTGCAAGGATCGGTGCAAGAAACCATGTAATTGTTTTGTTGTAACGAAGTTTTCTTAGTGTTTTCTTGCGGTTTGCTCTGACTTTCATCTTGGTTTCCTTTCGCTAAGAACTTTGTTGCTCCACTCAACTTTGTAGATGCCACCATCCAAGCCAAAGTCAATTCGTATGTTGCACTCGACAAGATATGGATGCAGGCTTACACCCAACCCATCCATGTTTTGATTAACTCTGTAATACTTGCTGACCATTGTCTTGCCGCGATCTTCTTCGGGCGTGAACTGCCTGTACAGTGGTTCAGGTGTTTTGGATTTGCTCATCCCTGCTCTTCCTGATACTTGCCCCACACTGCATCCAACATGTCTGCGGCTTTGTTGAGTTTATGGATCAGCGTTGAATGTTCGTGTGCATCTAATCCCGATGCGTAACCACGCATCCATGCCGCCATCGTGAAGTACTGTAATTTGTTTGGGTCAATCATACTGGTGCATCCTCGTGGTTATCAGGGTTGAACTTGGGGACTCGGTTGTCCTTGTCCTTGGGGTTTGGGAATGGGGGGAAGGGCCAAGTCATATGTTCTTCTCCTTGAGTTTGTCCCAGTGATCGCCATACAAGTCTTCACTCATGGCATAGTTCAGTAGCGAAATCCACATGGAAATAGTCTCTTTGCCTTCAAGCCCGTAGTGAAGTTTTGCCCAATACAAATGCTCTGCCTTGTGTCTGGCAACGTAACTCTCGCGAGTGTCGTCGTTGTACGGGGCGCTCATGCGTTCTTCTCCTTAAGTTTGGCTTCTGCCAGTTCAATCGCTATCCATGTATTGCCCTCGGCTAAGTAACTTAGCAATTCCACCTCGTTTTTTGTCAGCCCAACCCAAGGGCGAACGTAGTCTTGGATGTCATCGTCATCAGTCATGGCTTCTCCTTCAGCGTAGCCTCAAGCGCATCAAGAGCCGCATCCCAAGTGTTGTAGTCAATGCTATTGCTGAACGATTTAACAACGGCCTGCGCTGCCTGCTCAATCTTCTTTAGCCTGCGAACCTCGGACTCAAGGTCTGCTAGTGCCAAGTCCATCTCCCTTTCCTCGTTCGTCATTTCACATCCTCCACTAACACCTGATCTAGCTGTTCGGCCAACTGCTCCATCACCTCAGCCTCTATCCACGCCACCACCGTTCGGCCAAGCACGTTGTCGAACTCTGGGAATGTCTGGTTGAATCTTTCCATCTGCTCTTTGGTCATCACTGTTTTCCTTTGCTTTAGTTTCTTACCTTCCACATGACACCCCATGTCATCCTCCCACGTAGCCCACTCAAAGAGCCACCGCCACATGAAGTCCTCATTCCTACACCTGTACTGGTAGTAAGCCATCGTCAGGCATGTGTCTTTACTTGGTCTTTTCATCCACTTATACCTCATTGCTTATCAGCCTTTATACCTGCTATGTTTAATGTGATTATTGCACAGTTCTAGCAGTTTGTGCCGTCTGTTGTAAAAAGGTAGTAGGGACTTTCCCTAGTGTTGTATTTTGGCAATAGAGAGAGCCGCTACCTCTGAACCCCCCTCTGGTGGAGAGGAGGAACTCAGTGAGGCAGTGCTCCGAAAACGCGGCACATCTGTCCTACGTTTTCCAAGTTCGGTGGAATGCCGGATTCTCTTTCTATAAGGGTGGCGCTTTAACGGTACGCCCTGACAGCTAGTCTTACCTCCCTACGGCTCAATTGGTTAGTTACCCTCTTTCACACTGGCCACGAATCATTTGCCAGTACCGCTCGGCTCTCTTAGGAAGCGGCCCTTGACTGCAAGGGTAAGGTCATATCTGGGTACCGGAGATGTCTGCCGTATAAGCTAACGCGCCCTGACGGTTACTGTAGGAGAGACTGAGACTGCTCACATGTAGCAGTGTTTTCAAAACATTTAACGTCCAGTGGCGCTAACCCACTGACAGTCTCAGTCTCAAAAACAAAAGGCCACTTAAGGCTACATTCCGGTTGCGACCTTGCCTAATACCTCTCTCTACTAGGGCATTAGGTAAGGCGGAATATAGCCATAAGTGGCCTTAACTTGTCACTCGCAACAGTAACGAAGTGGAATATATCAAACAGTATCAGGGTGTGTCAATACCCCTAGAAATCTTTTATCATTTCTGTATAAATTGTTGGTGGTCACATGAAGCAGTGTCTATGTAAAAACCGAACTAAGGAAATACAAGCGGCGCTAACCCGCTTACCACCAACACAACTGAGTACC
>Ga0247723_1001474_pt1 | contig 13707 bp, 15 predicted proteins | sample MSEWelMarce5H_FC_FD_189079 | JGI IMG/M metagenome (GOLD analysis project Ga0247723, IMG submission 189079) | Subsurface sediment microbial communities from gas well in West Virginia, United States - MSEEL Well Study Marcellus 5H_FC | ecosystem: Environmental > Terrestrial > Deep subsurface >...
TTTATCTTTATTCATATTACTCTAGGGAGAAATAGTTTCAACAAAAAAGCTCAGATAAATCTGAGCTTTTTTATAATATTTCTGAGTATTTTTACCAACCTGTAATAGCTGTTCTCTTCCATGTATTAGTTCCGATACAAACATAGAGATAATCGGAATCTAAAGCTAATTCCCCAGTTGATCCGGCTGATGCCGAAGATCCCGGCGGGATATTCGAAACTAGATAGGATCCAGTAGGACCAACAGCTCCGGTTGCTCCGGTATCACCAGTTGCTCCAACAGGTCCGGTTGCTCCAACAGCTCCAGTTGCTCCAGCAGCTCCAGTTGGTCCAGTATCGCCAGTTGGTCCAGCAGCTCCAGTTGGTCCAGTATCGCCAGTTGCTCCAGCAGCTCCGGTTGCTCCGGTATCACCAGTTGCTCCAACAGGTCCGGTTGCTCCAGCAGCCCCAGTTGCTCCAGCAGTTCCAGTTGCTCCGGCAGCTCCAGTTGATCCGGCAGCTCCAGTTGGTCCAGCAGCTCCAGTTGGTCCAGCAGATCCAGTTGATCCAGCAGCTCCAGTTGGTCCCGATATAGCATTTATCTGTACAGTTACAAAGTTTCCGTTGGAAGTTATAGAAGTTATTCCTGAACCAGTGAAACCAATACCACTAGCACCGGGAGAAAAAACATACCCGGTAGAACCTAATACGTAGACATCAGTAGATCCCATGGGGCCTGTTGGTCCAGCCGGTCCAGCAGATCCACTAGGTCCAACAGAACCAGTAGGTCCAGTACCGCCATAATATGAAAGACTAGCCCATACAGTTTGTCCGTCTCCTATCTTTCCATTCCCCGTGTCGGATTCATATCCAAATTCTCCTTGAAGAAGGATTGGGTTATTGGATAACCAGTTTGCTGAAGTGTCTCTTCTAAGTTGTATTCTATAAGCCATTTATGCTCTGATATTTTTATAATTGATTTAGTAATCTTGTCTGTGTTGGGAATTCTCCACCGATGATCGGACCTTCAAACTGTGCTGTTCCTGGCTCGGAAGTTCCACCATCAAGGATATCTCTAAAATTATTTTCCACTGATATCTGTTTAGTCCAAAAGTTTCCAAAAGTTGAATAATTTCTAGTTTCAGATCTACCGGATTTTTTAACGTAGTTATTCTCCGTCCCGATGAAATATAGCACATCGGAAGTCTGACTTGTAGAACCATCTATGATTCTGACGGAAAGTCCTGGTTCTAAAATTGGATTATTTGGAGAATTGTTTGGCATAATACAGTTCAGTATTTTTGTATATATTCAACCCTCCTAAAAAAATTTAGGGTTAAAATAAACTGGAATCTCCTGGTAAGTTTGTAGTTTCGTCCGTCGAAATCTTTAGTCTAATTCCAGCTTGCATTAGATTACCTCTGAATCTCTCAGTTTCTAGATCTTTCTGAGGGTAATATGTTTCAACAGCAATACTAAAATTAGTCTCAATCCACTTTTGTGTGTTTGAATAGCTAAATTCTAGTTGTTTATCATTTTGATATTGTTCAGGAAATCCAACTTGAACCGGAATTCTCATTCCCCCAAATTCGACATTAAAACTGAAAACTTTATAGAATGTCTGTATTACAGCTTGGAAGATCTTAAAGGTATCCAATAAAGTATCTGCTCTCAATTTGATATCAAAGGACATGGAAAGAGGTATTGAAGTTGTATAAGCAGAATATGCCTTCATCTGACCTTGAAGATCTTCTATGTTATATGTTGCCCTGACGTATCCGTTGGTTAAACCAGAAGTCTCAATATTAACTCCAGTTAGTGTTACAACCCCTCTCGGAATGATGTCATAGTTTCCTTCTGCAAAGGGAGAATTTCCGTCACAGTCTAGATAGTCCATGTAGAAGTCTTGAAGGAAAGTCTCGTCCCCTGACATTGAGTAGAAGAAAGGAATATAAACTTGCAAGATCTGCTGTTGCTGATTGATCTGGGTGTAAGTTACCTTCTCATTTAGACTTCTTAAAAGACCAACAATTATACCTCTAAGAAATACTTCATCTACGTTATATTTTTCTAAAAATCCTGCCATGTTATGTTACTGTTACGAAGTTTGTTTTTGTGATGCTACTAGATCCATTTGCATTGGTAGCAGTAAGTGTAACTGTATAAGAACCAGTAGAACCGAATGTGATCAATGGATTTTGTGCAGTTGCTCCGGTTGATCCTGCACATGCTCCAGTCCCTCCAAAATCCCAAGACCAAGATGTTGGCTGGACTGTAGTTGGGATTCTAACAGAAAGATCCAAGAATCCGACCGTTCCTCCGGCAGAAATTGCAGTTCCTCCAGTTTGACCATAGTATGTTGAAAAGTTGGGATATGGTGGCTGTGGTAACATTCCTTTCTGGGTTTGAACTCCAGTTGGGGTAAGAGGAAAGTTTGGTGCCCCGACGGGTACATTGTCCAATCTTCCTGGTGTAATTTGAACGATGACAGGAACTTCCGCATATCTAAAATAAAGGGGAGTATTCTCCATTGTCGTATAGACCGGGTGCTGGAAATAATTATTCTCGTATTCGGTTTGGGTTAGCCCAATTACATTAGCCTGTTTCATTCCCAATTGAATTGCACACTCGGATGAAGTAATAGGATTTAGAGTTCTAACAACAACAAAAGAATATAGTTTCTCATCACCTGCTGGAATATAGGTGTTCTCGTACTGTGCAAAGAAAATTGAGTATGTTTGAACAGAAGTTTGAGAATAGACTGGATTTCCTTTTGAGTTTGTCTCTGGAACATATTCAGTAGCAACTACAGGCAAGGGTTTAAGATATCCAATTCCAAGAAGTCCTTTACCTTGGGTGTTTGGTTCAACCATAGTAGCCTGCACAGCAGTCAGACCCTTCTTCTTCAGGTCAGATTTTGTTACTTGTAAATTTTGATTTCTGCTGTATAATGGCTTCAATGTTCCAGACTTATTTACACTATATATCTGGATGAAAAGAAGTTAGAATTTGTCTATCGAAATAGACGAGAAATTATTTGCCTTAGCTACTTCTAGCTTCCAATCAAAAATTTCATGAGGCATTGGAGCGTGGTTGATGACAAATATGTTTAGACCAAGTTCTTTACAAACAGATCTTAGAATTCTTAAGATTGAATGAACTCCGTCAGGATCCACTGAGCTAAATAGCTCGTCTAAGAAGAGGAGGTTGATGCTGCTGAACTTCATTTTCATAAGCTTCATGATAGCTATCAAAACTACAAAGTCCACTTTTTTCATCTCCCCAGTACTTAAAGTTTGTGTGGGGATTTCTACTCCCATATGATAGATTGTAGCATTGAATTCTTCATCAAAGATTACTTGGTAGTCTAAGTGCATCTTGCCAAGAAGTTCTAGAATTTCAGAATTCAAAGAAGGGAGGATAGTTCTAATCGCCATCTGCTTTACTCCTTTCTCGCCCAGAATTTCATCTAGAGTCTTTAACCAATTATTCTTTTCTTGATTTTTAAAGGTCTCTGCTTCCATTTTCTCTCTTTCAGTCTGAAGATTGTCGACAATTCTCTGAAGAGATTGGAGCTGTACGTCGTTTGAAGATTCATTTAGAACTTTGAGATCTCTTCGAATCTCATTGATCTTAATTTCAATTTTTCTTCCTTTGTCGGAGATTTCTCTTTTAGTTGCAGACATTTCTCTTTCTTTGTCTCTAAGAGATACAAGAAGGGTATTTGATTCTTCCAATTGGGTAGAAACAGAAGACTGATCTGCAATTAGGCCGTCTTTAATACAATGGTGAAATTCAGAATCTAAAGATGACTGACAAGTTGGACATTGATCCAATTCATATAGCTTAACTTTCTTTTGGATTTCCTGCAATCTAGTCCTAGACTCAATTACCAATCTATTTGTAGAAGTTAACTCACTCTGTAAATCTGATTCTATTTCTCTAAACTCTTCCGTCTTTTCATTATGAATTTTCTGAAGACTTTCAAAAGTTTCCAGAGATTTCTGGAGTTCTTCTTTTTTTGAAGTTGACTCTTGTTCAATCTGATTAGCTAGATTTTCCATCTCATTCAAAGAACTCTGAATGGTCGACTCTACTGAAGTTAATCTACCTGACAAATTCTCCATTGTATCCCGAATCTTTCTATTCTCTTCTTTCAGAAGATCTCTCATCTGGTTGAGAACGTGAAATCCAAATATCTTGTCTATGATGCTTCTTTTGTCCTGCGACGACATTTTGATAAAAGACTTGAAATCATTAATCGAAAGTGAGATCGTGTTGTTAAACACATAATACGGTATGCCTAGGATGTCTTCTGATAGATAATCCTGGACAGATCTAACTCCAGCCTGGTCGTACTCGATTCCATTGATATAAAGTCTAAATAAATTCGGTTCAAGTCCTCTTTCTACAACAATCTCAGACCCGTTAGACTCTAGAGTTATCATCACCCAAGCATTTCCGTTGATTCTATTTGGGATATCTTTAAGCTTCTTGCCTTCTAATTTTCCATATAAACCAAATGTAATAACCTGGGAGATAGAAGATTTACCCGCACCATTCTCACCAACAACTTGATAAAGACATGCTTCATCTTCAAATTCAATTTCTTGTTTTCTGTTCCCGTAAGAGGAGAAGTTTCTCCATTCAATCTTCTTAATTCTCATAATCTATTTTCTTGATCCTTTTCTACTATCATCTTGTAGAGTTTGTCCAAACTTCCAACCAATTTATCTTTTGTGTTTTCATCATACTCCATTCCATTAACATACTCCTTAACAAAGTCCATTACACTGAATTGTCTTCCATCAGTATCATAGATCTGAGATGAAAGAGAGTTCGCTTGATTTGGATCGTAAGGATGGAATCCAAGTTTTCTCTGTGTTGAGATGCTATCAGTTAGAATATTCAAAGGAGCTTTTAAAGCCATCTTTGGGTCAATCATGATGTCGACGAAGTTGTTTCTGAATTCTGGCTCTAACTGATCAATTGTCATTTCTAGAATTTGATCAAATAGAAACTTCTTAAACTTTGGAGAGAAGTTATTGATGAATTTAGTTTCTTTCCCAGATTCAAGATCCAACATTGTAACGGATTTAGGATTTCCCATATCAGATCTAGTTAACTCATATGGGCTTCCCAACATATGAATGTTATTTACAACCTGAGCATAGTGAATGTGTCCAGAATAAACAGTCTTAAACTTCTTGAATTTTTTAGAATCAGCTCCTTCTTCTACAGTTACATATCGGTTGAACTTTAGGCCTCTGATGTCAGCATGGCAGCAAAGGTAATCATGGGGTCCTGCAGCATCCAAGAATTCTTCTTCTGTAGCATGGTCTTTCCTCCATGGCATCATCAAGAATTTTTTATCACCGAGAACTAGAGTTTCTGGCTCTTGGAAGATTTCAACACCAGGGACCCATTTCAAAGATCTAAGAGAATTAACGTCGTTGGTAGTTTTTCCCCAGATGTCGTGATTTCCAACAATAACATAAACTCCATCTTTGAAAACATTAGATAGCTCTTCAACAACATCTACACCTAAATTTAGAACTTTTAAATTGACACTCTGTCTGGAATCATACCAGTCTCCAAGGTGAACTAAGACATCGCCGGGTCGGTAGTTTTCTTTTACTAGTGGGATAAACCAATCAAAGAAATAGTCTCTCATGATCTCGATCCACTCATTAGATGAATTTCTAACCCCAAAGTGAGTGTCAGTAATAAACCAGACTCTCTTAGCTTCGGGATTTAAATTTCTTTTGATTCCCAATCCTGCCATAACTTAAAATAATCTTTTAATTTTTCTCTTCGATAAAACGCTGAACTTTGTCTCCAATTCATTGATGATAACTTCCTTGTATTTTACAGGAATTAATTCATATGCCTTCAAATAAGGTATGGAAACAAAGTCACAAATAACTACAAACTTCTCGGAAAATGAAAACTCAGTTTCTTCTAGTTTTTCTAATACATCTTGAAAAAGATGAGGAACTAGATCCTTTGGAATTTTCTTTTTATATGAAAGAGGATACCATCTAGAAGATTGAAAAGCTTCATAGACAGTTTCTTCTAATTTCTTTCTATGTAAATATTCTTCCTCGTCATAACTATCCTCAAGTAGTCTGTGGCCAGAGTCCATGTCAAAACTCTCTCTAAAATCATTCGGAGTAGATGAATTATTATGAGCACCGAAGATCTTATCTCCCAATTGCATCTTCTTTGGATCGACCGAATTTTCTTCAGTTTCTTCTGGTTCTTCTTTCTTGTTATTCCACATGGATTGGGTCGTTATTTTCTGTTATCCTCATATAATTGTAATCAACGTTGAACATCTTATGTGAGTTCTTATATCCGTCGTCACGGTTAGCGATCAGCTTCAGCTTATATTCACGGTTAGCATACATGATAGGATCCTGGATAATACCAAAGAGTCCGTCTACAGTTGCAACTAGACCAGATGATTCTGCTGCTGAAGTTATAGTTAAATCTGTTGAATCAAAGTCACCTTGTTTTGTTTGTGTAGCAGTTAGGATTGCCCACTCATTAGCCATAGCAGTACCTCTAAGATCTTCCGCAATCTGCTTGATCTTCATATACGTATTCTCAGAGTTTGGATTTCTCCAGTTCTTTAGAATGTTGATATAATCGATCACTACAACTTTAAATTTAATTCCGTGATGTTCTTCAACCTTTCTTAGATACCTTTCGATGTCTAGGGTAGAAGCTTGAGAGGTTGGAAATTCTTTAATCCAGATCTTACCAGGAACTTGAAGATTGTCAAACTGGACGTTTGCTATCTTCTTCTTGATTAACTGAGGATCGTTTGCTGCATTGTTGTAATCACCAATTGGAATGTTTAGCATATTAGCACCAATCCTTTTGGCATACTTTCTGTCATTCATCTCGAGGGTGATAATAGCCACATTATTACCCATCTTAGATGCTTGAATAGCCAAATTACCCAGCCACAGTGACTTTCCGACTTTGGGCATTCCCATAAAGACGTACAGAGACTTTGCTGAAAATCCTCCACCCAATACAGTGTCAATGAACGGGAATCCCGACCTGAACGTGTTGTGACTTAACTGTTTATGGCTTTCTGGGTTGAAGAAATCTAATCCTTCGTCAAAGGAGAAATCTAAATTATTTCTCTCTACGACAATATTCTTAAAGGTGTTGATCACCTCTTTAATATTCTCGGCTGTGACTGGGGTTTTTTGGATATACTGAACTGCATCAACTGCAGATTTAGTTAGGTTTTTGTACTCGATGAAACACTCAGTGGTTTCTGTGAGCCAGTCTTCCTGATAAGAAGCAAGATCTATATTATAGACTGCATCAATCTCGGATAGTTCTACTTTGTCCGTTACGCCTTCTAGCTTTGCAGATTCTTTGATCTGTTCTCTAGAAGGAATTTCGTTGTACTTGTCCCAGAACTTCTTGGCTAATTTATGAATTTCTCCAAAAGAATTGTTTTTGAAGAATTCCGGTCTAGCATTCTCCAGATAGACTGGAGTTTGTAGAACGTTTCTGAGTATAATATTTTCTGAATAAGATAATTCCATTAAGTATAATAGGGGTTATTTTTAATTTTGTACCACACCTTAGAAGAAGATTTTTTATCATCAACTTCAAATTCTCCAGACTCGATCATCTCATCGACGATCTCTTTGAATTTAGTTTCTTCCCAGTTTGATCCAAAAGGTGCTTTTAGAGTCTGGATGGAGAAACTACCGTTAGGTCTACCATCTTTCATTAGATAGACGTTTAATTCGTAAATAACGTCTTCTTTTGTCGGATATCCTGGCATAGTTCGCCAGAGATTCATAAGGTACTTAAATTTGATCTTATTCCTGTTCATCCCCGTCTTCTAAGTCTTCGCCCATTTCTGCTTCTAAAGCTCTTGTAATGTCTTCATTAGTTCCCATTGCAGGAAGAATGAAGTGAGGCTTGATGACTTTCTCATCTAGCTGTTGTAGTACTTCCTGTGTGAAAATTTCAGGATTAAACAACTGAGATGATGTTACGGTTTTACCTAAGTGTTTGATTGCCCATCTGGTTGATGAAGCATTTGGAGTGAAGACTAGCTCTTTAACTCCGTCTTTATTTTTAACCTCCTCTAGTTTACCTCTTTCGATTCCGCAAGCTTCCCAAGTAACAAAGTCTTGAAGTCCAACATATGGATTCATTCCGTTTGCAAACGAGATGTGGAATTTAACAGGTTCTGGGATGGTAAATCTGCTCTTCTTTAGATTTGAAGTAACAATAATTCCTGTTTTAGTTGTGCTATTTCCCTCTTTAAGTTGTGCTTTAGACAAGAAAGAAATAACTGACATAGCGAAGATTGGTCCATCACCTCCAGAAGATTCTTTGGTTGGAAAGAATCCGCCACCAGCATAAACGTGGTTTGTACAGATCAAAGGAATTCTAGCTGCAGTTAAATCAAGAGTAATAACACGGAATAGCTTTCTAAGCTCTTTCGCCTTTGCTCCCATATCTGCTGCATTCTTGCCGGTCATTGCATCGTTTAATTCCTTGTCTGTACTTAACATACCTAAAGAATCCACAATCAAAAGGATCTTTGGATTTGCTCCACCGTCTTTTGCTTTCTTGACTAGTGAAATTAGATTGGAAACGAAGGTTTGGAATTCAGTAACAGTTTTGATAGGCTGATATCTAACTTTGTTTGGATCAATACCAAACTTGATAGCGGAAGACTTATCGATAGCTCCTTCGGTGTCACAATATACAACATCATAACCTTTTTTCTGTGCTTCTCTTGCTACATTTAAACAAACAAAAGATTTACCTGTTCCTGGATCTCCCATTAAACCTAGAGATCTAGTGTTTGGGATTCCGCCAAATAGAGAACCTGACAGTTGAGCATTGAGAAGATAGTTTCCTGTTGGAATCCATTCATCCACTTCACTGAATGTATTTTCGGCTAGGATTGATCCGGTTTCGAATCCGGAGATCTTGGAAAGCTCTTTATCCAAGTCTAAAAATGAAAATTCTGATTTTTGTTTAGCCATAAACTTTTTTTTAACAATTATTATAGAGAAAAAGGGTATTTTTGTTTCTATACCGGAGTTTTTACATTTAAAAATTGAGTTACCGGATATATAGAAAAATTATAGACTTATGGAAAATAAATTCATCATAGAAAGATTTGAGGAATTCTTATCTTCTCAATATCAAAAAATAAATGAAGCGGAGGGGAATAAGACCGGATTCGTAGCAATATTTGGATCTACGGATGCTGAAAATCTCGGTGCTGTAGTTGCTCCTAAAATTGGTATAAAACCAGACACACTTTATTCTCTAACTATTAATGGTGAAAAAGATCTCTTAACTCTGGGAAAAAATGCATCCTATCAGGGATTTGCTAATCTAAAAGAGACTGGAAAATCAAAGCCACAAGAAGACTATATTTCTATTAAATCCGGAAGCTCTGCTGGTGAGATTAAATCCGGTGTGAAAGTTAAAGGAAACTTCATAGTAGATTTTGACAAATCAAGTCAGATAGAAATTCAAGCATCTAACAATGGACTTTTATCTTTCCTTCGAGCTTGTAAATCTATGAATGATGCGGCGGATAAAAAGGACACTTTTTCTACTGGAGAATGGATCGGTAAACTACTTATTAGCATGGGGAATCCACCATCTAAAGATACATCGAGGAATTCTGCATTTTTAGCAGTGTCCCCAAATGTGAACGGAGGAAACAGTATCAGAAACACAGGATTTGATGAAGCCATAGATAGAGGAAATAATAAAGGATCTATATCTAAGTATATCTCGGAATCTAATTCGTTCGATGGTTTGGAACCTGTATTCGAAGAGGAAAAACAGGTAAAAGCGGAAAGTATAAAGGTAATAGGAGATACAATAGCAGATGCGATAAGAGCAGCTCACTACTATAGCTCAACCGGAAGATTATTTGTAAATAAATTTGGCCCATATAAAGGATTTAGGGATGCATATCAAAAGTATAGAGAAAATGTAGGTAAAGATGAATGGAAGGCAGGAAATAAAACAAGTGAAGCTTCATATATTCTTGCAGTTCTTTTACAAGACATATTTAATAGAATTGGATATAGCTACCCAATGGATTGGAAATACCAAGACTTAGTGCCGAAATGCAAAGAAATTTTAACTTCTTTAGGTGGGGACGAAAAGAATAATAACTTCTCTCCCGCCAAAGAAACACTAAAAGAAATGATAGCATTTTACCAACCAACCAAATATAAAATACCCACTTTTGACCCTGTATTGGCGGATTTCTGGAAGGCACTAACAAATGCAATAGCTACAAGGACTTCTATTACATTCAAGAATAATGTTAAAACTCCACTTATTCCCGAGGAAGAAAAGGGGCAAGTTGAAGTGGAAGGAAAGGAAAAATCCGGAGTGAATAAAAACGTCTCCGGAGGGGTTTAATTTATTAGAGAGAAAGTTTTATCTTTCTAAGATACTTTCGTCTCCTTTGATAATAATCATTTTAACAATTCCAAACTGTTTATCTTCAAAGATGTATCTAATACTTCCAATCCTGTCCTGCTCAGGAAAGTCTGCATTTACAATAACTTCACCAATCAAGTTTCCAGCAGTGTCCAGTCTTCTATAAGAAAATCTAATACCTTCTCTTCTAAAGCTATCTAAATGACTGTTGAAATCTTCTTTGTCCAAAGAGATAACAGGAACTGACATTTCATTTTTAACTGGTTTTTTAATGAAGAATGAATCGTTGCTTGCAAATTGAGCTTTTAAAGACCCAAAGGCTAATGCGACTAATCCTAAAATAATGATCTTTTTCATGATAGTTTGTTTTTTGGTTCATATGAATATACGGTCTGTATCTATGAATCAAAGAAAAAAAAGATATATAGATGAAATTATTTTAAAAAAATACAAAAAGATGAAAAGACAAGTAATCGAAAATTTCGACGAATGGATATTTGAAGCAGCAGCTCCAAAGAAGCCAGCAGCTAAAGCTCCAGCAGCTCCAGCAGTTCCGGCAGGATATGCAAAATCAACTCTAGGTGGCACAGAAATAAATTTACAAGAAGCTTTATCTGGAGTTTCTGGATGGAAGGCTCTACCAGAGGAAGATCATATTCAGGTAAGTGATGTAAAATATGAGGGAACCGGGATAGCAAGTGATAATGCAGATAATTTTACCACAGCTAAAACTGGTATTTTAGTTATGAGTCCAGTAGTATACGGTAACGCTGAATCTAAACTTAATTTTATAGTGGGTCTACCATACCAACAACCAAATATACAATCTAAAGATATTATATTAAGTCAGAAATACGTTCTATTTTCTCCTTTTAATGATACTACACCAAGTTTGACACAAAATCCTCAGAATGGTGCTATGTTGGCAAAACCAACTAACTTCAGACTTCTTTCAATAGACAAACCGTTCATGGTCGGTCTACAGTCTTTGATGTGGATATTGGGATTTAATAATTCAGAGCAAGCGAAAAAATCACTAGCTAAAGTTTCAACCACTGACATGGTCAAAATGTTAAAATCAGGATTGGATAGTTTAGCATCAGTTTCTAAAATAGCAGGAGGTAATAGCGTTGCTAAAGTAATTCTAGATGGATATAATGCTATGATAAACAGCGATAAAGCAGCAGATGTCATTTTCAATAATTTTGCCGCTAATCAAATTCCAGCAACTGCAGGAACTAAAAAGATAACGGTTGAAGATATTCAAAAGGGGCTTAATCTAAAAAAAGCTGAGGCTTAAAATTTGAAATTATTTAATCATTAAAAAAGGCTCTAGATTTCTAGAGCCTTTTTATTTGAGATTTTATTTTTATTTTAAATCTGAACAGTTGTCCAATACGTGTACAATTTCTCCGTTGTATCTGCTGATTTGGATAAATCTTACTCTTTCTTTAGAAGCATTAAAGCAGTTGATAGTTTCTCTTTCTACTAAGATTAATTTACCGTTTTCGTTGATGTACTTAGAAGGAGCTTCAGAGTATGATAAGCTGTCATATGAATGATCCTTGATGCTTCTTTTGAAATAGTCTTCCAATTTGATGTAAGGAACACTCATATCGTTTGCATATACTACCCCCTGGAATTCTTCTGGCATTTGTCCGAAGATTTCTCTGAAAGATTCTCCGTTGTCGTTGAAGATATTCTTTAATTTACCAATAGATGAACTATGGTCGAAATCCCCAGTTCCGATGTAGTATTTTACAGGTTGTAAATCTTTAGCTGCTTGAGATACTGCATTTTGGAAAAAGTCAGAAGTATCTAATTTATCCTGAGCTTGAGCTAAGTTTAATCCGAAGATGAATGCGATTGATAAGATTAATTTTTTCATGATCTTTATTGTTTTTTTGGTTCATATGAATATACGGACCGGCCAAACAAAAACACGAAAATAATCAAAAATAAATTGGAAATTTTTGCATTAAATTTATAGATCTGTCTTTTACGGTTTCAAGAACTTGTGAACTGTCATAGTTGCTAAGAGCTGTGTCTATTAGATCTGCAATTATTTTCATTTCTTCTTCCTTGAGTCCTCTGGTTGTAACTGCTGCAGTTCCTATTCTAATTCCGGAGGTAACAAATGGACTTCTTGTCTCAAACGGAACAGTATTTTTATTGACCGTAATTTCACACTTTACGAGAGTATCTTCAGCCATCTTTCCGGTTAGATCGGGAAATTTAGATCTAAGATCGACTAGCATCAGATGATTATCAGTTCCCCCTGAGATAATAGAATATCCCATCTCCGTTAAGTGTCCTGCAAGCGTCCTAGCATTCTTTATTACCTGTTCACAATATTCTCTAAACTCTTCGCTCAAAGCTTCTTTAAACGCTACGGCTTTAGCTCCTACGACGTGTTCTAAAGGTCCTCCCTGAGTCCCAGGAAAGACTGCTCCATCTAGAATTGCACCCATCATCTTGACTTCTCCTTTCAAGGTCTTTTCTCCCCAGGGATTTGGAAAGTCTTTACCCATCATAATAACTCCACCTCTCGGGCCTCTCAGAGTCTTGTGGGTCGTTGTAGTTAGAATATGACAGTGTGGAACCGGGTTATTCAGAAGTCCTTTAGCAATTAAACCTGCTGGGTGAGAAATATCTCCCATTAGAATTGCCCCAACTGAATCTGCAATGGATCTCAGTCTTTCATAGTCCCAGTCTCTAGAATAAGAGCTAGCCCCACAAATTATTAGCTTGGGATTCTCTTTCTTTGCTATTTCTTCTATCTTGTCATAGTTCAGCAGACCGGTCTCTTCGTCGACTCCATAGAAGGAAGAATCATAAGTCTTACCTGAAAAATTAACAGGGGATCCGTGTGTTAAATGACCCCCATGGCTAAGATCAAATCCTAGAATTTTATCTCCTGGTTTTAAAACTGCTAGCATGACTGCTGCATTTGCCTGTGATCCGGAGTGTGGCTGGACATTAGCCCATTCAACTCCAAATAGCTCTTTTAATCTATCAATAGCTATCTGCTCAATCTGATCCACGATCTGACATCCTCCATAATATCTACGGCGGGGAAGTCCTTCTGCATATTTATTGGTTAAAATACTTCCCGCAACTTCCATTACTTGCGGGCTGACAAAATTCTCGGAAGCGATCAGTTCAATCCCTTCCTGTTGTCTCTGGAGTTCTTGATCGATCAGATCAAAAATCTCCTCATCTCTGGGGTACATTCAGTCTATAGAATTAGTTGTTCTATATA
>Ga0247723_1001475_pt1 | contig 13693 bp, 11 predicted proteins | sample MSEWelMarce5H_FC_FD_189079 | JGI IMG/M metagenome (GOLD analysis project Ga0247723, IMG submission 189079) | Subsurface sediment microbial communities from gas well in West Virginia, United States - MSEEL Well Study Marcellus 5H_FC | ecosystem: Environmental > Terrestrial > Deep subsurface >...
GCTATGTTTGAACCAGTTGTCCCTTTAACTGGTGAAGACTGGGAATGGCATGAGGCTAGCGAAGGTGTCTTTCAAAACAAACGATGCAGTCATGTGTTCAAACAAGCTGATAGATTCAATGGACAAGCGTATGACATTGATGGTATTATTTTTTATGACTGGTACACTGACAAAGAAACTGGTGAGAAATACAAAAGTTACTATGGGTGCAGTGATAGTGTTGTTCCCATCATGTTTCCTTATACACCCAAGAAAGAATATAAAGAAAGGATTGACAAATGAATGTTGAAATGTTAGAAGAACATGACGATGGTAGTGCCACCTATACATTTGATTTAACAATGGAAGAGCGTGACATCCTACTGAGCTTAGGTATAATGACAGCCATCAAGAATGGCATTCAAGAAGGGGAGAAATATGTGGGTAACACTGATATGGGCTACGCCAAATGCGGAACATCTGATAGCGTACATGGCGAGGGTGAGCAACCCAGAGAATCAGGACAATCCTGAGACAGCCCCTAAACTGTTGAAATATTTGATGGACAACAAACACTGGAGTCCATTTGAGATGGTAAATGTGTGCATGGAAATTACGACAACCCGTGACATTGCACGACAGATCCTACGGCACAGAAGTTTTAGCTTCCAAGAATTCTCACAACGCTATGCCATTTCCTCACACTATGAAACCAGTGAGGTGAGGCTGCAGGATAATAAGAACAGGCAGAACTCTATCCCTGTACAGGACCGAGAATTAAAGGCAGTATGGGAAGAGCTACAGGAAGATGTTTTAAAGGCTTCTAAGCGGTCCTATGAGGCTGCATTGGGCATGGGCATAGCCAAGGAGGTGGCACGAAAGGTGTTACCTGAAGGACTAACCACCAGCAGGATGTACATGAATGGTACACTGAGAAGTTGGATGCACTATGTTGATATCCGTTGTGACAAAGCAACACAGAAAGAACATCGTGAAGTGGCAGAAGAATGTAAGAGGGTACTAACTAACTTATTTCCATCACTATTTAATGCATAGCATGCAGCAGCCATCTGAGGTATAACTACCTTTCCTTTCGGGAGCTTCGGCTCCCATTTTTTCCACTGTATCAGGAGTATTTTTATGGCAAAGTTTAAGGTCAACATTGACCTGTCTCGGGATAGTTTGTTTGATGAACTAGGTATCCAGAGATTGAGAGAGAGTTATATGAAGGACGAAGAAGTTAGTCCTCAAGAAAGATTTGCTTATGTTTCGGAATCGTTTGCGTCAAGTCAGGAACATGCTCAGCGGCTGTATGACTACAGTAGTAAGCACTGGCTTAGCTACTCTACACCTATCCTATCTTTTGGTCGCTCTAAGCGTGGCCTCCCTATTAGCTGTTTCCTTAACTATATGGATGATAGTGCAGAAGGCTTGGTCGATAATCTATCAGAAACTAATTGGCTATCAATGTATGGTGGTGGTGTCGGTGTGCATGTGGGCATCCGCAATGGTGATGATAAGTCTACTGGTGTTATGCCCCACCTTAAAATCTATGATGCTAGTTCATTGGCCTACCGCCAAGGACGCACAAGACGGGGTAGCTATGCTGCCTACCTAGACATCCATCACCCTGACATCATCCAGTTCTTGGAGATGCGTAAGCCCACAGGTGACCAGAATGTACGCACACTAAACCTGCATCACGGCATCAACATCACCGATGAATTCATGACCATCATTGAGAAGGCCATGAAAGATCCTGACTTTGATGATAGCTTTCAACTTAAGAACCCTGCCAATGGTGAGGTGGTGGAGACAGTGTCTGCTAAATATCTGTGGCAGAAAATACTGGACCTACGCATGCAGACAGGTGAGCCATACCTAGTGTTTATTGATACAGCTAACAAGGCTATGCCTAAGTGGTTAAGTGACAAAGGCTTGAAGATTAATGGTAGCAATCTGTGTACAGAAATCTTCCTGCCAACTAACAACAAACGAACAGCAGTATGCTGCTTGTCTTCACTCAACCTAGAATACTATGATGACTGGAAGAATGACAAGCAATTCATTCTGGATGTTATGGAAATGCTAGACAATGTCTTGCAATACTTTATTGATAGAGCACCATCAACAATTGCAAGAGCTAAGTTTAGTGCAATGATGGAGCGTAGCATTGGAGTGGGAGCACTAGGCTTCCATGCATTCTTACAAAAGAAAGGTGTAGCCATCGATGGGGTGATGGCTAAGAGTTATAACAATGAAATCTTTAAGCACATTCATTCTTCGTGTCTACTTGCTGACTCTGTCTTGGAGCAGCAGCGTGGTAGTTGTATCGATGCTGGTCACGGCAATATTAGTAGAAGGTTTAGTCATCATACTGCTATTGCCCCTAACGCTAGTAGCAGCCTTATCATGGGGAATACTAGCCCTTCGGTCGAGCCTTACAGAGCAAATGTATTTAGGCAGGATACACTCAGCGGAGCATTCGTATACAAGAATAGGTTCTTGAAAGCACAACTTGCTGCACTGGGTATGGACGATGACGATGTGTGGGCATCCATCATCAGCAACGAAGGATCTGTACAGCACCTAGACATCTCTGATCAATTGAAGGAAGTGTTTAAGACTGCTATGGAGATTGATCAGCGTTGGTTGGTTGAACTTGCAGCAGACAGACAGAAATACATTGACCAAGGACAGAGTATTAACTTGTTCTTCCATGCCAATGTATCCATTAAATACTTACATGCTATTCACTTCCTTGCTTGGAAGAGTGGGCTTAAGAGCCTATACTATCTTCGTTCTGAGAAGGTGCGTAAGGCAGATAAAGTGGGTGCTCAGATCAAGCGTCAACGCATTGAAGACGACATTGATTTGAAGCAGGTGGCAGAAGGTGAAACTTGTTTAGCATGTGAAGGTTGATATGGTAAAGACTAAGACAGACATTACGCAAGAGCGTACAACATTCAAGCCCTTTAAATATCCTTGGGCATATGATGCTTGGCTGCAGCATGAGCAGAGCCATTGGCTTCATACCGAAGTGCCTATGTCTGAGGATGTTAAAGACTATAAGAAGCTGAGCAACCAAGAGCAAGAGTTTCTAACAAAGATCTTGCGCTTCTTTGTACAAGGTGACTTAGACATTGGCAGTGGTTATCATGACCACTACATCCCAGTATTCAAGCAACCTGAGGTGAGGATGATGATGAGTGGCTTTGCAGGTAGGGAAGCCCTGCATGTAGCAGCCTATGCACACCTCATTGAAACCTTGGGCTTGCCTGAGTCTACATACAATGAGTTTCTCCAGTACAGGGAGATGGTGGAGAAGCATGACTACATTAACAATCTTAGTGCAGCACCAATGGCTGAGAAGATTGCTGCCATCTCTGCTTTCGGTGAGGGCATGCAGCTATTCTCTAGCTTTGTTATGTTGTTAAACTTTGCAAGGAATGGTAAACTCAAAGGACTAGGTCAGATCATTGCTTGGTCCATAGTGGATGAGACACAGCATGCTGAAGGTATGATTAAGGTTTATCGTGAGTATGTTAAGCACCATCAGGATGAAACGACTTCGGACCGCATCAAGGAAATTGCAGATCAAATGGTGGGTCTGGAGGATCAGTTTGTGGATCTGGCTTTTTCAATGGTCGAGGTCGAGAAGCTTACGAAAGAAGAAGTGAAGCAATACATCCGCTACATTGCAGATCGTAGGCTCATCTCTATGGGGATGAAGGGCATCTATAAGATCAAGAAGAACCCCCTGCCTTGGGTAGATGGTATGTTAGGTGTTAGCCATACCAACTTCTTTGAGCAGCGTGTAACAGACTACAGCAAGGGTGCTACCACAGGTACATGGGATGATGTATGGGGTAAAGCCGCATGATAGTTGTAGACTTCAGACAAGGCATTGGACTAGATATTGAATACAATGACACTATCTGCCACATCATTGATGATGGTGGAACACATGATAAATTGTTTTCATATAGTGGTATACTACTTAAGTTGCCTTTTCTTAGTATCTACATTGGTGAGTTTGAAGAGATAGGTGAACTCATTAAAGGCGATAAACCTACAGGGGAATAACATGCAAGTCAAGTCTGAACGATCTGCACCATTGCGTATTCAATTTGAACAAGGCTATAAGGCTTTCAGACATGGATGGTTGGTCAATCAATATGAACCATCATCTGTGGCAGGTAAAGAGTGGCAGCGAGGATTTGATCGTGGCTACTTTGATAACATTGAAAGACTCAATGGCTACCAAGCGGTTCGATAAAGAACTACACGACACCTACGACAAGTTTGGAAGAGATGTAGTTAAAGGCTATGTCTCTTCTTCTTGGGATATGGAAGCTAGAGATAATCCTGACAGGTATGGGGTTGATCTGCATCTATATAAAGACAGCTTGTTGGTGGGGTATGCTGAGGTAGAAGTCAGACTGTCATGGAAAACTGTAGAGTTTCCTTATGAAGATTTGAATGTACCTGCTAGGAAGAAGAAGCTCTTAACACAAGAGCTACCTACACACTTCTTCTCAATTAACAAAGATGGTACAGCACTGTTTCATTGCGAAGCTGCTGCTGTGTTAGCTTCAGAAGTTAAAGAGTCTAGAAATAAATATGTCTACCAAGGAGAACTCTTTTACAAGGTTCCTCTTGATAGACTGTCTCATGTTGTATTACCTACGACTGGCTAGGCCACCCCTAGCTAAGCCAATTCTTTTCTTAGTTTCTTTATCTCTGTAGGTTCCACCTACCAAGTCTCTAATATTATTAACTGCTTTAGTTTCTTCTTTGACAGCAGCAGACATCTCTGCATTAGAACTATTTGAATCAACTTTAATTTCACTCACTGTATTAAGTTGTTTCTGTAATACTTTAAGAGCCTCGGCCTTGTCTTTACTACCTACTTTTTCTAATGATTCAATAACATCAGGAATAAAGGTAGATAAGTCAAATTTAAATTCATATGCATATCTAGATATTCTATTAATTCTAGAAGCTGTTGATTGATTGCTAGTAACAATTGGTTTTAAGCCAGATTCACTAGCAGCTTTACCACCTGTTTCGCTAAACTCATTTCTAATGAGGCCACGAATAAGACGATAAGCTTTTAATGCTTGTACTTCTTCACTACCAAGTCCACCTTCTTTAACAGGCTTCAATGATTTTGGAGATAGATAGTTCTTCTTCAGCTCCTCTAGATTTTTAAATGAGTTTCTATAGATTTCTTCTTGTTGATTAAACAAAGGGGTTTTCTTTTCTGTCTCATACATGTTTCTAGTGATAGCCAGCTTTTCGCTTTCTGTGAAAGAATCTTCAGACTCTCTCATGCCAATAGATCTTGGAAGACCTAAAGGTCTAGCCACTGTAGGAGAACCAGTAATAGATCTGGCAACAGTATTCATATCTGCCCTATCTTCTTTTTTCTTATACTGATCTCTAGACATATTGATTCGTCTAAATTCATAGTCAGCATAGGGGATAGATGTTTGAACAATGTTCTCGGGGTTTGTCCCACCAAAGCTGGTGTTAGCATAGTTAAATCTAGCATCATCTGTAAAAGATGTTGCTCCTACTCCCATCTCCCTTTGTCCAGCAGCTTCTTGTGATAGTGTTTGAGGATCTGTAAAACCTTTGGCAGCTCTCTCTGATATGTTGTATTCTGATCCATGATAAAGAACCTTAGGTTTTCTATCTTTGTACTTCTCTCTAAGTTTATTTAACTTATCCTGTAGAGGAAGAGAGAAAGAAACAAAATCTTCTACAGCTTTTGGATCATTAACATCTACTTCTTTTCCTTTAGCTGCCCTGTATTCACCCTGAGCTACAGCAATAACATCATCCTCAATTTTACCTGAGACATTAGGCATCTCAATCAGCTTATCAAAAGCATCTGTTCTTATTTGTTTAATAGCAGTCAATGTATTCTGTCTAACCTCAAAGTCTGAAATGATATCTGAGTCTCTACTAAATCCATACTTAGGACCATTTAAATCCCCCTCAGCTATGCCTTTCATATAAGGAGTCATAGGAGTAGGGGCTTCCATAGGAAGCTCTGTCTTAATCTCTGGAACCACCTCAGGCTCTACCTTAGGTGGTGGAGTGAAGGAGGCTTCAGCATCTGATACCAGCTTCTCCATCTCTGCATCAATAGGCTTAGGCTCAGACATAGCAGATTTAGTTTTGCTTGTAGCTTTAGCAACAGGCTTAGTAGGAATTGCTTTAGTTGTTAAGTCTGTCTTACTTAAAGTATTTTCTACAATATTATTAATTTCATTGGCAACAAGAGCTTCAGGATTCTTAGACTTTCTAATAAGTTCAAGCATTCCCTCAGTGCCTGTAGTAGCAGCCTTAGCTCCTGCTTTAAAAAGTTTACCAGCAACTATACCACCAGTAGCAAACTTAAGATCTTTAAGTTTAGTTTTATACTCAGGTACTTTCATGTAGTCATTAGCTTCTTCTAATGTCTTACCATTATTTTCAGCAGCATACCTATTGTTAATAATCTTACGAGTATCTGCAGGAAGTTTATTAAACTCCATCTTGTATATACGATTCAAGTCTTTCTGCATAAACTTAGCTTCTGTAAGTGGTCTGGCTGTTTTCAGAAGAGCTTCACTAACTGCGTCCTCAATGGATTTTTTCTGTTCAATTTCTGGCTTAGATTGATAGCGTTGATCCATCATTACTCTTTGCATAGTAGAAATAATTACTGGATTAGCTGCTTCTACAAAAGCTCTGTCATATTCTTTATCGCCTGATGATTGACCAAACAGTTTATATGGGTCAATGCCAAGGTAGACCAGTTCAATTTCTTCTGGTGTTTTCTCAGGTGTAATACGAACACCAACTAAGTTGTTAAAGAATTCACCATCTTTATATATTGGTCCTTGTTTAACACGGGGAATAGCTTCAGGTAGGTCTTCCTTTAACACAGGAACCTTAGACTTAAGTCTATTACCCATTGCCTCTAACATTTTATCTGCTGGTTTATCTGATGTAACTACATTAGGATCTCTAGCAATGGAGCCACCTTCACGGATAGCATCAACAAAGTTGAAGATGTCTTTAACAATAAACGGAGTTGTAAATCTACCGATAAAATCTCCAGTAACTCTACCGATTGCCACGCTTAGTTTATCTGTATCTCTTTCTGAATCAACAGCAGAGATGATCTGATCTACAAGATATGTTTGAGTACCTGCTGGGAGCTTCATTCCAATCAATGCTTCTAAAGCACCACCAACTTTTATAGAAAGACCCCTTTGTTGTTTAACAATTAAGTCAGCAGCAGCTAGTGTCACACCACCTAATGGAAACAAGCCCCTTAAATCTGTTGTTGTATTATCATCATTCTTCTTTTCAAACCACTCAACATCTTGGTGGTTGGCTCTGTAATCAATAGCAGCAATCAAAGCTGATGTACCCACTATGCCTTTAGCAATGTTCTCTTGTCCTTTTCTAACAAGAGAAGCACCACCCTCATCCCCATTAGCCATCATCTTAGAACCTCTGATAACAGACTCAGCCCCAGCAATACCACCAAAGGGACTGTATCTATATTGAAAGGCTATAGCATTAGCCATAAAGCGAGGGAAGGGAACAACTAAACTAGTGAAGGGTGTATCTTCAATAGCCTTAACAATGTAATTACCAACTTGTTCAGATTTAGCTTCTAAAGTATTAATACCTTTCTTAGGTACTTTAGGCATATATGAGAAGGTAGCTTTCAGAGTGTCATCCGCAGCTTCTTTAAGAACATCTGAAGGGATAACTTTTCCTTGTGCCAGAAGTTCATACATATCTAAACCAACATCTTTTAGTTTAGTTTCAACAGAGTGAGCAAAGATTGCTTTTCTAAATATTGCATCTTGTGCAACATTAAGACTATTAATAAAACGAGCAAACTTAGATAGGTCTGTTGAGTCTTCTTGCATAGAAGATAAGATGTTATTCCTAAGGCTAGGATTGTGTTTTAGTAATTCATCTGTCACCACTGAAGACAAGTCACCCTTAGATAGATAGTACCAAGAGCCAAAAGCTTTCTCAACAGTATCAGCAATGCTAGTTTTTAATGTAGCTATCCTAGCTCCTTTGGCATCTCCTGATAAAGTCTTACCTACAGTCATCAGAGTACCCTCAATAAGAGAGGCTGCAGAATTTAAAGTTAAACCAGTACCAGTGCCTATACCATTACGCACACTAGTACCAATTCCACTCACCATGACAGCTTTACTCTCTCTCTCAGCTCTTAAGAAGGCTCCCATTACCTTTCCTACAGTAGAGGTATATTCGTCAGGAGCACCATACAAAGCATCCACTTGCTTAGCAACATCAGGATCAATCTGACGCAGACGATTAAGAGTCTTAGATGCTGTGGAATATTGCTGCATGATTTGAGCAGCCTGTGTCACTGTCACTCTGTTAGCTTGGGCAAACTGTTCAGGACTAAGTCCTTCTCTTCTAATGGCTTGCTCTAACAAGGTGTCATCAATGAGTCCTTGATCCATAGCAGAGAACACTTCAGCAATAGCTGTACTGGTCTTCTGTCCTGCTTTAACCTTGTATGTAGGATCGTTCTCAATCACATTCATAGCCACACGAATAGCTCTCTGTGATAAGTCTCTGCGAATAGCTGGCTCTACCAGAGCAGCAGCAGGGGATATCTCATCCAATATCTTAGCACCCTCTTGCTTCATAAATTCTTCAGCAAGTAGGTCCATGTTCTCATCGACAGGTGTTAATAAAGCAGCCTCTGTTTTAGTAGGAGAGGTATTAAAATCTTTTGGTGTTTTCTCTTTAGCTTTCTTAATTAAGTCTTCAAATTGTTTTGTTCCTGTCTTACCAATCTGAGTAACAGCAGCTTTAGCTTCTACTCCTCCAAACACTCCATTAAGAATTCCACTAACAGCCATTTGTGTTACGCTAAGTTCTTCTACATCTTTGCCAAGGCTCTCAGCTACCATCTGATCTAATTGTTGACTATATTTACTTTGTAATACACCAGAGGCTGTTTCTATACCAGCAATCCCCGCTATTGCTTTACCTTTAGTTGGTGTCACTAGTGAAGCAATTTTTCCTTTAGCAGCAGCCCCAGCAGCAAGTTGTGCAGCTTCTTGGGCAGCAGATATTTTAACAACTTGACCAGCAACCTTACCACCAGCATAACCAACATAGCTAAGAGGGTCTGTAATAAATGCGGTAAGTGTATTCCAGTAAGGAACTAAAGCATCAGAGCTACCATACCCCTGTCCACCCGGCTGAAACACGCTTCTTGTTTGTTTATAAAGTTCTTTTCCAAAGGCCATAGCTTCGGCTTCTTTTGGATTGACACTACGCATTTTAGCTAGTGTTGGCATGAGTCCCAAGAATGTGTTGTATTCTTCAAACCTCATTCGTGCCATAAAGTCTTTAGCAAAGTCTTCGTCTGTCTGGTCTTTTCCTTGTTCAACATTAAGGCGAACCTTCATGTAGTCTTTAACTATAGGAAATATATCTGGGTTTTTATATATCTCTTCAAAAGGAATTGTTTCTTTAAGTTGCTTTTCTTTAGCAGCTTCAATCTTTGCCGTGCTAGGCATGAGAGCTTTGGTGATAATTGCAGGTTTCTCTGCAGCCTTTCGCTCAGCCTCTAACCCCTGAGCAGCTTGTCTTTCAATTTGCTGAATCGTAGGCTTAGCTGGCATCAAGTCATCAGACACACCACCACTAGTTTTAGCAGGGATTAAATCATCAAACATACCACCACTAGTTTTAGCGGGGATTAAGTCATCAAACATTCCCATTTATAAATCCTCACCATATGTTTCTTTAAATCGTTTAGCTACATCAGAAGCTTTTGCACCCCCAGCTATAGCTTCTGCAGCTTGTGATCTAGCTGTTGCTTTATCAATAGGGGCAGGTGCAGCAGCGGCTGGTTTAGGCTTAGGAGCCATAGGTCCACCACCACGCCCATCTCTCTTTAGTGGTGCTACTGGTGCTGGTGTTTCCTTATTAACAGCAAATTGAACTTTAGGAGCAAATGCTTTACCGCTTTGATCAAACTGTATACCAACAGAAGCCAAAGCAAGTTTATCTTCATCTGACTTTGGTTTACCATTCTGGTCTGTACCAAAAGCAATTGCTGCTTCCATACCAGCTTTTTTACCTTCAGCATAATCCTCAGATTTTACCAATTCGCTAACTTCAAGATCACCCGTTATAGGATTAGTCTTGAAAGTGCCAACTGGTAAATAGTTTCCAACAGTGGAGTTAATAATACCTTTGTACGCAACAAGTTTATTACCAGTAGTAATCTTCTGACCTTCTGTTAACTTCTTAAGAGATGGGTTAGCCCAGATTTCTTGTTGTGTTCTAAGTTCTGCAGTTAGTTTAGATTTTTCTTTAGGATCAGTGGCCTTTAGAATTCTTTTTCCATAATCAATTTCTATATCTTGTTGTGTTTCTTTTTGTTTTTCCTTAAGTTCAGCCATAAGTTCTGTTCCCTTAATAGCACCCATATTTTTAGCTGCTGCTAATATCTCTTCATCTGTTCCTTCTTGTTTTGCTCGGTACATAACAACCATAGCTTTATCTTTAAGGTCTTTAAACTCTGGTGTTTTCTGAAGCTTAGCAAAGTCTACTTGCACTGCTCCTTCATATGTTGGCATTGATTTAGATGCACCATAAGCGTATAGCTCTTCAGGCTTAACACCAAGTTGTCTAGAAGCAGAAGTTATTTTCTTAAGATTGTCTCCATATATCATCTTATTTAAGAAACCTTCTTCTTTATTAGAAGCTATTTGTGCAAACTCTTCAGCACTTAGAGCTGCTTTCTTTCCATATTCATTTAGGAATTCATCAAACTTCTTACCTTTTGGTATGTTACTTGCAGTGATAAAAGACTTAGAGAGTCCTTCCAATTTATCTGGATTCTTTGTTAATGTTTCTGCAATTTCTTTTGCTAATGATGGATTCGTAGCAAGACCAATAAGCTGCTCATCACTTAAAAGACCATCAGAAAACTTTAAACTACGAAGAACACCTAGTGGTCCTCTGATAGTTTCTTTTTGTTTTTCTATTTCTTTTTTATACTCTTGATGATTGTGATACATGCTTTTAATACTAGCATTAATGCTTGTAGTGTTAAGCTTCTCTAACTCTTCAATAGATTCACTAGCACCTTTGGCTACACCACCAATGAATGATCCAAGTTTAAATCCCATTATGCTGCTCCTTTAGCCATCAAACCCTTACGCTCAACTTTAGCTTCTGGATTCTTTTCTGTTTTATTCTTAGCTTCTTCGATAAGTTCTTTAATGACGGAAGCAGACACCATACCTTCTTTGCCTACATCTTCAGCAGTCAAACTGTAAGGTACATCATTCAACTCAGCAAGTGTTTTAATAATTTCTACAATGATGGGAGTAACTAAGAAGCCAGTGTCTACAGTGTGGTAGCCTTTCATCAGGCCCATCTTCACCATAGCATTAACAATAGAAACTACAGGAATGTTTTTCTTTAACAATCCCATAAGTTCTTGAATGGCTTCAACATCATTCATCTTCTCTGAATACATCTGTGCCACCTCATCCAGTGTTACAAACTGAGGTGGTTGCTCCCAAGGATAACTACCCGGCTCAGACACTAAAGACATGCCGGGTATAGGGGCTGTTAAATATGGATTAGGATTTGCCATTCATCAACTCCTCTTTTTGTTTTCTAATGGCTGCAATGTAGTTAGATACTTTAGCAAATACATCGTTAGATGTGTTGTCTTCTTTAGTTGGTTTGTCCATTGCTTTGGATAACAATCCTTTGCCCATATCTTTCTTAGGCTTAGACAGTTTAGCATTAGCCATTCCATCCACCTTAGCATAATATTTTTTAAAATTCTTCATTTAATAGCTCCTGTTGCAACACCAACTAACACTCTTCCTACAAAGCTGCCAAGAGCTGTTGAACTATCACTGTCTGCTTTAATACTAGCACCAGCAATTGCAGCAGCAGCTCTAATCTCTTCACCAGCAAGTGTGGTTGCTCTGTCAGCATCTTTCTCAGCAGAAGTCCAAGCATGAGTTACAGCATCACGATACATCTGTATCTCATTGTTATATTCTGTAAGCGTCATCTGCTGTGCAAGCTGAGCGTTGGACAAGTTAATGGTGTTGATAGCACCAGTGTTAATGGTGGCAATTTCTCTTTGCCACTGAGCATTAGATTGATCAATAACCAATCGTTGCTGTGCATTAAACTGTTCTCTTTGGTTAGTTACTTCAGCATTAAACTTCTTAACAGAGTTGGCTTGATCAACTTTAAATTGCTCCATCGCATTACTCTGTGAAGCATTAAACTGACTAACCTGTGATGTAAGACTAGCAAAGAATTGATTTGTCTGGTTCTTACTAGCAGAATTAAATTGCTTAGCCGCATTCTCAGCAGCAGCGTCAGACAAAATAGCCTGTGCTGTAAGCTGTGTCTTAAGAACAGTTGTTTGTTGTTCATAAGACAGGTTGGTTAAGTCCATCTGCAAAGCAGCTTGAGCATTAAACACAGCAGCTTGTTGTCTGTTATTTAAATTGGTAGTCTCAAGCGTAGCTGTCTGTGCAAGCTCAGCCATGAAAGCAGCTTGTCTGCTACTCAAGTTGGCTAAGTCAACAGTTTGTGCAAGTCTTGCATTCTCTAAAGCCACCTGTTGCTTAGCATTAAAGTTGATGTTAGCAATGTCAGCAACACGGGCAGCATTGATAACACGGGTTTGAAAGGTTTGATCAAACTCCTGTCCTAAGAATGTAGCTCTTTGTTGTGCTGTAAGAACAGCTATCTGTTGTTTGTTAGACAGGTTCTGTGAAGCCACCTGTTGATATATAGCAGCATCAGCAGAAGCAATGGGAAGAGCTTTCTCCATAGCAGCCTGTACCAAAGCAGCACCAGCCAAGCTGGAAGCACCTAAGCCCCTAGCAGCCATCTCTGCTGTAACAGACCTCAATGCACCAGCAGCCCAAGGAGGTGGGTTCTTAGCATCAAAATCTTTAGTGAGTTTAGTAAGCTGTCCCTGTACAGTCATGTCTGCTGTAACTTCACCCTCTGCTGCTACATTCAATAACATTGCTTTATCAATGGCTGTTTGATCTACAGCAGTACCAGAAACTTTCTCAGCTTCTGTTATTTTTCTTTCATCTACAGTGGCTACTTTCTGAGCAGTAGTAATTTGTTCTGCATCAAGAGCAGCATCCTTTAGTGTTGTTGTGGTGTCTTCTTCTGCTTTAAGCTTAGCTTTTTCAGACAAAGTGCCATCAGCAGGAAGAAATGTAGCAAGCTTATCAGTTAAACTTTTAAGAGCAGGGTCTGCTGTATAAGTATCTGCATCTACTGGCTTTACATCTGCTGCTAATACAGCAGCAGCAGGAGTAGTTCCTGCAATAGTTAGTGCAGCACCAGCTCTGTCAGCAGTTGCAATGTCTTGAGTGGCGTTGTATGCAACTTTCTCAGGAGTTACTTTAGAAGCAGCAGCAGCTACTGGTGTTCCACCTATATCTCTAAAAGTAACCTCACCGCCACCAGTTACAGCACCAGTACCGCCTGTAGCAGCAGCAGCGGCTCTTGCAGCAGCAGCAGCGGCATCGGCAGCAAGCTTATCAGCAGCCACTTTATCAGCAGCGGCTTTAGCTGCAGCATCATTAGCTGCTTTAACAGCAGCAGCGGCTGCTATGAATGAAGCATTAGTAGC
>Ga0247723_1001476_pt1 | contig 13692 bp, 4 predicted proteins | sample MSEWelMarce5H_FC_FD_189079 | JGI IMG/M metagenome (GOLD analysis project Ga0247723, IMG submission 189079) | Subsurface sediment microbial communities from gas well in West Virginia, United States - MSEEL Well Study Marcellus 5H_FC | ecosystem: Environmental > Terrestrial > Deep subsurface > Rock...
GATTCATATCTTTAACAATTTGGGCGATACTTTCCAATTGTTTCTTAGCGTTGCTGTCCGTTACTCGTGGAATTTGCGGTGCACGGGAAGTAATGACAGAATCACCATATTCGCCTGGGGTCAATGCTCTACCTTCAACATTGGTAGGCTTGAGGTTTGCTTCACGACGCAATGCACGCAAGGCAGACATGGCTAATCCAAGCGGACTTGGAATATCAAACAATTTTGCGCCACATGTAGTGAATTGGTTGTCTGTGAAGCGACCGCCATACTGAAATCCTTCAGGACATCTATGAACTTTATCTCTACCAGTACGAGCACTGGGTAGTCTGGGGATACTGGGAGTTCCTGGGGTCAGTAAAGAGAATCCGGTAGAACGAATTGGACTTCTCAAAATCGACGTATCGCCAGGCAAGAAATATGAACCGACTGCTTGTGCGCTTTGCCCAATAGTAGAAGAGGAACCGATAGTGCCAACACGTTTGACTCGGTAGTTATCACCAAGGCCAAGCATTTTTACCATTGCTTTGTAATTGACTATTTCTTGTTTTGAAGCAATAGACCCGATAAATGCATTGCCACCAGCATTTTTTACTGTCAAAATATGTCGTTTGACAACAGTCTGCTGGTTGGGGCAACATTTACTTGGTTTAATGACCTCAAAAGAGTTCATCAGTCACATCCACAATCCTCAACGGGGATAAGTGACTTGAGGGTGAAACCGGCTTCGTTTTCGCCTTCAAATTCCCAGTTATCGTTGTTGCGTAAGTAATCAGCAAATTGGGGTTCCATTTGGCAGAAATCTGCAAGGACTTTAAATGCATGTGATAAGTCATCTGGGGTAACTACATAGTTTTCATTTTCTTGATAAATGCTCAAACCCTTGGTGTACCAGTCGGTATCAAAGAAGACTTCACCCTGGAGGGACTTTTCGCCAGCCTTTGGGATTTTTGACATGCGGTTATTGAATTGTGCATCCGACCATAGGGAACCGTTGGCAATTTTCTTTAGTTTGCGTCGGCAGTTCTTCATTGTGGGGTGGTGACAGCCTTCGTTCGGCCACAATCCGGTAGTTTCGTGGTGGAGCCATGCACAAATATTGTTTAATGGGTATAGTTCGGGGTGATCAGCCAAAATGACTCGGCAACGGCGGAACCCACCTGGTTTGCGCATAATTGGACGCCAGTAGCGCAACAGACGCTCCAAGTTTCCTCGGCGTGGACCGCGTCCTTTTAGGACGTCGCCAGTGAATTTTTCTTGAGGAATACCCACTTCGGGGATTGCTGCCTTGAATGAGTAGCGTCCGTTGTCCATCATAACTCCGATGTGTACTTTTTGAGGAAATCATCTGATTTCGTTAACTCTAATAAGTCTAGCCTATCTTGAGGAGGGTAATTTATTAGTCCACTTGTGATTAGTTCAAAATATGGTTTGTCGTCTTCTCGTAACCAATTTTTTTTACCTGGAAGTGACATGATTGCGGCAATTTCTTGCGCTTTGTTTTTCCGTTTGGCTTCGAATGGGTCGGTTCCTGTTTGGAGTTTTCTTGCTCTACTAATATGCTCGTCAATAGATAAATCTGAATTATTTACGGAGACCAGGTTTGTCCCCCAAAGTTGTTTAATTTTTTGATTCCACTCATTTTGACTAATCATATTATTTTGCCTCATTAATATTACTCAATTTACCCTTTGGGAAAAGCCAACTAAGTAACTTATCAAACAATTTAATTTCATCAGAAGTTAATGCGCGTTTTGAAGTTGATCGACCAACAACATCCTCGTGAACCTGAATAGGTATACCAAAAGCATCATAAACTGCCAACTCGGCCATCAACTCCGAACTATCGGGATTCGATTGAAGGAAACTGACGATTCTCCTATTGAGCGCCGTTGACATATAGTTTCTGTATCCCGGCTCAGCAGAACGTCTGGCCATATCAATAATACTTTTCACATCATCATCTTTTAGCGAATCAAAATGCCAAAAATCCATACCAGTAGTTTCCATAATGGTTCCAAGCGTTGCAGGATCAGCATTTCTTGCGAGAGGAGCAAAAGAGTTAATAATGGACATTTCTGCAATATTTTTCAACCCATCCACATCATCCATTGCTGCCATATCTTGAATTGTGCGCGCATTCACTTGTGATGAATGCAACAACGGCCCAGCAACATCAGTCGGGGTGTGCCTAAAAGACCCAACAGCACGAACACTTCTCAGATCAACGCCAGAATGAACAATTCTTCCGACCATACCCATTGCAGAATTGACGGAATCAGCGATTAACTCTCCAGATTTCTTGGATAAAGGCTGAGTTTTCCCTCGCTGCATCACGAGCGCAGGGTATCCCTCTTGCCTAATCAACGTTAATGCATTGCTCGCAACAGTTTTGTCTTTATCGTAATACAATTTAATTCCTGCAAATTGCCTTCTAGCATCTTGTCTCTGAAGGCTGAGAATTCTTCCGTCTGCAAGCATGTGTGCTTGTGCAAAAGTAAAATTATCTCCTTCTTTATAAGGATATCCTTCACCAAAAACACTTTGTCCGCTCATAGATTCAAGGCGATTAAAAAGATCAGCAATTTCTTTATTTATTTTAATAACCGAACCATCTTTATTATAAAGAGGCTGATTCATGAAATCTTCTAAAGTATTTTGCGCATTCTGATTGCCAGTAGATGATGCCTTGTAAGCAAGGTTTTTAAATACATCAGAAAATATTTTATTCAAAACTACCGCATTCATATCGGTTGCATCATCCAAAATTTGTTTCAATTGTTTTTTATCCATAGATTTCGTCATCATTGAAGCGATCTCAGGGATACCAACAGAAGGGTCAACACCGCGTTGAAGTAGATAGGCCAACATATCTTCGTGCATTTGCGCAAGGTGTGCGGCATGCGTGGCTTCGTGTATCGCCGTAGACCTAGCCAAAACAGACCACATTTCTTCGTGATATTTAAGAGCACCCTTGGCCTGATCTGTAAATCCGTCAGATATAGCAGATGATTGATTCTTTGCTATGTCACGAACTTTTTCAATAAGCCGAATCGTTGCCCCATTATTAAACATATCGTCAGGGATAACCCCAGTATCAGTTAAGTGCTCAATAGTATCCATCGTTGCTTGATCAACACCAGGAAGTACCGCATCTGGATTAGAACCAAATTGGGGAGTAACTAAATCAATAAAATTACCCAAAGAGTTATTCATATTATTGTAGTTAAGAAATTCATAAACGGACATTAAGGACTCATCATCTAATGATCCTCCCAAACTCTCCGCCATTCCGCTCATCATGGCAGAACCAATAATATTTGAACTTACATCAAATCGACTTTCACTCAATAAGGTGGATGGACTCGCCATCTTGTACATTGGGTCCATCGGGTGACGATAAGTAATAGTAATTTTTGGTGTTCTATTTTTTGTAGCAACATATGCCCCATTGACTACAGTCCACTGATTTCCTGATTGATAGCGAGTTTTTCCACCAACACCCGGCTCGTCACCAATACCAAAAGGTTTCATGTCATAAGAAAACTTTTTCATACTTGGGTTAGCATGTAATGCGAGTAAAAAACCAACTATATTCTCATATGCGTAGGGTTCTAGCGGTTGGTCATCTGGACCATCTAAGAAATCAAAATTTGATCCACCATTAGCAAAACTAGGTAATTCATCCATCAATATTCTTTTAACATCACCAATGGAAGTTATTGGTTTCCCATCATTAAATCTTTCTTCAAGAAATTTATCTTGATTCAACACTGTTTGACGAATTTGATCAACCGAAATCGTTGCGAACCTATCGACAGGAGCAGATGACGTTCGTACCCTCATCCCCTGAGCACGAACAGATTTTGGAATTCGTATATTCGCTACATCTAAACCAGGTATGAATGGACGCATCGTAGGTAAGCCATCATCAATGAATCCATCATTGTCACCGTCATAACCAGCACGAACAGGACCAAGAATTTTAGAATTCATCCCCATGATTGTGCGATTGGATGATCTCCGATTACCAAGCGCCGAATTCGGCATCTTTTCAAATTGTTGAGAAAATACCAATGACTTAAATGCCATGATTTGATTGTTCTTACTCTGAGCAACAAGACGTTTTTTAGGTTTTTTCTTAACCTCAACATCCTTGATGAGGCTTTCATCGACTGGCTGTGTGCGATTCATAAAAACGCGCTTCCACCGTTCAGCCATCTGACCATCAGCCCCATCCCACAAAAATTTATGAAATGGAGTAGAACTAATCTCATTGATATCAGGATTGCTACTAATGAAAGAAACTAAATCGACAGGAGTCTCAGTATCCGTAGAGTCAACAAACATTGCATTTTTCTCAGTAGGATTAGCGTCTACGTTGTAGAATAACTTTCCTTCGCTTGTATTGCCAACGAAAATAAGGCGTGTAGGCATTACTTGCCTCCCCTTCTTGCAAATCTGCCAACAAGACGACCCGCAGCCTCTTTGCCACGTTCCCTCAATGCATCCATAGCCTCATCTGCTAATTCTGATGCCCTATCTTTTGCCATTTCACGAGCACGATCACGAGTCTCACGCATCTTTTCTACCGCTAATTCTCTACCCCGCTCTTTAGCAATATCAGTCAAAACTCTAGTTTTTTGTTTAGCAGAATCTACAACACGCTGCATCCCACCAGAGCGAACAGTTTCACGAATAGTATCTAAAAGTTCTGCAGCCCTAGCCTTGCTCTCATCAGAAGTGACAGCATCCTTGCCTTTTTCAATGATGTCTTTAATATCTTCAGGCAATCCCTCTGGGGCGACACGGTCCAACATTCGTTTAGCAACCTTATCTGCGGTCGCCTGACTCATCCAGCCTCGCTCTACTGCTTCTGCTAAACCAAAGTCGGCCACATCTCGCCCTGCTCGTCGGGCAAGAACAGAACCCATGCCAGCAGGACCACTAATGCTGAACGCTGCCGCCATCTCTCCAAGAAGTTGAACTGCTTCAGCCCTATCCTCATCAATGCCAAGTTTTTCCAAAGCCTTGCGTGATCTTTCAGATGAAATAATTCTTCCAGCAACACCAGCCTTGGCACGCGTATTTGATCCAACACTAGTACGGGAACGCAGCCCACCCCATCTTTCGAATCCACCGACAATGTCATTCACCTCGGACGCAATCGGCCCGGTCTTGGTGCCATCAAGTAAATCTTCAATCATGTCATCAGGCATTCCTGACGATGATCCAAGGTCTCTAATATCGTTACGTAAAGAATTAACTCTGTCGGTGATGTCTTGTGGTTCTCTGATTCCAGAATAAACGTCATCGACAATGTCTCGCATCGCGTTATCTATATCTTCAACATTGTAGTAATCACGGGAACGTGGGAGTGATTCTGTTCCCGAATTACGGAATGAGCGAGGTTCAACAACTTTAGGTTTTGGAGTTCTTTTGGCAGCAGGTTTGGTTGCGGTGCGTGATCGCATCCCCTCTCCAGGAACTTCTGAACGTTGCATATCTAGGAAAGTTTCTTTTTCACTTTCGAATGCTGCAACTGCTTTTTCAAATTTAGTTTTAGTCTCGTTCTCTTTGGTACGACGCTTTGTTTTATCTAAAATGTCTGTTGGCCAGTCATTTTCAATAGCGCCATCAATAATTGCTTGCATAACTTTTGCTGTTGCTTCAGCATCCGCGTCCGCATTGTGGTGCTTGTCTCCAAGGTCGACACCAAGATATTTTGTTATATCTCCAAGTGAGTTTGAAGGCGACTTAGTACCATCTTTATTGACTTTGAATGGGGCATCTTGATTTGTTTCAGACCATTTTGGAAGAACCATGTCGGAAATTTCTTTAGTATCGATGATCCCCTTGGGTCTCCAATCGATGCCCGAATCTTTCAATGCGTCTTCCAGGACTTCATTATCAAACACAGCGTTTTGCATTCCCATTAATTCTGTATCACCCATAAATTCAACTAATTGTTTATGAGCATCCGCTATTGAGGGTTTGTCGGCAAGATATGCGTCAGTTATCGGGTTGCCGTCGCCGTCTTTAAGGTTGTCTCGTGACCATTTTTCCCACTCTGACATTGGTGTGCCTGGGTTTATAAATACGTTGAAACGGTCAATAACTTTACCATTTTTGATTTTTACAGCACCTATTTGTGTGGGTAGGCCATTCCCTGCTGATTCGTTGAATTCGTTGAATTTAAGACCTGTTGTTTCATAGTCAATGAAAACTATTTCTTTATCTGCAATAGCGCGTTTGAAGTCTTGCCAATTTGTTATTCCATCAAATTCTGAATCCGCAGAGCCAATAAACGCACCCATTGTCGGTTTGCGGGGGTATTGCGGAGGTTTGGGTCCAGATTGTGAACGCATCCCTTGACGTGGAGGGTTGTCTACGTAGTCATTGAATGTTTTTGGGATAGAACGTGAACGCGGACCCAATCCTCTTCCTAATAAGCGATTGTCTGGAGGCGATTGACGACTATTCCCTCGTGACGTTGGTCTTAAAGAATCTGAGAAACGAGAAATATCAAAATTAAAATCATTAGGATTAAAAGGCTTAATTCCTTTGCGTCTATTTATTTCTTCTACTGCGCCAAAGAAATAAATGTCACGATTTCCACCTATTTGAGATGCATCCCCACGATTGATAATGTCGTCAAGTTCTTCATCGGTCATTTCATCAAAATTAGTTCCAGTAAGTCTTCTGGCTTCTCGTGCCGCATTAGAATCATTACTACCAGAGACAGAGCGCATCCCGCGATCCGGCAGATCAACACCTTTAGCAATGTTTCTTAAATCATCAGTTAAAGAATTAAAAATATCATCGACTTCATTATCTTCAATACTGTTTATACGTGAGCCCGCATTTGGAACACTAACATTTGGCTTTTTGTTTTGGCCAATTTGCGCAGAACGAATACGAGCCTGAGCATCAGGAGACTTTTTAATAGCCTTCAACGTCTTCTTTAAGTTCGGAGCCATATCGTCAAGCATTCTTGCTGACAACATTTGCTCAACAGTCTGCAGTCCACGCGAACTTGGGTGCTCTCTAAAAGTTTCCGGAGACAAAAGGTCAATTCCATCAGGATTAGTAAAAACAATACGTCCATCAAAATTGTTTTTCTTACGGAAATCTTTATCAAACTTCTTAGCAGCACGATGCTGCTTTAACCAACGAGCAGACTGAAGATCAACTTCACCGTTATCGACCATACGCAAATACTCATCAATTTCACCGTCACCAAAACCATTTGTTTTCAAAAACTCTCGCCCGCTATCGCCAATCAAAGAATTCATATCCAATTTTTCATTATTGACATCAAGTTTATTTACTGGATAACGCATTTCTGCCACGTCTTCTAGACTGACACCGCCAGCAATAAGTGCCTCATATTTGTTTCCTGGCTTGAGCGCACGCTCAGACCTATTTGCTACGACATCATCAGAAAGAGCACCACTAAAATTGTTGTCAATAACATTTTGTAAAGCATTAGCAATATTGCGTGTTCTATCTAATTCGGAATTCCCCGTAGTAATAGACTCATTGAGGTGAGCCGAGCCAACATCACCAGGATTATCAAACAAAACAGGGGTCGGATAGTTGTGCGAACGAATTGCCTCACCACGCGAATACGCTGAACGAGAAGCAACTTCAGGTTTCAAAACTAGATCGATATCGTTCCCGCCAAGACGAACATCACCCATTGGCTGGACATCTCCACTTTCATGGAAAAAATCAGGATTTCTATTAACGCCATCACTCGGTATCGAATCAAGATGGTCAGAAATAACATTTTTAGCATTTCGATGAACCATATAGCCAGAAATTGATCGCGTACTATCAGAGACTTCTGGATCGTAACCCAAAAACAGTTCATGATCTGATTTAAGTTTAGAAATTGGGCTATTCGGTTTAATTTCTTGAATCGTCCTCAAACGACCATCAGACATCAAGCCATTCAAAGTGTTCTCATTCATGGGAATACGCACACGATCATCGAAACCCTTATGAAAATCAGAATAGGCATCATCGATCATTTGAAGAACTTCTTCAGGAGATTTGTCATTTAATAAAGTTTTGATTCGTGGATCAAGATTATTAATAAAGTCAAATTCGCTCTCATTTGAAGGAGAGACGTCACCATTCAAAATGTTACGCATGCGTCCAAGTGATGCAGAAACACGATTATTGCGTTGATTTACATGAACTTCGCGCGGCACAACACTTCCCCACTGCGTAGAAAGAGCCGTGCCATCAGGATTCTTGTAACGAGCAGAGTAATTATTGTCAACATTAAAAGGAGAACTATTCTTCCTACGCATATCAATAGCAATAAAACTATTACGCTGTTCTTGATTTTTTTGAGTTAAAACATCGCCGCTAGTTCCACGCGAACGCGAACGCATTCCTTGCCCGCGCTCACTACTAACATATTTCTCAATTTGTCTACCGATTTCGGCTTTAACAATTGATGCTTCATTCTTGACAGAATCATCGACTCCATCAGCAGACGAAACACTATCTATATTCGCGTCCATACGCTTCAATGTCTCAAACGGAGTTTCTTGAGAAGCAATTATTGCATCAATAACACCGTTCTCATCAATCCCAATCAAGGAAACCCCTCCTGGTGGCAGGAGTACACCATCGCTATCGCCATTGTAAGAGTTACCAACAATAACTCCACGACTTCCGGCAGGAAACATCACGCGAACCGCTCTCTTATTTCCCGAAGACTTTGGCTGAAGACGGCCTGGCAAAACTCCACGCATTGGCATTTCGAAATTAATAACATCTCCTCCGCCAATTTCATAATTTTCTGGCAAATCAATAACCATCAATACCGACATATCTTCATCAAATTCATGTGAATCAATATGGAACAACATTGGGGCTACAGCATCCCTGATTTCCTCATCAAGGAGAGGCGACTCGCTATCTGGTGTAGGTGCGGCGATAGTGCTTGCTTCTTCTTTTGCTTTTGCACGAGCATCCATTGAATTTTTGAGTGTTTTTTCAACACTACGCGAAGATAATGATGATGTTGATTTGCGTTTTTCTGGAAGAACTGATCCGTCCAATAAAGCAACAGTTTCTGGTTCTGTAGTGGCAAGAATTTCTTCTCTTCTTTGACGACCCCATTCCTTAGGATTGGACGCGGGGGTAACTGGTGTAGCGTCTCCTGGCTCTTGCGGAACATTGACTCGTTCTATTGGGCCATCTAGTTTTTCTTGTAAATCAATTTTGGCTTTGATTTCTTCCGGCGTACGGTCATAGCGTTCTGCAAGTTCGTCAACTGTGTAGTCTGTATTAGTGTAATCGTCGATTAAAGCATCCGTTAATTTTACTTCTGAATAATCGTTTGCAAACGAGTCTGTTTGTCCATCCCATGCCGGAACATCCCGTTTTTGATCAGGAGTTGATCGCGACCCATCGGGAATTGAAGTTGCATCTTCGTTCGGTTTATTGCTATCCCCTGCGGGTTTTGCATATTTTTCTTGGTATTTTTTGAAACTTTCTTTATACTTATTTGTTCCTACAAAATCATCCATATGATTAGGATTAGTTTTATCAAAACCAGCATCTTCCATATCTTGCAAAAATTCATTAGAATTTGCATAATCTTCTTTTGCTGTTTTTAACTTTGCTTGACGCGTAGGTCCATCATCATTGACATCGGGCGACCAGTCAGCATAGATGCCATTTGCTGGATCAAATTTAGGAATTCCATTTTCTCTTTCAGAAGACATCCAATCCGTTGGAATATCATCTGCTCCCGTTTTGCCAATCATCTTGTTTACGTCATCTAAAGTAAATTTAGGATTTTCTGGATCAGCAGCATTCAAATCATTTAAAATTTCTTCGGCGCTATAGCCATCTTTTTTCATTTTTTTGACATATTTTGTGACTTCTTTAGGATATTCTGCTTTTCTCCGCAAATCTTTTTTACCAGCAAAAATACTTCTAGGAACAAGATTGGATATGTTCTCTGTTGGCGCATCATAAATAGGACGAGAAGCCAAATCAATACCAAGAGGTCTTCTCACCTCATCCATACCACCAACAGCCTTATCAACATCAGGTCCAGAAATAACACCCATCTGTCGCAACGCATACAACTCGGCACGAGCCTCTTGAATCATCAAACCAACTTGAGGATCAAGCATCATCGGGTTATCAACACCCCTAGCGACCATCTGTTGCCAGTCACCTAGTGCATCTTGGTAATACCTTCCAGCAAGAAGATGAAGCATAGAATCTTCCAACCAATCAACAGTCACTGGAGGGTAATTTAAGCCATCAAAAGTCCCCTTCATAACAGAGTCTAAAGCAGAAGCCCAATCACCATTAGACCAAGTTCTCCAATCACCAGTAAGAACATCAATTTTACCGCCATTTTTGATAACCAATTGACCATGCTTGTTTACATAATCAATAATCGAATTTTGTGCTTCGGCATATTGCAAAACATGACCAAATTCGTGAAACATAACATGCATTGCTCTGGCTTTAGCAGGGGACATCCCAGCAACCGCAGACGCGCGAGCAGAAGACTGTTCCCCCGCATAACCAACACCCTGAACAAAACGATCAACTTCAGTAGATTGCGCAATAATGTCACGTATTTGTTTTAATTTTTCTACGTCGCTCAAAGGGGTGCCTTGAGCATCAACAGGTTTAAGATCAATTTCAAACCTGCCGTTTTCGCCCATTTTTCTTAAATCAATAAGAGGCCGAAACGTTAGCGCCCACGTATTCATATTAATTTGAGTACCAAGCCTGCCAGGATTTACTTGATCAGTAATAGGGACAGTAATACCCTCGCCCGTTATCCAAAATTCTAGTTTATCTTGGCCATTCCAAGCATCAAAACCGATCTCCCGCAAAGTTTGAAACATTTGAGGATTATCATTAAAAGATACCAAAGCAGCATGAATGACACCTTCTTGAACTTCTCTATGTCTATCAATCAACATGTCAAGAGTTGCTTTTGCTTCATCAAACTGATCAGGATAAACAGGCTTTTTTGTTGAAGGATCAATCAACAACGCTTTTTTAATTTCCTCTGGAACTAACAAATAGAACGTCTCATTTAACGTCGCCCAATAATCTTTCATATTTTCATCAACAGTTTTAGAATCATTCCATTTAAAATTTAAAGCATCATGCAAAAATCTTTTAAACTCAGGACCATCATGATTCTTGAACAATTCATCCAAAGCAGTAAAAAGATGGACATTCTGCTTCAACTGCTCTGGCGTAAACTGAGATAAATCAATACCTAAAGTACTGTAAGCATCCTGAATAGACTGCTCTCTACCAGCAATAATTTCAGCATTCTCATCAAGGCTCGTATAATTCTTTTTAGCATTATTGAAACGCTCTTTAGCAGTACGAGCAGAACGAATCGCTGCTACATCCTCGTTCCATTCCTTCCAAAAACCACGAATACGACGAATCTCTTTTTGAACAGTGCCAACACCAATATTGAAACAATTAGACATATCAATATCAGTGAACTGGTTGGCATTAGGCGTACCAGAAGGACAACGCATACGCCCATTAGCATCGATAACAATACCTTTAGCGATAGCCTTCTGCAAATTAATTGTTTGGCCTGGCATGATGTCATTAATGGTAGGACCTAATTGCTTTACCGCAATTTCATTAGTCTCACCAGTTTCATTACCATCTTTATCAACAAGAAATTGACGAACAATAACCTGAGGACGCTTACTAACAAAATCCGCAGCCTCCGCAGAAAACTGCAGACGCTCCTCATCAGACAATTCAGGTTTAGGATCAACCCAACCCCAATTATGGCCATCGCCAGGAGTCGTTGCTTCCTTAAAAGTAGTATGAAGTTTTAGAACTTGTCCAGGCTTACGACGAGCCAAAGGATCAAAACGAAACTCAGCGATAGTCGGCTGATCTTCCTCGCCGGTCATCTCCCTGTCCCCACCAGAACCAGCAGCAATCATCCCATCAGCCAAAACCTTAACCGCAATATCTGCGTCAAGATATGGTTGATTTAATGAAAACTTTTGTCGTTCACGAAAGTACATAGCCTTTCCGTCATAATTGCGGACAGGCACGTTCAAGCGTGGCGACAGTTTGTTCCGTTGAGGGATACCTCTACCCGTCATCCCGGGCTCCAATCCCTGTTGTAGTTACTTAGTCGTTGAAGGATTCTCTACCTCAGCGGTGAGCATCTCAAACTCAACGAGAGATTGAATGAACTCTTCGGCTGGGTTAGACTTTTCGGATGCTTTCCAATCCTCTGGAAGCATTGCCTCAAGACCCAAGGCTGCAGCACGCGACTTAATGTGTGCCTTTGCTGCATCAATATCCTTGGCTCGTCCGTGCGCCATGATTGCATTGCGAAGATCATTTTCGCTGGCGATAGGGAACGATCCGTCAGACATTGCGGTGCCTTCTTTTGCCATTTCTTGGCGCTTATCTTCTGAGAATGCACGCTTAAGAGCAATTTCTGCTGCTTCTGCTTCAATTTCTGCTGTTTCGTCAGAGTTGTATGAGTCGTAGCCAAGAGTTTCGCCATCAAGTGCAACGAAAACGTCGTATGACTTGCCGTCAACGCCATCGATTTCAACTTGGTATGAGTCGAATCCTTCGAACACTGCTGGTTCTACGGCAACAACGCTGCCAGGGATCGACTTGACAGCAATGTCTGCTGCTTCGTTGAAGTCAATGAGTTGAATGTCATCCATGATTGACTTCTGTGAAAGAACCGAATCGTCTAGACGGTGGAAGCCAAGAACTTCTGCTGATGTTCCATCAACAAAAACTTCGTTAATGCTTCCAGACTTAGTTTCTACGTCAATAACATACATGTCGGCGTCTTGTGAGTAGCCGGAGTCAATGACGTCGCCCTTGAACATGACTTCAACGAGTCCTTCGACGTGGAGGAGGCCTGGCATTCCTTTTTCTGCCATGCATCCACCTGGGCAGTCGTCACATACGGATGCTGCGCCAGGGTATACCTTGCGGTCGATAGCACACATGTAGCCATTCATGCCTACGTCTGCTGATTTTGTTCCAAGTTTACGTAGGCGCGCCATACGCATTGCTTCTAGATCGGGGGCTGCTTCCATGTCGTCTTCTTCCTCCATCATTTCATCGTCCATGTACATTTCGTCTTCTTCATCTTCTGGCATCATTTCGTCTGCCATGCGTCGCATTAGGCTACGACGCTTCTGTTGTGGTTGAAAATAACCTTCGTTTCGGCCTGGCATCATGTACATCTTGCCTTCTTCGTCTTCCATGCCCATGTCCTCTTCATCGTCCATGTACATTTCTTCTTCATCATCCATCATTTCATCGGCCATGTATTGCATTTTTGGACGTGGACCCGGACCTGGACGTCGTGGACCTGGAACCGGACGCGGGGGCGGTAAAGGTCTGCGTCCTCCGCCACCCATGCCTTTTGCTTCTTCTTCGTCCATATATTCGGCTTCTTCGTCGTCCATATACATTTCTTCGTCCTCTTCGTCTTCGGGCATCATTGCATCACCCTTGGCAGGGCGGTAAAGGCCATCCTGCATAGATGATGTATAGGCGCGACGTGTTGCTTTGGGTGTCTGCCACATTCCAGCACCCTTAGTTTTGAGCATGGGCTTACCATTCTCCATGGGAGCCTCTTCCTCTGTCTCTTCCAACAAATCTTCTTCGTCA
>Ga0247723_1001477_pt1 | contig 13685 bp, 17 predicted proteins | sample MSEWelMarce5H_FC_FD_189079 | JGI IMG/M metagenome (GOLD analysis project Ga0247723, IMG submission 189079) | Subsurface sediment microbial communities from gas well in West Virginia, United States - MSEEL Well Study Marcellus 5H_FC | ecosystem: Environmental > Terrestrial > Deep subsurface >...
GCTCTGACGGTTGGTGCTGAGGCGTTTGAGTTCACCGACAATACCCAGCGCATTTGCCATGGCCAGATCTAGTTTGCTGAATTGCTGCTGCCAGATCTGACGCGCTGACTTGTCTGCTGTTGGGCGCTTGGATTTTTGGTGCAAGACCTTCTTCCCACCAGCAGCCATCACCCAGTCCATAACAATCTGATCACTGTTATAGGGGCGGATTCGGGTTGTGCTGGGGGTTTTGATGATCTTCATCAACGTCATCTTACCAGCTTCCAATACCTTCCCATCACCTGTTGTGATGGTTTGGCCGGGACGAGTGAAGATGTAGTTGAGACCTTTGTACTTTTTGATCTTCTCCTTGTAGGTATTGGGCGGTGCTGGACTGTTCACCATGACTGGTTTGTCATAGGGTGCTAGCTCAGGCGGCAGCTTCAATTCCAACTCAGCAATTGATTTGTCAATGTGGTCTTGGATTTCTTTGAGTTTGGTCTGGTCAATCTTCAAGCCAGCGGCTGACATCTTTTGACAGAGCTTCGCAGCTGGGATGCTGACATTCCAATACACATCTTCAAGGTCATAGCGCCGCAGCTCTAGCTTCAGTGCTTGCCAAGCCTGATAAGTACCATCAGTATCTCGGGCATTGTAGAGACGAAATGCTTCCTCCGCAGACTTACAGCCACCATAACCACCATGAGCAACAGACAGTGCACCTGCTTTATCCCAAGTTTTCCACTGGCTACCATTGATACTCTCACTATCACCACTGTCTTCTTCTTCGGTGTCAGAACCTTTCCAGAAGTTCTTCAGTGTCATCACGCTGCCAATGAAGGCAAGGCCATGGCGGTGATCTGGTTGGGTCAGATGCTGCATGAGCATTGTGTCCCAAAGACGAAGGTCAGGATTCAACTTCCAACCTAGTTTGGCTATATGCGTCAGGTCAGCACCGATGATGTTTTGCCCAATGACTGCTGTGGCACGCTCGAAGATTGTTTTGAGCAGACCTATGTAGGCCCCTTCAAACGGCACAACCATAGCATAATACATATGATCGGTGAGGCCACACAATGTGATGTTGCCATAGCGATCCCATTCGAAGTCAAAGCTGAATTCTGTGGCGTCAAATTTTGCCACATCTTCTAGAGTTGGGTAGAGGTTGTAGTTCTCTGGCGGCAGTTTGGTGCTCCGCTTCAAATCTCTCACTACCACACTAGCCATGTGACCTTGCTTGGCTACTGCCATAGGGTGGAGAGTTGGCTTGACAATGGTGCCTAGGTCTTCATGCCCTAACCATGGCAGGGCACTACCCCGCCATAGGGTGATTGGTGCTCGGCCTGTTACAACCTTGGTTGCCGGCCCACCCAGCGTAATGATCTCAGTTGGCTTGATACTTTCTAGTGCTGGCTGAAGGTGATGTTTGTTGCAATACTCAACAGCTTCTAGTCCTGCTGCTTTGGAGGTTGCTTTCCATTCGTTTTGGGTTGGGTGAATGTTGTCTGGGGTGTGGCAGCCAATAGATTGAATGATGTGAAAATGCTCTAATGGTTTTTTGGCGGCTTTGGTGAGGATCTTTAGCCAACTACCAGCACCACCAGAGAACGGCTCTCCAATCTTCACATCATCATCACCACTAGATTCCCCTACAATCACTGCTGTTGAGGTGGTGCTGGCTGGTTTGTGCCCAACATATCCTTTGGTGACATGGTTGATAGGGCAGAACTGACAGAATGATGGTTTAGTTGTCAATTAGTTGGTCCTACATAATAATCAAACATATCACCTGTTTCAAATACAGTTTCATATTCTGCTGGAGGCAAAGTGTTATTCCCGGAAATCAACATCCCATAGCCTTTGGTGTTGTAGTAATCTAAATCTGCAATGATCTGGGCTTCTTCGCAAATCAACTTAGCAACTCGCTCATGCAAATCTAAATGCTCCCTGTCTTCTGCCCAGTTGAGTTCTTCATGATTACGAATCCAAGTCATGATCAAATGAAGATCTTGGGAGTCTTGAAGCAGTCCGGTGGGAGTTTTGGGATTAGTTAATTGGCTCTCTGTCCAAATAGTCTTCGATAAGTTTTTGTATCTGTCCCAGACTTGTTGCCGCTCCGCGATCACCGAGGGTGATAATAGTGTTGATTTGGTGGAGGGTTTGCTCGGCTCTGATTCTGTCTGTGTTGGCTCGTTCTGCTTCATCGTATGCGTCCTTTGCTGCGTCGCGATAGTTGTTGGCCCATTGGGTCCATTTGGTTAGCTGAGCTTGGGCAGCTTCTAGCTGAGCTTTGTATTGTTGGGTTTCGGTTCGGGCTTTGGTGGCTTTGGCTTGGATCTTTTGGGTGTAGCCTTTAGCTCTGGGCTTGAATTGTTTTGCGAGATTTGATGCGATATTAGTTCCTTTTGTTTGTCATGGTATCATACAAGCTAGTACGTTTCTGACTTGCATCAGCATTTTGCCTAGTTTGTTTTCTCCTTTGTTGTTGCAGATTCCCCAAAAATAATCATGCCAATGATTTCCTTCAACTAGCTCTGCGTTATCTGTAGCAAGTAACTTTTTGGCTAAGTCTGTACCCCATGCAAATTTAATCAACAACAACTCCATCATGATGCGCAACTTAACTTCTTCCCAATCAGGACGTAGTTGGAATGTGCGGCCTAATTTTTTGACTTGGCCTGCTGTGAGATTACTATCAGAAATTTTATAACGGTCGCTATCGAATACACTTTTACTGGCTTGAAACGCGTGCTCAACTGATTGATATGTATAGTCTTCATATACAATACGACAAGGATAAAAATTACTTAGCCAGCTATATTCTCCGCTGAATGAAGTTATTGATTTGTTCATATTGTCCTCTCTATACAGAGCTAGGGCACCCTCGCGAGTGCCCCTCTCTGTTCTGGATCACCTCCTTTAGGTCTTAGACATTCGGCACAGCGCTGAGATACTTGATCTCGTTGCCGCGATCAGACTTCTCAACCAGCACCTTCAGGTCAGCACCGCTGTCACTGAGTCGGGCCATCCAGCTGAAGAACGCTTCGTTCTCAGCTTGCTTCACACCAGTAGCATCCATGATCTTACGCAGAATCACAGGAGCCATTGAGGATTCAAAAATTGTGCTGTTGAGTTTCCTACCTGCAAACTCACCATCCAACACTACCCACTTCAGTACAAACTTAGAACCAATCTTGCCGGGAGTTTTGCTGTTGGGGCCAAACTCATGGCTCTTTGGTTCTGCACTGACAATCCGTAGCGCATACATTGCTGGCGGAATGCTGTTGTTGGGGTCGACCGTGTTGAGGTCAAGGTATTCAAAATTTGTTGTTTCGTCCATATTGTTTTTCTATTGTTCTTTCTATTGTTGTGTGATTGTTGGCTGTTTTTGACGTGGGAGCCAGTACTTTTCCCAGAACGCCATCATGTCGGTAGGACACTCAGGCGGAAAAAGATTGTAGCGATCTGAATAATCATGATACTGATCACGAGCAGAAATCAACATGCGTTCTTTAGTGGTGGTGAGTGCACCTTTTTCATCGACATGCTTGATTGCCCTCATGTCAATACCACCCACGAACTGCACCAGAGCTTGTGCGCTGAGTGCCATTGCACCCGGCAGGTCTGGTAGTACTTTGATCAGGTTGCCTTTGTTATCGGTTTTTTCTTTGGGCAAACTCGTAATGATGATGTGTTTTCGGACTGCATTGTTGGGATGTTTGGACAACCCAATCAATGGTAACAACACATCTTTACGAAACAATTCACCCATGGTTTGGTAGTCGCTTCGCTCAGGAACTCCAGCAATTGCACGGCTGGCTTGGTTTTCTCTGCTTGGTAGGGCCATTGCTACTGGCTTCATTAAGCATGACACAAGCTCACCTGCATTGTCAAGGAACACTCCACCAAATGTTTGATCACCAGCAAGTCCCGCCAATAGTGTCTTGATTTCATCAAGATTCTTTGGTTGCACAAATGGGATGTCTGCTTCTGCAATAGACAGCAGTCCACCACCATCAGCTGGTTCACAGGCAATGATCAAGCTTGGTTTGCCTTCGTAGTGCTGGATAGCTTGAGCGAAGGATTTTAGCAGGGTTGTTTTGCCCACCTTAGGGGGGCCTAGGATCAGACCGCAAAATTTCAAATTTGGGTCTGTTGCCAGAGAGCCGCTGGTTCGGATTGTGAGACCAGCAATTTTGGCTGGTAGTTGAATAGACATAAATTATCATGGTAGCAAACCTCACTGGGAGATGCAACTAAGAAGGGTTGGGTTGATGGTATGCACTAGTAGGCTGGGACACGCATTTGCCCCCACAGCTGCTGCCAAACTTCTGCTCGCTGCTTACGATCAAGCTTCATTTTCTTCAGCAGCTTGCTAATGGCATACACTCTGCGCTTGGCTTTGGATGCTGGGGCGTCGGTGGTGTATCTGGTGACGGTTGCTTCGGCCATTTTGACCAAAGGCAAACGTCGGTCTGCGCTGTTCTCCAGCATGGCTGCTGCAAAGGTTGTGTCAGCATCAGCATATTCTAGGGCAATGCGATATGTTTTGTTGTTGAGGTTAATTTTCATCGGTGAATTTTCCTTGTTCAAATTGAGTTCTGAGATAATTTGGGCTGACTGCTAGAAAGAAGCAAAGGTCATCCCACTCTTGTCGGCGTTTAGCCATGATTACGTCTTTCTTTTTAATGCGTACTGGATCGGTGAAATAATTAGAAGTTGGTGTCCGGGTCGTCTTCTTCATCGTCATACGCCCTCATTACTTGTTCTTCCTCACGGGCCATCAGTTCTTCTTCTGTGGTGGCTTCGTGGAGGATGCGCAGGTCTCTTTTGTGCTCAATGATATAAGCCTCTAATGCAGCTTGCACAGTGGCTGCGGAACGGTTGTAGTGACGTTGAATGATTGGAAGTCTGTTGCCCAGTCGAAACACAATGTCATTGAGAGTTGTTGTTGAATCAGGATCAGTAACATAAGTCTTTACAATCAAACCCATGCAAGCATAAAACAAAACTGCGTCGCCATTGTGGGTGAAATTGTTAGCGTACACACTCTCCCAAGTGTAGGGTTGTGGGGTTGGGCGGGGGGTTGCATTGGTGTCAGCATAGGGATTCCATTGAATCCTATTAGCATCATCAGCAGGCATTGGTGCATACAAAGCTTCAACTGCTGTTGTGTAGGTGCGCTGCCTTCCAGCATTAACGACGTTAAGGAACTGCTCCCGATAATTTCCAATCCTGATTTTGGCTTGGGCAGTAGGATTGGGTTTTTTTGGCTTCACCACCAACTCACTGCCCCAGTACTTAGCTTTCGACATGGGTTTTCTTCTCCAAACCTGTAGCCACGCCTAGTGTCACATGCCTTGGGTCAAAGGTCAAACCCAAACTCTGAGGCGTGCCATGGCTGAAAGCTTTAGCCAACAACTTCAAAGCATTCTTGCTATTGATGTCGGACTGCAAAGCTCGAAAACTAACAACTGGCTTGCCGCTGTTGTATTGAATAAATGTTTTGATCATCTATGTACCTACTGAATTGTCCTTCATGTATTTAGTTGTGTCGATTTGATGCAACGTCAGGGTTGCTTCGTGAGTGGATTGAGATGTGTGGATGTCCACAAAATCACAAGGCCCCCACATAGGATGGATGCATTTTGCAAAACCATTGTAAGGATTTGCGATTGCTTCCTCTGGAAAAGTAGCTGCTCTCATGGCCATCATGTTAGCATGAGTGCTAGCAATAGACTCTAGGATAATGTTGGTAACAGGATTGTTCCAACCATGTGCTGGGAGCTTGATGCGGTAGAATGTTGTGGGTTGACGAGCTGAGGTTTTGATCGCAGGTGCAAACTCATTCGTAAACCCGCACAACCGACAAACATAATGCCCGTTCACAATCTCATAGCTGCTCATGTCTTGTTTGGTTTTGCATCCTTTGCAGGTTCGGACTGGGATGTAGATGGAGGGTTTCTCTGCAACGTTGATGATGGTGCCACGCACAGGGAGCTGGGGCAAGTCTGGATTGGCTTTGATGTAGGTTTCCAAGGCACGTTGCTGAAACAGGGGCTGGGCGTCCAATTCCCACCTCCGCAAGAATGCTGCTCGATTTGATGTAGCAGCTTTGGTCTTGTGTTCGTAGGTGTAATATCCAATCTCTAGTTCTTCAGTTTGTCCAACCTGCCCGGTTTCAATCCTGATTGGCTTGGTCACCAACACACTAGCATCAAGCTTAGCCATGCAGGGGACAAAGGCATCATCAGCTAGCTGGATGTTGAACTCTAGTGGTTTCTCAATTGTGATCAACTGCCAATCTTCTAGGCCAGCCCACAGTTGATACTCCTCCAGCATACTAACCACCATCTCTAGTGCTTCAGGTTTAGGGGTGCATTCGTCTAACACCTCTTGTTTGATGAAAGGTTTGCCAGTGCGTAGGAAGTTCTCCATGCCATCATGGTAGAGACTGCCGATACACAATGCATCATCTCGTTGGTAGTCGGCTGGTTTCTTGCGCCAGCCATTGACATAGGTTTCCCACCACAGCATTGGGCAGGATTGATAGGTGCTCCACTGGGTGAAGTCAATTGGGTAAGTGATGTTCATCCCTGCACCCCTTTCACTTTTGGCAGCGGTCTCCAGCCCTTCACCCAATGTGGCGTATCGGGCAAGTAAGACGCGCCACCAAGCCATTGCCCATCAATGTATATGCAAACAAACCAAGGTGGGGTATGCTGATTTGAATAGATCAGCACTTGCGAGCCATCCCTCGGGGCCTCGCTCATCGGCAGCAGTTCCACCGCGTCGGTGGGGGTGAGGGTGAGTAGCTTTTCGTTGGCGGCTTCCTCGTCGCTGTACGCATATCCGGGCAGATGCTCTTCGCATTGGCCGTGCAGATACGACATAGCTCCCTTGAGCTGCGTCACCATCGCCAGCAACTCATCCCTCGTTGGGGTGGCGGCGAGGGCATCGGCGGCGGCTTGGAGCTTTTTGTGATGTTCGGGTAAGCATAAAACGGCTGCTCCAATATGGCACTCGTAGGCTTGCTCTCGCAGCCAAGTCACAATCTCCGGTACTGTTAAGGTTTTCATTTGTAATCTTTCTCAATCCCTTGCCATTCAAATCTGTTGTGGGCGATGGGCTTTCGCCATTGTCTCCATGCCCAGTACCGATCAAACCGATCAACCAGTACAACCCTATCTCCCCTTGCTGCCAAGCCCTCTGCCACCGCCCTCATCTCTTTGCTGATGTTGGAGGAGTTGAGATTGGATTGATTGGTGGTGATGATGTAAGTCATATTTTTCCTTTGTTCTTTGTTTTCAACAACTTAACTTACCAAACCACGGACATGGTTGTAAGTGCAAAAAGTTAAGTCCTTTATTATCAACTCTTTACACTTACAAACCACGGAAAGTGGCCTTTTTTAGTTCTGGGGAATGGGTTTTTGTGCGTACTTCGTGATCGCCTTGGCGTATTGGGTTGCTGTGTAGTCGTCCATGCCGGGCATTTGATTCACCTCCAACACCACAAACGCTTCCATTGGAGATTTGGTTTTGTTCTTCCGCTCCACCAGCTTAGCATAGTTGTCGACAATGGTGTCGTCCAGTTGTGTGATGTCCACCTGCAACATATCCACTGCACCCCACAAATATCCCACACCCTCTACTGCGGTCTTGGCATAGAACTTTGCTCCAACTGGCGGCTCATCTGTGTGCTGCAATCTCCAGCCATTGCGCCGACTGCGAACAACACCAGATAGTTTCCTTGCTAGGATCTCAACCTGCGTTTTCTTGCCCCGTGCAATGCTCAATCCATCAAACACATGCAAGCGCCATTCACCAAGAATAGCAGCTTCTGGGATTTGCTTTACCCAAAACTCTCGGGCTGCCCACTCTTTGTGGCCAAACTTCCGGATGTCCTTACCTTGGGTGTGGCGATTCAATCTGCCCCACACACTACCTTGCTTTGCCCAATCTTGAGCCTCTGCCAACTCTGTTGTGTGCTTGGGCACAGCCACAGATGCATTAGCCAGCAGCCTCAATTGCTCAATGCCATCTGCCATATTGCCACAACTAATCACTCTGGTGGTTGGGTTTGTTGGGGGAGTGACCCCCCAAAACAAACTGGTGTTGGTTGGTGTGACATCCCGTAACAATTGGGCTAGTGTCTGACCACTACCACTTTCTGCTTTGTGTACTACTCTCATGCTGTTGCTCCAATCACTGGGGTTGTTGAGGTTGGGGGTGTTGGTTCATCTACCTCAGTTGCTTCTTCTGCTTCGGTGACGAGGATCTTTTCAATCTCCAACATCCACGTTGGGGATAGGTTTGCTGGCAGGAACCCATGTTCCATACCATCTTCCACATCTTCTTCCATGGTGTTGGAAGGATCGACTATGAATTTCTCTTCTTCATAATCATAGTACCAATCTTGGTGGGTGGTGGTTGTGATAGGGATGATCTCAACCTTCCCTTCAAATTTGATACCAGCAGGTTGGCTAGTGCCCAACCACTTGATTAGTGCCTCAACATAGTGCTTGGTGATTGGAGCGTCGCTGTTGTCAGGGCGATACACAAGATAGGTATCTGCATCCGACACCAACGTCTCAGTCAGGGATAGTTTGTTGTAGTCCTCCACCCGGTAGGCTGGGTCAAGACTCACAGCAAGCTCACCTTTTTTGTTGGTCTCAGTGTCCACTAGGTATGGCCAGCCAATATCAACTTGCTTCAACAACCTGTGCAAGGTGACCATCTGGCTGATTGATCCTGCTGTTTGGACCTTCACTGCATAGGCAAGAATCTTGGGTGTGGTGTCAGTCGTCGTTGGCTGCATTGAAGATGTCCTTGAGGTTTGTACTTTGTGCTTGTGCTTTTTGGGTTTTGGTTGTTTCTTCTGGTGCTTCTTGCCCATTGTAGTTTTCCTGAGAAGCCTGTGCTTTAGTGAGGATCTGAGCAATAGACGCCAGTTCCCCTGCTGTTTTGAGTTGATCTGGGACATTGGTTTGAGCCATTGTGTTGGCTGCAATCAAATCCAAATACGTATTGATCAACCCAATTGTTTTATCTAGTGTTGATGCGAGGTTTGCCATGATTAATCTCCATCTCGGTATTGATGCCCAAATGCTGTGGTGATCATCACAGTGGGCTTGATGATTGGGGCACCGGGTGGGATCACAGTTGGTGCATCATCTTCCTCATATGTGTCATCATCTTGTCCACGAAAGGCGCGAGTGCCCAAGGCCAACTGGGTCGGCCCAAGAGGACAACAACTTTGGGCTGGTGGTTCTGGGGTTTCCATGATCATTGAGTGATGCCCAAACCACAAGAAGCTATCATGGTTGATGTCGCTGCCGGGGTTGTTAGCAATCTCCAAGCATAACGGGCAGACACCCACTTCTGGTTGCTCAGGTTTCAACGCATTGCAAACCTTGCACTTGTAATTTTGAATAGCACTACCATAACCAGTTCCATACCACGTGCCACCATTTCCGTGATGGCGGCGGTGAAACTGCTGCGCTCCGGTTGCGTCTGTGTACGTTGTTGCGGTAAGGGTTGAAAATTTTCTTTTACCCACCTCGACCAGAACATGGCCAGCTTCCCCTTCGCCTTCTCGTAGTTCATAGATTGTCTCGGGAAGAGTTTTGATTTCCTCACCCAATGCAATCCCTGCCATCAGTGCTGCTTCTTCAACAGCGGTTTTGGTGGAGGCCCAGATCAACCCGCCAGTGGCAAGGTCTTGGGCAATATAAAGGTTGCTGCTGTTGAACCGCAAAAACCTCAGCAATTCATTGTTCACCATATACACCAACACCCCAGTACCTTCAATGTCGTCAGTTGGTTTGTCGTTGACAATCAAATCATACAACAACTGAGTGTCAACTTCAAACTTCTTGGTGTTGTGCTTGAGCATACTGGAGTGAGCTACAGTACCATTGTGCACACCAATGATCATGGAGCTGGCGTCATCAGACACCAATATGTGGGGGTGTGCGTTTTGTTTCGACACACTGCCATGGCTGGAGGCACGGGTGTGGGCAAACACCACCCCACCGGGGGAAAAGCTTTGCTCCCCAAGGTGACTGTCCAACAACGAATGGCCAGTGATCGGGCCAATGTCTTTTGCCACAGTCATGCCATTGGAGGTTCCCCAGCTCTGCTTTCCTCTATCGACCATCTTGCTAGCCATTATGGTGGCTGCGATTAATTGCGAAGGTGACGCGATGTATCGCGTAAAACCTAAAATTCCACACATATATTAAACTAACCTTTCGTAGTTTGGAACAACAGTGGTGTTGATGCGCAGCTGCCGGAACTGTTCGTACTTCTGCTGTGCATAGGATTTCAATACATCTGGCAGCTCAAGCCAAGCCAGAAATTCTTCAAAGGTTGCTGGCTCTTTGGTAAGAACCGGGCCGTTGAGCAGACGATGTGTGAGATTGCACACAAACAATGGCCACATGACGATGTCTTCAGAATTCAAGGGGTGCCCTTGCATCCGAAATTCCACTGTACCCTGTAGGTGCCAAGGCATAATGTTAAAACCATAGTACCGATTGTTGTGGTACTTGAATGATTTGTGAGCCATGAGGTCTTTGGCAGTGAAGCCGGGGTTGTTGGTTGGACGCGCAGTGGCATTGTAACGGGCAACGGCGGCCTCTCGTTTTTGACGGCGCACTGTATCAGCAATCACTTCTGAGGTTGTCAGAAACAATTGCTGTGTCATCCACTGCTTGACAGCACTGTTGCCAGCACGTAAGAGTTTGCGCAGCACTTTGGCTAACCCTAGTTCATAGCGGTTGCAATAGTACCGATTGCGTCGGGCATTCAATGCTTCTCTGTCGGGATGGCAGAGCAAGTAAACCCAATGCTGAACTTGAATGAAGTTTGCCCACACTTTCGCCACTTCCCAATAGCTCCAATCCCTTGCATCTACATGCACATGGTAGCCACAGGTTGCATCGAACATCACCCCATTTGCTTGCAGGTCATCACTGATAGCCAACAAACTATCAACTAATGTTGAGATGAGCTTTTGCCCACGATCAAATTGCTTGGGCAGGAGGGGCTTGGAAGCCCACTCCAACCCAGATGTCACTGAGCCATCGTGGATAAACTTACCATCGCTATTACCGAGACGGTAGTTGTGTCCATCCATTGCTGGGATGCCATTCCAAGTGGCAGCTTCGATCTCAATGCCAATTGGTCGGAGGTACACCCCACCTAGCAACATCACATTGCTTGGCATGGTGTTGTCGATCTTGGATCGCTTCCGACACATGCATTGTCGTTGTCCGTTTCTAATTGGACTTTCGCACAGGCAACAAGTTTGCGACACGCAGGGCCTCCTTTAGGGTTTTAATGATGGGTGTTTTGATGGCGTAGATTGTTTCTTGGAAATAAGATAGCGCACGTTTGAGGGTGGCTAGCATATTTGATTTCAGGGTAGGGTTGAATGAAGAATAAGCCAATGCCACTGGCACGACTTTGTCTTCAAGTGTGTTTGTGTCGTAGAAGAAAATGTTCTTGGCAATTTGAGAGCGCTCAGAGAACAAATTAAACCACGTATACAAATGGCGATATGGATAGCTGGTGAAGGAAGTTGCCAGTGGTTGCCCATCTAATCCTTCTGTTGCAATAGCTGACTTCACAGCCAGCGCCACCTCAATATCGCAAGTGTGCCCACCATCTTCATGGTAGTGATTGATGTGTGATTCCAATGCAATTACTGAAGGAGATTTCATGTCTTTCAAAAACTGAATGAGATTCAGTTTTAGTTTGTGTGTGTAATCTTTACTCCAGTAATTGATTTGGTGCACACCCCAAGCGGCATAGTTGACAGGGGTTTTGTCAACCAGCCGATCTGGGAGACGGTCAGCACCATTGTAACTCCCAGCATAGAACACTGTGTGAATGAAACTCGGAATGGTGAATTCCGTATTCAATGCATAGGTGAGATCTTCTAGGAGTTTTGCTAGGGCTGTGCGGACTGTTTGAGAACTCAGTATGCTCAAGTTTGTCCAGATAGGTACGAAATTATTTTGACAAACACCATATTCTTCCTGAGTTACTGCTGCTGTCGTTGGCCATAGCCCTGCTAGGGTTGGTGGTTTACTTTGAATTCGCAGCGTCATAGTTAGCAGATCATAGTCCGCAAACAATGGTCTGTTACTACGTTGAGTGATTACTTTGAAGGTGAGGTTATTCATAGTTAGTAATTACTTAATCATTGCGTACTGATATTTGCTGGGCCATCCACCACCCAACTGACTAAGTTGATTGCGAGCACCCCAAACTGTTGACAAAGGCTGTGTCAATCCATAGTAATCTCGAAGCAGATCTGCACAATCACCCACCCTCAACACTGCACTGAGAGGACCAAAAGATTGGTAGGAGAAGTTGGATTTGGCCTCGAAGATTGCCGAGTAGATTGGCAAATTTCGCTCAATCACAGCCAACGCCATTGCTTTGTTGTTGTCTTGAATGGTGCGGATAACTTCTTCTTGGGTGGTGTCGAAGCCAATGTCTTCGTAATCCAACTCGGCCAGCGCCATCTTCACAGCCATACGCATGATTTCAAGAAACGCATACAGCATGTAGCTTGAAGTCCACATCTGGTTGGATGGGGTGCGATACTCAAAGCCATAAGGCTTTGTCCGGAACTCACCAGCTTGGCCGTAGAATTGGCGGCGCTGGGTGTCATCCCAATCACCAACCATATTGACCAACGCCACACCTGCAATAGCATCAACATTGCGGATGCAACGTGCTACTGTGGTGGGGTTGCAATGAACAGCAGGGAGGTTGATGTGAACGTGGCCCCCAGCCCACCGAGCAGGAGTCATACTGGCCAAAGCCATGTCACTGGTTAGGCCGTAGATGTTCTCACTGGGGTTGCAACCCAACTCCAAATCGCTTTCGGTTAGGGTAGCGCGGATGGAAGGGGTGATCGCCAGCTTTGGTGATACGCTCAAAGGAATGTATTGTGGGTAGTTTTTGTAGCGTTCTGATGTTGGGCAAACACCAGATGTTGCTGAGTGCCAAGTATTCAGCAGGTTGTTCAAGCACCGCGCAGGAGAGGACGTGTGTGCTTCCCATGCCAAGCCATCTCGAACCCAATGCCCAACAACACCGTCTGCTTTGAACTTGGTTGGCATCTGAGCTTCATTGAGAGCAAAGAACTCAGGGTCATAGCCAAATTGGATCTCATACATTCCCGCTAACAACATGAAAAGTTTAGTGCGGAGATCGACAATGGCAGGACTGGGGGTGAGACCTTTGGTGAATTTCAGATCAGCAAACTTGACGGGCTTGGCTGCTGCGAGCATCCGGGTATAAACATCTTCTTGGTATGCAGCGGTGAGTCGGGTGAAGAAGTATTGGTTACCAATGGCTTTTTGTATCCACCGATCTTGCATCACGGCTTTGAATGTAGCAGAGGCGTACTGGCTTGGTGATGGCCCAGTATTTGCAATGCAATTGAAATCATAATGATCACCGGGGCGCTGCACAAGGTATCCAGATTCTGCACCTGCTGTTGCTGGCACATCTACGATGCTGTGCAACCACGGAATTTTTTCTTCCCAGATCTCCACCAAATCTTCTGGTGTGTGGCCAACCAAGACCTTGGGCTTGGGTGGTTCCACTATCACAGGTTCCAATGGCGGTAGAGTAATGCGCTTGAGCTTTCGCAAGGGACGCCGCCCCAGAGTTGGGCTGGGG
>Ga0247723_1001478_pt1 | contig 13672 bp, 17 predicted proteins | sample MSEWelMarce5H_FC_FD_189079 | JGI IMG/M metagenome (GOLD analysis project Ga0247723, IMG submission 189079) | Subsurface sediment microbial communities from gas well in West Virginia, United States - MSEEL Well Study Marcellus 5H_FC | ecosystem: Environmental > Terrestrial > Deep subsurface >...
GATTTTCACAAGATTTAGAAACTATTAAGGAGAACAAAGATGGCTAGAGGCCCATTAGCAGGAACATCAGGTCCTGGTAAGTTCTCAAAGAGAACAGATATGGATTTAGGATCTACTTCATACGGTGAAGGACAAGAGACTGCTATGTTAAATACAGCAGCACCTAAATCTAAAACTCGCGGTATTGCAGATGATGTTGGTGGAAGACCATCTAATCCTTTACAGGCAGTAACTCCAATATTTGCTGATAGTCAAAACAAAGCACAAGATATTATGACTGGTGCTCCTATGGGACCAGGCGCTGGACCAGAAGCACTTGCAATGCAATCTAAGTTTGCTGGTCGTAAAACTTCAGATATATTAGTTGATCTTATTCCATATGATGAAACTGGTGAAATAACAATACTATATCAGCAGGCATTATCTAGAGGTCAATAGTGGCTGAGAATCTAAAAGCGGCAGCATATGCTTCGGGTTTATCGGCAGCAGAGCGTAAGCGAATAGAAGACTTCAATAAGCAACTTCTTGCTCATAGAGAGTTATCTAACTTACCTCCTGATATAGCTAGTAAAGCTGTAACTAAATACACTCCAGATCAACAGAAATCACTTGTTAATTCTTTTGGTGAAGAAACCCCAGAAGCAAAACCAAAACAAGGTTGGTTTGGTACTGCTTGGAATTATAGTGGTGGCGCTTTATTAAAAGGTCTTGACTATGTTTCTGATACCTCTACTCGCGTTGCAAGAACTTTACAGATCGCAGTTGAAGAAGGTACTGATCTAGGTAAGGCTTGGAATGAAGCAGGTCTTAGTGGTGAGAAAAAGTTTAATACTGATCGTCTGGAAGATGCTCGTAAAAAGTATGGACAAGATGCAGTAGATATTGCTGTGCGTATTTCTTCTGGTGAAGATCAAACACAGTTGATGAAAGAAGCAACTCCAGAGCAACAAAAATATTTATCTTTAGCATATAAAAAAGCTGGAACACAAGAGGAACAAGATCTATTTCAAGATACTCTTGATGCAGTTAGTGCTGCTAAGTATTCTCCTGGTAGAGCAGTAGCAAATATTATAGATGCTGCTACTCCCGGTGATATGGTTAAGAATGGATTTTTATACAAGGGTATCTCAGGTTTTGTAGATGCTGCCTATCGTATATTTGCTGATCCATTACTAGTAGCTGGTAAAGCAAAAAAACTTTACGATGTAAGTAAGTACGCCTTAGATGTAGTAGTAGGCGGAAATAAAGTGGACACAGTATTTACGGATACTAAAGTAGTTAATTTTTGGAATGAATATGGTGCCGAATTAACTAACTTGAGAAAAGCACAAGCAGATAAAAATACTGCAGCAGCAGTAGCGGCTACTAATCGTCTTAGAATACTAGCACCAGAACTTGGCCCAGATGTAGTTAAGTCTTTTAATAAAGCAGATATCCCAATATCTAATGCTGTTACTGCCAAAGCATTTTTCCAAAATGCAAAACAATTAGATGAGATGATGAAAGGCCAGATAGGTCGCAAGCGGGTTCTTATGCCTCGCCTAGATGTCGCTCGTCAAACTCGTATTAAATTTGCTACTGGTGCCAATAAAGTATTTAATATGGATAAAATGGGATCTAAGTTAATTGATGATTTCTATGGATCTCCATTAACAGATGATGGTATTGCAGAGGCTTTAATTAATGGTAAAGAAGAACTTATTAATGCAGTTAAGCCTGGTGGTAAATACAATCAAGTAGGTCGTTTCTCTTCTGCCTATATTGCTAATCGTATTGATAAACTTAAAGCAAAGTTTGCTATTGCACCACTATTCAGAGATGATATGTTTGATGTAACTGCTAAAGATGCTTCAACTCAAATATACCGTTTAGCTCGTATAGTATTACCACAGAATGAATCAAAGTTAATTGCACAAGCATTTGATTCTATTGATGATACTGCTCGCCGTAAAGATGTGTTTTATGGGCTATGGTCAACGATTGCTGATGCTCGCGGTTTAAACGCTACAGAGCCAGGACAGATTATTGTTCGCCGATTAACTGGTAAAGGTAACGCAAAGTTTGCAGTAACTCGCAATGGACAAAATCCTGCATTATTAGCAAATGGTGAGCAAGTAGGTCTTATTGTTTCTGATCTATCACCAATGGTTACAGCACCTAATATAGTTGATATAGATAGAGCAGCAACTCGTAGCACTTTAATCCAGAAAATGTTTGGCTTTGCCAATAAAGACTGGGTAGATAGAATGACAGGCGCTTGGTCATTCTTAACCTTAGCTGGACCTCGTTACGCTCTTCGTAATGCAACTGAAGATTTAATGGTTAATATTGCTATTGGTCAATCTCCTTGGGGAATTGCTAAAGCAAGACTATTATCAACTAGATTAAATACTGCTAGGTCTATGCCTAAAGGTTTATCTACTGGTGGATTAATATCTGAGCAAAGAGTAAGTAACCCACTTGGTATTGCTCTTAGATTTTTAAACAAAAATGAATCAGATAAATTTGTTGCAGAACTATCAACTCTTGATGATCGTATTGCTACTGCCAATAAAGAGATAAAGAATCTACGCAAAACTTTAAAAGCAGAAACAGATCCAATAAAGATAACAACTATTAAAAATCAAATAGAGAATTTAAAACAAGGTACTAAAGGCGGATCTGTATATCAGACTAGAGTAGTATTTGCTAGAGCCTTAAATGAAGGTAAACTAAATAGAGCATTTGATAGATTAGGGATGAAATCTCTAACTAAAGAAGAGTCTGAATTATTAGCAGAGCAGATTCTGCACGGTGATCTAGACAATGCACTAGCAGATGTAGTAGAGGCATCATCTAACTTTGCTGTTGGTAATGACTATGTAAGATCTGCTATTGATTTCAATAGAAAGCACGGCGTTCGTACTGTAGCATTAAGGATTGAAGCCCCTTCTAACTTTAGAAGAGCTAAAGGATCTACTGGGTATAAAGAAATACCAGTTGGTCTTCAAAGCGAATCTTCATTAATTGCTTGGTTGATGCGTATATCTTATTATTCTAATGATGAGTTAGGTGCTTTGGCTGTTGCTAACTTGGATGATCCAAAGGTAGCAAAAGACTTAATTAAAAAATGGTTAAAAGATAATCCTGATACTGCTAAACAATTCCGTTTGCAAAGCAATGGATTAAGTGATGATGAACACGCTGATTCTATTATCGCAGCAGCCCGTCAGATTTTTGAAAAGAAAGATCCAACACAGTTAAACTTAGATCTTTTAAATAAGGTTAGAACCTTTGATGATGAAAAAGGTTACTATGTAATATCTGGTAAATTATCAATGGATGATCTACCTAAGGTAGAGGATGACCTACCTCAATATGTCATTGGTCCAGAGTTAGTAGCTGTATCTGATACAGATAACTACACTACATCTTTGATGGAAAAGGGCTGGACTTGGCTTGGTATGTCCAATGCTCGTATGTCTAGAGAACCTATTGTTCTAGCAGAGATGATTAAGAACCGTAAACAATTTAGAGAAACTGGATTTGAAGATGCTTTTATTAGAGCGCATCTAACAGATATAGATCCAAACAATGTTAAGAAGATAGATCAAGCAACTGATGTTGCTAAAAGAAAATTAGCAGAGATCGCTGAAGAAAGAGCAACGCTACAAACACTGGCTTATGTAGATAATCCACTAGTAAGAAGCCAACTTGCTTTCTCTATTCGTAACTTTGCTCGTTTCTATAGAGCAACTGAAGACTTCTATCGCCGTATTTATAGAGCAGTTCGTTATAACCCAGAGTCAATTCAAAAGGCAGCCCTTACTTATGAGGGTGTAACCCATTCAGGATGGGTGCAAAGAGACGACCAAGGTGAACCATACTTCATTTACCCAGGAATTGAACCTGTTTATAGAGCAGTTCAAGGTGCATTACAAGGTTTAGGTATAGGTGCAGAGTTTAAAGCACCACTTCCAGTAAACTTTGGTGCAAACTTTAAGATGTTAACTCCATCTTTAAACCCTGAGTCTTGGGTACCTACACTTGCCGGTCCACTTTCTGGTGTATCTATGAAAGTATTAACCAACATAGTAGATATTTGGTCTCCAGGTGCTGCGGATACTATAACTAAACTTACTTTAGGTAAGTATGCAGAAGATCAACCTATGGTATCTGCATTTTTACCAGCACACATTAACCGTTTATACGCTGCGATGAATAGAGATGAGAGAGATTCTCAATACGCATCAGCTTGGCGTAAAGCAGTTACTTATTTAGAAGCATCAGGTAATGGAATACCTAAGAAGTATGAAGTTATTAATGGTGTTGAAACTTTAGTAGAGCCAACTCAGGCTGAATTAGAGCAATACAGACTAAGAGTCAAGAATATAACTATTGCAATTCTTGGCACTAGATTTATATTTGGTTTTGTTGCTCCAGCATCACCACAAGTTCAGTTAAAATCTGATATTTCAGACTGGATGAGAGATAATGGTAAGGCTAATTTCAAACAAACTTGGAACGCTTTACTAGATAAGTATCCTGGTGATTATGATGCTGCAATGGCAAAATGGGTAGAGTTATTCCCAGATCAAATACCATTTACAGTACCTGAATCGGAAAGAAAGACTGTTGCATACTTCCGTTATGCAGATGAGTCTGGTCAGTTCGTTAATGAAAACAAGCAATTGTTTGAGAACTACAAAGAAGGCGCTGCTTTCTTAATACCTCACAAAGAGGGATTCTCTTGGGATGCTTATAAGACTATGACCGATATGGGTCTACGTCAGAACAAGCGAGTAGAGGACTACTTAAGAGAAGTTCAAACAGCTACTGATCTACAAACATACTATGATAAAAAAGAAGAGTATGAGAAGTCTCTTGAGACTGCCGGTATAGATTACACTCGTAGCAAACTACGTAAAGAGTTTACTGACTGGAAAGATCTATTCTTTGCTGGTAGACCACTAGTTAAAGAGGAACTATCTCAGGGTAGTCAGAAGGCTATATCAAGAATAAATGCTTTCAATGACCTATCTAATATGGTTAATGATCCAGAGGTTGAAAGAGTAAGTCCTGTAACTGTGCCTATTCTTAGAGAAATGGTCAGACTTTATACTCAATATAAAGAAGATAGAAAACGTTATGAGACAATAGGTGGTCTTAGTTTCTTAATAACTAACTCTAAAGATAAAACAATTATTAAACTTAGAGAGTTAGCAAAGACTAATGAGAATACTCAAGCAGCATACAATGTTCTATTTGGAAGATTACTAGGAGAGTAAATGACAATTAAGAGAAGGGGGAATATGTAATGGCTACCCCTACCCCAAGACAACCTATTGATATTTCATCATTAATTAGAGATGCAGAAGATAAACGCGCTCAAGCCAAGATAGAAGCACAGCAAGCTCAAAGAGCAGCAGAAATCAAATCATCTATTGATAAAAAATCAAGAAATATAAAAACACAAGCTGATAGTAAATATCAATATGCTAGGAATCTTGAGACTACTCTTAATAACTATGAAGGCCAGTTACAAGCCTATGTTACTAAACTATCTCGCGGTGATGAATTAACTGAAGTAGAACAAAAAGATTTTGATAGAGTAGTTAAGCAATATAATAGTGTTAATGCTACCTATAATAAAACAATATCTGAAGGTAATGCTATTCTTGCTAAATTACCTGAAGCTCCTACTGGTCCTACAGGTCCTGATGCCGGTGTAACTACAGCAACTGGCACTGGTGCTACAGGTGCTACTGGAGCAGCAGCTCCATTATCCTTTGAAGAGTTTATAAAGGGTATAGATTCAGATCCTAAGTTACTTGCAAAAGTAAGAGCAGATTTAGGTATCAAGAGTACAGATCCAAAACTTGATATAGCTACCTATAATGCACTTGTAACAAAAGAAAGAGAAATTGTTACCCTTGAAGGTATCAGAGGTCCAATAGATCGCCTTACATATTTCGCAGAAACAAGAGGTAGAGGCACCGGAGATGTACCTACTACCACTATATCTCCTGTGGCAGATGCTACCGTTTATATTAATAATGCTTTTAAAAGATCAGGTATTAATAGAGATGCAACTGTAGAAGAAGTTACTAGTTTAACTAAAGTTCTTAATGATGCTGAGAATCGCTTTAAGAAAAGCACTAAAGGTGGAGTAACTAAAGATCTGCTTGGTGATAGAACACAGTTTATTACGAACCTTATTACTACTGGTAAGTATGTAGATCCTAATACTGGTAAGACAATAAAAGGTGTTAAAAAGGATGTTCTTGATGCCTCTAAGATTCTTGGTACTTTATCTAAGTCAGCACAAGTTTTTAAAGCAGATACCCGTTCTTTAACAGTACAATCTCTACAATCTACTGCTAATGCAAATGGTATTACTTTAAGTCCACAACAGCTAGATCAATATGCGTTAGATATTCAAAATGGTAAAGATGTAAAGGTTATCCAAAGCCAGATCCGTAACCTTGCAGGTCTTGGTATGCCAGATAGTGTTAAGAAACTATTAGCTGAGGGTACAGATCTAGATACTATTTATTCTCCTTATAAAACTACAATGGCTGCAGTACTTGAGTTAAGTCCTGAGAGTATCAGTTTTACTGATCCAGTATTACGTAGTGCTATTGGTGCTAATGGAGAAGTTCCTTTATATGATTTCCAAAGAGCGCTTCGTAAAGATGCTCGTTGGCAATATACCAACAATGCTAGGGAAGATGTCTTCCAATCAGTAGGTAAAGTCCTTCAGGACTTTGGATTTCAGGGGTAAGTAATGCCATCATTAGATGCTCTTAACGATGCAAAAATAGCGGCTGGTCTAACACGCGATGTTGCTAAAACAGCAGAAGCAATAGGTGTTGTTGGTAAAGAAGAAGTAGAACGAAGAGGTGGAGTAAACCGCCAAGGATACTTTATGGATGTGCCAGTATCACAACAATTAAGTGCTGAAGAATATAAAAGAGTAACGCTTCCAAATGGTACAATTGATACCTTAGCAGCACTTGATATTCTTAATAAAAAAAGTGGTGCAAGTACTATGGGTGGTACAACAGGTGCTGGAACTAACGCGGCAACAACTGCTGCAAATTCAGAAGCATTAGCAAAACGTCAATCAGCATTTGATCTATTAAGAGAACAGTTTGCTCAATATGGTCTTGAAGGTTTAGTAGATCCATTAAAAGGATTAATCCAAGAGAATGTATCTCCATCAGAGTTTGCTGTAAGATTACGTCAGACAGAACCTTATAAGAAAAGATTTGCTGCTAATGCTGCTCGTATTGGCAAGGGATTAAGAGCATTATCAGAAGCTGAGTATATTACTCTAGAGGACAGTTACCAAAATATTATGCGTAACTATGGATTACCAGCATCTTATTACACTAAAGGTGATATGGGTCGTCAAGAAGGATTTGAGAAATTTATTGGTGGAGATGTATCTCCTGCTGAATTAGAAGAACGAGTATTGACTGCACAGAACAGAGTTATCAACGCTCCACCACAGGTTAAGGATGCGTTAAAGCAGTTCTATCCTGATATTAATAACTCAGATATCCTTGCTTATACTCTTGATCCAGAAAAAGGATTAGCAGATATTAAACGTAAGGTAACTGCAGCAGAGATTGGTGGCGCAGCATTAGGTGCTGGATTAGCTGCTAATGTTGGCAGAGCAGAAGAACTTGCCAGATTCGGCGTAACTGCAGAACGAGCAAGAGAAGGTTACCAAGCAGCAGTTCCATTAATTGAACGAGGTAGCCAACTTGCAGGATTCTATAATGAATCACCATATACACAAACAACTGCAGAAGAAGAATTATTTGGATTAACTTATGCGCCAGAAGCAACAGCAAAGCGCAAGAGATTAACCGCACTTGAGCAATCCTCATTTGCAGGACAATCCGGTATGACCGGGGGAGCACTCAGTAGAGAACGAGCTGGCTCCTTTTAACTAAGCCTGCTGTCAGAACGACTGGCCTGACAGAGAGATAACAATACCAGTAGTGGAAGCCATATAGAGAATCCCCAAATCTATATGAGGTCTACGACAACTACAATAGAATGGGAGATGGACTATGTCCAACTACGACTACGAGGATGAAGATGATACCAACATTGATACTTCTTCAGACCTTATCAAGCAACTACGCAAAGCGAATAAACAAAAGGAAAAAGAACTAGCCGATCTAAAGGCTCAGTTTGAAGGCCTTAATAAATCGCAGCGCGAAAGAGCAATCAAGGATGCCCTCGCAGCTCGCGGGGTAAATACGAAGATAGCTTCGTTTATCCCACAGGATATAGACCCAACTGAGGAGTCTGTATCAAAGTGGCTTGAATCAAATGCCGATGTTTTCGGGATTCAAGTTGCTGAAAACCAAACACCTAATATTGACCCAACTCAGGCTAAGCAATATCAACGTATGACTAACGCTGCAGAGCAAGGCAATTCGCCTAACGCTCAAGAAGATGTTATGAATAAGTTGTTAAACGCTAATAGCCGCGAAGAGTTGGATGCCATCATTAGGCAGTCTGGTTTATAAACCAATCCAACGAAAGGCAAGTGCTTAAATGACACTACCAGCAGGTACCATCACAGGTACTGGTGACATTACCGCATTAGTCCAGACAGCGTATGATCAATACGTTCGTATGGCACTACGATCCATTCCAGTAATGCGATCAATTGCAGATGTTAAGCCGGTACAGCAAGCTATGCCTGGATCATCAGTTGTATTCTCAATCTATTCTGACTTATCACAAGTCACAGCAACATTGACTGAGGAATCTGATGCTTCATCCGTAGCCCTAGGTAACCCATCACAGGTTACAGTAACACTTAATGAGTACGGCTCAGCCGTTACTACAACTAAGAAGTTAAACCTAACTTCTTTCAACGATGTAGATGCTGCTCTTGCAGATATCATCGCTTACAACGCTGCAGATTCTATTGACTCTGTAGTAGCTTCAGTTCTAACAGGTGGCACAAACGTTATCTACGCAGGAACTGGAAACACAACAACTTCTGAGTTAACAACTGGCGATACAATCACTGTTGCTAACATCCGTAAAGCTGTTACAGAACTACGCACAAACAAGGCAGTGCCTCGTATGGGCGAACTATATGTAGCATACCTACACCCACGCCAAGCAGCCGATCTTCGCGCTGAATCAGGCACAGGTGGATTCCAGGACATCGTTAAGTACACAGACAATGTGTCAAAGACAATCATTCCTGGTGCTGTAGGCGTAATTGAGGGTGCGATGGTTATTGAAACACCTCGTATTCCAATTGTTAGCAATGGTGCTTCACCATCTGTTAACGTTTACAGAGCAGTTATTGCAGGCCGCGAGGCTCTTGCAGAGGCTAAGGCACAAGACATCTCTACCATCATTGGTCCAGAGGTTGACTTGCTTCGCCGCTTCCGCACAATCGGTTGGTACTACTTCGGTGGATTCGCAAGACTCCGCGAGGCAGCTCTATACCGCATTGAGTCAACAGCGACAGCCTAACAAGTTGATTAATAGGCAGGGGCGGACAACCGCCCCTGTTCTACAAGAAAGGTAAATGTGACTTACAGACTTACAACTCCTTGGGAGTGGGAAACTTGGATCACTGCAGATAACCAATACACACCATACGCAAGATTAGCTGGAAGACCTATCACTGGTGGAACATCTACTGGTGCAACAAATCCTTTCTTAACAGATATACCTAGAGGTGTAACTCTTCTAGTAAATGGAACTACAGTTACAGCCACAAGATATCCTTATCAAGATGATATAGCAGATGCAGATGCAACCTATATGGGTGGTCATACCTATGAGATAGATGACCAAGCAGCACAGATTTTAATAGATGCCGGTTATAGTCAATACTTGGAAAACATTTAATGGACAATTGCACATCAAGTTGCAAGACTAAAGATCACCAAACATATGCTGAATGTTTAAGGCAAAATACTCCGATGTTCGTAGGTGTATCACCTACTAGAACCGGATGGGATCAAGATAAAGTTAAGAAGGATGAAAAAGAATTAAGTAGTTATTACTCTGCAGTTAAGCAGGGTATGGAACCTAGATCTACAAGGCAGAAAGATATTGATGCCGCAGTCTCACTTTCCGACAAAGCTGGTAAAGCATTTGACGGAATCAACCTAACCTATAAGGGGTAAACAATGCCAATGGTAAACGGAAAGAAATTCCCATACACAAAAAAGGGAAAAGCAGCAGCTAAGAAAGCAATGGCTAAAAAAGCAGGATCAAAAATGGTTATGAAGAAGATGGGAAAAAAGAAATAATGAAAGATATAGATGATGGCGTAGTCTACGAGACCCGCCCAGACCTAAACGTTAAGTTAGATGTATATCCAAATGCAGAGCGCCAAGAGGAATCTAATCGTAAGTATATGACCTACGATTCAATCCAAACTGGATCACCTGCAAAGGCAGCACCTCGTCAATGAAGAAAGCAAAGGGTGCCAAGAAGGTCGCTAAAGTTATGCGAGAGTTTAAAAAAGGCGAACTTAATATCGGCAAGTCTGCTAAGAAGGTAAAGTCAAAGAAGCAAGCAATTGCTATTGCTCTATCAGAAGCAGGAATGTCAAAGAAGAAAAAGAAAAAGTAATGGCATCTAGTGGTACCTACAAGCGCCACGATGGTTTTAATCCAATTCAGATTAAAGATGGAATGATAGTTCGTCTTGGTAAGAATGGATCTATCAGATCAGTATTAGGAAAGTATGGAGAGTATGGCAAAGAAAAAGGACTCAAGGCTCGCTAGAGCTGGAGTATCTGGTTTCAATAAACCTAAGAGAACTCCTAGTCATCCTAAGAAAAGTCACGTTGTGGTTGCTAAAGAAGGATCACAAGTTAAAACCATACGCTTTGGACAGCAAGGCGTAACCGGTGATAGGAAACCAACTGCTCGTCAGAAATCTTTTAAAGCTCGTCACGCTAAAAACATCTCCAAAGGGAAGATGAGCGCAGCGTACTGGGCAGATAAGGTGAAGTGGTGAAAAAGAAAACAGCATTTTGGGATAAGAAAAACCCTAAGAAAACTTCTAAGAAGTTAACGCCAGCACAGAAGAGTGCTGCAAAAGCAAGAGCAAAGGCAGCAGGTAGGCCTTATCCGAATCTAATTGATAACGCAGCAGTAGCAAGAAAAAAGAAGTAAGGAGACATAAGTGGCACTAGGTGTAGCAGGTACAACTCTAAGCGATGAGTTAAATCGTCTTGCCAATGGTGGCACTTACAGAGTCCCAGGCGCAATGGTAGGAGAAGCATTAGCTACTCGCCAATGGGCTGCTCAAAGATCAGTAACTCTAACAGTTTCAGATACTGTCGGTGTTTTAAATCAGATCGCTGGTAACACTGATAAGTCTGCTTGGAAAGATTTTACTGGAGTCTGTAATCAATTAGCATCTAGTACAGGACTAGCTGCAGCAGCAGCATTAAGGTTGATATCCTCTTGAGTGCAAAATATAATTTAGTCTGTGAACAGGCAACAACATTTAATTTTCAATTCGTAATCCAAGATGAGAACAATGGTGTAGTTACACCTTGGAATCTAACAGGATATACAGCAACTATGACAGTACGCCCATTTGTTGGTTCAGATACCACAACACTAGTTGCCTCTACTTCCAATTCAAGAATAACCTTAGGTGGTGCTACTGGAAGAGTCACAGTAAATATTGCATCAACAGTGACAGATGATTTAACACCAGCTCGTTATGCCTACGATCTAGTAGTCAACTCTGGTGGAACAATAACAAGAATTTTAGAAGGTAGATTTGTAGTGACTGGAGGAGTTACACTATGACAACATTTGTAGTTGTAGAAAATATTACTCCACAAGTCTCTGTACAATTTTCAGCAGATCAAGGTCCACAAGGTGCATCAGGTGTTACTGGCGCTACAGGTCCAACAGGACCTACTGGCCCATCAGTAACTGGTGCTACTGGACCAACAGGTCCAACAGGCGGAACGGGAGCAACAGGTGCAACAGGCAGTGCAGGTTCTACTGGCTCTACTGGTCCTACTGGTAGTGCTGGCTCTACTGGGGCTACTGGCCCTACGGGTAGTACAGGTGCAACGGGCAGCGCAGGCCCGACAGGTCCGACAGGTTCCCAAGGTCCTACTGGCGCACAGGGCAATACGGGGTCTACGGGACCAACAGGTCCCACTGGGTCTGCAGGTGCCACTGGCGCAACGGGGCCTACTGGCACGACAGGAAGTACAGGCGCAACGGGATCAACAGGCGCTACTGGAAACACTGGAGTCGCTGGACCAACAGGACCTACAGGTCCTACGGGTGCTAATGGAGCCACAGGACCCACAGGAGTAACAGGAGCCACTGGTGCTGATTCAACAGTGCCTGGTCCAACAGGTCCTACAGGCCCTGCAGGGGCCAATGGAGCCACTGGAGCGACTGGTCCTACAGGAAGTACTGGGTCAACTGGAGCAACAGGCCCTACAGGGTCAGCAGGCGCTAATGGCGCTACTGGTGCTACAGGACCAACTGGAGATATAGGACCTACTGGTCCTGCCGGTGCTAATGGTGCAACAGGAGCAACAGGTCCTACCGGACCTACAGGTGTTGCTGGTGCTACCGGTGCAACTGGTCCGACTGGTCCGACTGGAGCAGCAGGTGTTGATGCACCTGCGTTTGCAGCAGCTTTAATGTTAGGTGGAATGTAGACTTAGTTAGTGAAGATTAATGAGTTCTTTGACAAGGTAGTAGTAGTTAACCTAGATCGTAGAACAGATCGTATGGAGAAACTAGTTCCACAATTAAAGGAACTAGGCATTAAGTATGAAAGATTTTCCGCAGTAGATGCTAAACAATTAAATATTGATCCAATAGTCGCAGGACTTAAAAGTCACTTACAGGTTATTAAAAGTAATCTTGGTAAGAAGGTTTTAGTCCTAGAAGATGATGCTTACTTTGTAGAAGGCTTTAACGAAAAGTTTGACAAAGTAATACAGACTCTACCTGAAGACTGGGACATCTTTTATTTAGGAGCATTAGTTCCAAAAGATGTTGGCAAGATCAATATGGTTAATCGTCACTGGGGATTACAGGTATTAACAACAGGATCACAAGCCTATTGTATTAAACCTGAGATGCAGTACTACTTCATAAAAAGACTAGAAGAATATAATTCCTATATAGATATCGGTCTAAGAGATTTTGCTAAAGGCTATAAACCTTATATAACACAACCTAATCTAGTAACACAATTCCCCTCGTATTCAGATCTAAGACAAAAAGAGGTGAATGACTTTTGAAGGTAGCTGTATACACAATAGCAAAGAATGAAGCAAAACACGTCAAGAGGTGGTTTGAATCAGCAAAGGGAGCAGATTACTTTTTAATCTGTGACACTGGTTCAGATGATGACACAGTTAAGATTGCTAAAGAACTGGGCATCAACGTAGTTGAATGTAGGGTAGATCCATTCAGATTTGATGTAGCAAGGAATTATTCATTAGCTTCACTACCACTAGATATTGACTGGTGTATAGCACTTGATATGGATGAGATGCTAGTAGGTGATTGGCGTAGTGAATTAGAGAAGGCCTTAGCAGATGATGTTGATAGAGCCTACTATAGATTTATAACAGACTTTAATGAAGATGGAACTCCTAAGCACGAGTTTGATGGATTTAGAATCCACCGTAGGA
>Ga0247723_1001479_pt1 | contig 13664 bp, 14 predicted proteins | sample MSEWelMarce5H_FC_FD_189079 | JGI IMG/M metagenome (GOLD analysis project Ga0247723, IMG submission 189079) | Subsurface sediment microbial communities from gas well in West Virginia, United States - MSEEL Well Study Marcellus 5H_FC | ecosystem: Environmental > Terrestrial > Deep subsurface >...
CTTCAATCTTCTTCTTCATCATGTCCTCTTCTATCTTCTTAGATTCAACTTCAATTTGTACCTCAGGAACTTCAGGGAGTTCAACTTCAGGGACTTTGATTTCAGTGATGATAGAATTCTCATCAAGAAGGATAACAGAACCATCGGCAAGTTCATGTTCACCAGCAGGAGCAGGAACTTCGTTTCCTCCTTCATCTACCAAGGTAACCTTACCACCAACCTCAAACTTATCAATCATCACCTTTGCACCGCTTTTCAAGACATACTCTGCCATAGATTGCAGAGGCATTGCAGATGGTTTAGGCAGTTCACCTGCATCTGCAAACATTTGTTTAATCTTATTAATTGCTTCTAAAGTTGTCATAATAACTTTTGGTAATAAATAGGAGGCATTTATCAATGTACCATATACAAAAAAGGCAAGGTGTGGAAACACCCTGCCTAAATCAACGCTATGAAAAAATGCTACTTAACTTTAGATAGCACTTCTAAGACATTTTCCCATAGTTGCTCAATCTTTTTATCTCCTGTCTTCTTATAGTTGAACTGCCCCTCTACGGAGAACCCTCTGACATTACCTGCCTTTATCTCTGCCCATACTTCAGGATTATCTACCTTGAATGAACCAAACCAAGACCCATCGGGTACATCCTCAAATCCTTTCATGGGGTAGATTCCTCTAACCTTGTCGCTTATAAATGATTCAAACATGGTAACCCCTTCAACGGACTGCCCTGAATCGTGCATAAGATTAACGTTTGCTTGGTATCCTTTCTTGAAGTACCTCTGTGCTATCTTTTTTATCGTTTCCTTTGTGAACACTACATAATACTCCCCATTGTGGTCATTCCTATAAATGGGAGTATCTGCCAACATTAGAGGACCGCTGATGATTTGCTGCTCTTCATCTTGGATGACAAAGTTTTGTCTATCTATTTTCTTTAACTTGTTACTTGCCCATTCTATCATAGATGTGCCACCCCAAGCATCCCACATTAAACCTCCGCATCCTTCTGAGTATGGTACATCTTTATTTTGCTGATGCCTCTTGAATCCGCTAATCCTGGCAATTGTTTCGCGTGAAACGGGTTCACCCTTTGCAATTTGGTTTGCTCTTATTTTGCCAGTTGCTTCGCCACAACTCCCCCATCCATGTTTCTCTACCCAATCCAATGCCCTTTGTGCGTTATTCTTTGCAGATTCGGGATAGTCTGTGTAGGATTCCGCAAACTCATCTTCATTGAAGGCAAGGAATGACCTCTCAATAGCAGGTCTGTCAACCAAACTTATTGTATCTACCTCAACATCATCCTCAAGGTCACTGGTTATTTCTAAGTTGAATATTGGAATGTTCTTTTCCATTGTTACTTTTTTATTTTTTATATTATCCAAGTCTTGCTGCTCGGTTTATTCTTATTATCTTTTCTTGTTGGTTAGTGATGTCAGATTCCACAACGTATGCCCTACCGGTAGCAGACCCCATTTGATTTATGGATTGCTGACTTAAAGATGTTACAGTGTTTTGGATTGGTGCAGATGGTGAGATTGGTGCAGCAGACATAGACATTGATGGAGAACCCGAATCAGCAACATTGCCCGTTCCTTTTGCAGATGGTATCTTCGTACTGATAATCTTTTTAACATTTATCAATCCTGCTGCAATAGTCGCTGCTGCTGCCACAGGTCCAAAGATACCACCTTGTGCCAATGCTTTAGATGCACCTTGGTAAGTGTTTATGATTGCTTGAGTGACTGCGATTGCTTTACCTGCTGCACTATTTTGGTCCACAAGTCCACCGATAATGGAAAGAGATTGAGAAGCAAGACCTAACTGAGCATCAAACTTCTCTTGCTCAAGTTTTTTCTCATAATCGGTTAACTGCTTCTTTGCATCCGCTTGTTGAGTAGCACTTACAATAATTGCATCTGTAACGCCTTTAGCAACCACCTGAGTTTGAACAAGTGCATCCTTTCCTGCAGCCGTTACTCCAAGAATTTGTGTAGTGGTTAGGTTTGCTGCAAGTTCCTTTTCTCTACGGATTAGGTTTTGACCTTCTTCATAATCTGCCCTTATCTTATCTTTTTCCTTTTGCTTTTCTGCTGCTTCTTTTGCTATTTGTGCATTTCTGTCTGCTATTCTTTTCTTTTCGGTTTCATCAAGGACCGCATTTTCAACCTTTAACTCTCTGAACCTTTTTGCCTCTTCCTCGGTTAGTGTTCCAGTAAGTTTTAACCTTTCACGCAGTGCATTGGTTTCATTCGCATTTGCTTCCTTTTGCAGTGCGTAAATCTCCTTTTCTTTCCCACCCTGTGCAGTCAATAACTTTACCCTTGCCTCTATGTTTTCATTCGCCTTTGCATTTGTCTTGCTTAACTTTTCAAGCACCCTATCTGCTTCTGAAGTTATGCCTACGAAATCAGTAAACTTTGTAACAAGGTTACCTACAAAGTCAGCAAGTTTGCCAAGACCAGGTATGAAATTAAGTACAACTTTTTTGACTGTTTCAAAGTTGGCAATCAATAAACCAACACCAACCACCAATGCACCTATCCCTGTTGATATAATAGCACTCCTAAGCGTTCCGAATGCCTTAGAAACGCTATTACCAATTACTGCACCCAACTGCTTGAATGAATCTATACTCTCACCAACCGCCTGTAAACCCTGTGAGAGTGCCATTGCAGACTGAACCTTTAACAAGGTTTTTTCAACTGCTTCTGTTTGCTTTCCGAACAAACCGACTGCACCTTGCAATGCAGCAAATCCACCTGCAACACCTGACAAAGATGCGGTTAATGCTTTAAACTTTGCATCAGGATTGAAGGCATCCGTTAACGCTTTTGCATCTCCGATTGCATCCTTTAACTCTGCTGCCCTTTTTGCTGCATTGATTGCCTCTTTAGATGTAGCACCGAACTTTTCAGACAATGTCGTGACCTCATTTTGTGCTTCTCTAAGTTGCTTCTTTAATGAACCAACCGATTTGCCTACATCACTCCCATCAACTTCTATCTTGAGACCTATTATTTCCTCTGCCATATTAAACGTATGTTAATTCAATTACTTTAATAAGTTCAACTTTGGTCACGTTAAAGTCCATAGGGTTATAATCCAAGACCTTATTCAACCTCCAAAGTGAACCATCAATATAAATCAGTTTACTAAAATCAAGGTTATAAATGTCAACCTCATTCAATTTCAATGAGCAGGTCAGTAACTTACTATCCTTGTCAGTTATCTCTGCAATGTACTCGGACCAATACCCGTTGAACAGATTTGCTGCCGTGACAGATGTTGGATTATAGTAGACCTCTTTAGTTACTCCCCAATTGATATCCGCTTTAGGATTATATGGGTCATCTAAATGCCCTGCATAACCATAATCACTATATGATGCAATAACGCTTCCACCTACCCCATTGCGAATGCTCCAAGAGGTTACACCAGTAATCTTCTTTGCTTGAAGAATCCTTATTACAGAATCCATCTTATCCTCTTTTGTGTTCTCGTTGGATAGTTTGTAAATGGAAGAGTATATCTTATCTGTTGCCGTTTTTCTGTAAAGGACCGTTCCTGCAAAGACTAACTCGGTTGCATCCACTTCCTTTACAAACTCGTTCTCACTATCATAAATAAAATCACCATATCCTTCATTGAACTTCTTGCGATAGTTCTCCGCATAGAAATCATTGTCTTGCTTGTACTTGTAATCATAGTACCTCGCAGTAAACTCACTCATTGGTTTCAACCTCATTACACTTCCTCGGTCCACCTTATCAGTCCAATCAACCTGACTGCCATCATAAAAGTCTATGAATGGTTTTATGATTAGTTTCTTCTCTACAAGTTTGTCCTCATAGACATAAAGGTTGAACATCTTAACAATGGATGCAAAAAAGTCCTTCTGAAAGACCCCCTTTGGTATCGTGTTATTGATTACAATGCTATCCCCATAGTTAACAGTGACCTCTGTTGGATTGCTTGATATTACGCTAAAGTTTCCCGATTCAATATCTAAGTCTGAGAAGTTTCCTACCAAGTCAACATCTAAAGTATCAGTGCTTACAAGCGTAACCAGTGCCACACTAAGGTCAGCGTTAAAGTTGTAATTGCTTCCAGGTGTAGTGTAAGTAACACCCGAAATCGGTGTGCCATTTTTACGCAATTGTATAGTAAAGTCACTTGTTGGACTGATTGCGTTAATCACTCCCGATATGTTCAAGGTAATGCTACCTGAGAATGCCGTTGCTGAGTTATAGGTAAAGTCGCTACCACTTCCCGTGATGGTGAAGTTACCTGCATTAATAATGTCAAATTCTACGTTACCACTGGCATTAATATAGTTCTTGACCTTTGCCGTAGCAAGTAAGTTAAGTGCAGTGCTTTTCGTTAATGTCTTCTGATTGTGAGGTATGACCAACCTATTCATCAATGCCGTACTAAGCAAAGGAAAATCATAGGTATAACTTGACCCGTCAAGTATTTTGGTAAGGTATTGCTTTACATATAGAGCAGGTCTGAAAGCATCAAAGGAAAAGTCTATCTTGTCGGTTGATTCCACCCCATAGTCAATCAATGGGAAGTAAACACCAGTACCGCTAATATTATCCCAACTATTCTGAATGTTGGTGTATGTCCAATTAGTATCAGCAATTCCGAAGTCAATGTCTTCTAACTTACTATTCCCAAGTGCATTGATAAAACCACCCAACTCACCGAACACACAGACCTCGTACTCAATGCTCCTATCATCTATGATGATTTCAAGCATTCTTAAAACACCCTTAAATATCTGAATCTTGTCTACCAAGATAATACAAGGTACTGACTTGGTTGCATTGAAGTTGTAACCCACGTTGGGTTGTCCTTCATTGTATAGATTGGCATTTCCGAACTCAAATATATTACCGAATAACTTATTATTTGTATCATTGCCAGGTACTACTATTGTTTTGCTAAATGAGGTGTTCCTTGTTGCAAAGTCTTGTATCTCATCTATCGCATAGGTAAACTCTGCGGAGATGTTCTTTGTTAAATCAAGTCTGTAATTATCTATGTATATCTCAGTCCTCATCGGAATTGACTATATTTTTTATTGGCAATCTGCACATCTAACTCAAGGTTGAACATCTTGTCTGCAATCCTCTTCTTCTCTTCCCAATTGCTTGTCATAGTGACAATAGGATAGTAGTACCCACCTTGCTCAAAGTAGACCTCAGGTGATTGGATTAATTCCCTCAACCAATTGTAATCAGTTACATTTAAATAATTACTTCTCAATTTGTACATTGTTGTATGCTCAACCACATACTTAGTTGCACCAGGGTTAATTCTCTTGTAATCATCATAGGACCGCATTGCAGTTGCAGAAGCATTGTACCTAAACTTGCTACCTTCGTATTGTTTAGATTCCACGTTCCTTGCTTCCTTGTTTACCAATCTAAAGTGCATTGTATCGTACCCTCCTAATTGATTTAAGAAGTGTAATGCGATTGGTGAGTAATTAGGATTGCAAACTAACTTAACCCTTACCTCATCCCCAAATCCTGTGCCATTGTGCAATTTTATGCCGTATGAGTACGCAGATTGTGGGATTACTGTTGACCCATACCATGAATTGATGGCAGTTGGTGAGATGTCAAGCAGACTGAATGATTCTTGTGGGTCTGTTGCGGTTGTTACTGCACTTCCGTTTGTAGTACCATTCTCATTATATAATTGTACTGAAGGGTACACGTTTGTAGTTACTCCTGATGCGTACATATACCCAATATGCAACTTATCTGTGAAAGCACATTCCACATTGCTCAAGTCTCTATTGGTCAACCATTCGTTGATGTATGACTTGAAATAGGTTGGAGATTGTGCAGGATTGTAAAAGTCGGGATAGTAGAAGTTGAACGCTACATATGTCTGCTCAAGAAGATTGGTGTAAGTAGTTCCACCGTATTCTTCTCCGTATTTTATGGTAAATTCCTTGTAGATGTTGTCAGTAGATGAACTGAATAAGGTTGTGGCAGTATTCGGAGTAAAGTATGAAGAAGCATAGTTCCTCATAATATTCCCCGCATTGAATATCCCTTTGGTACTGGTTACATCAGGGAACTGCTTAATCCTTGCCACCAAGACTGCATCTACATAAACATCAAAGACATACTTGAAATTGGTTGATGCCTTATTGGTACTATCCACCACAAACCAAAGGTCATCGTGAAGGGATGCGTATTGTTCGGGTATTGAATTTACTGTTATTGCCATAATTAGTTCTTCTCTTCATTAATTAGCGTATTCGCTTGTTTTATGTACACTATTAAGTCTGCACCGATTGCCTTACCCATTTTATCATAGAACTGCTGATTAAATACCTCATCTACTGCATTGTCAAAGAACCCTGTCTTGGGTAATCCCCTTTGTTTAATCTTTCTTGCGATTAGATATGCAGTAGTCCTTCCCGTGTTTAATTGTGCAACTGATTTCCTCTTTTTCTGTAAACCGCTAAGATTAAACCTTTGGTCTTCCCTTCTTGAGGACAATGCGTTCCTCTTTACCCACTTTTGAATGGCATTAACCATTGGACCATTGATTGATGGGTAAGCGGACCTGAACCGATAAGGTGAGTTAGGTTGACCCGATTTGAACCCCTTTACACCCTTATTGACAAAGTCATAATACTTCGCACCTGCTGAACTTGCAGGGTAACCAATGTCAAGAGAATAGGATGAACCTTGCTTAATTAATTCGCCTTCTGTGATGTCTGTGCTTAGAGTTCCAGTATCTACCCTGTTTGCCTTGATTAGATTGTCCTGAACCCTTTTAATGAATATAGAAGCAAATCTTATAATGGTCCTTTCAACGAATGGCAACTGCCCTAACTTTTGGTAGTCTTCTTGGTTCGCTGCTTGGGATGCGATTATTGCATCATTTATAACTACCTCAGTATCAATTTTTGCCATAACTCTTTCTTATTAATTCGTTATCATGTTCCATCTTCGCTTTGAGGTAGGCAAGGTCATTGAGAAAGTTTATGACAGGTAAGTTAAATGCTTCGTCAAGTGTGATTCCTTCAAAGTCGGCAACCAACTTGGTTTGGTAAATCCATCCATAATGGTGCATAAAACCTGATGCACTTCTTCCGCTTTCATCTTCTCCACTCCCTGCTCCATCATTTGGTTCACCATATAATCCCTTGAATTCTTTATCCAAAGCCTGTATACTTGATAAAAAAAAACCACCGAACCAAGAACGGATTGAATAGGTGCTTCAAGCATATCTTGAGCATAGTCGCTATGCTTACTTGCATCGTATTTATCATTCACCCATCCAAACCATCCCCTCTTCTGTGGGATAACAAGACAAGACATAATCTTGTGCAGATTACCCATCACATCAGAACTGAAATGCTTACTCTCTATGTACCTGGAGGCAGGTATATTCCTCACATCATAAACGCACTTATACCTCTTGCCATTAATATTCAGCACCTTTACCGCTTCAGGTTTAATCTCCTCATTAATAAAAGCAATGGACTGAAGCAATGGTCCAAGTTCCTTAACGGGTAAAGAATCAATCTGATTCTCCGTTTGATTGGTAAGTATTGATGCAACCTTTACGCTTATATCAAGGTCAGTAAGGTCCTTGCTATTTGCATAGAGTTCATTGATTTGTTGGTATTGGAAGACTGTAACTTGTGACCAATTCATAATGTTAAATAGTTTAAATGTGGTTTAGTGTATAAGGTAATCTTAATCTACTCCCGAACAAGGTTATGAGGGAAGTTGGTCAGAACAGAAGTTGCCCCCTACCCCCAATAGGAAACAACTACTGACCATCTACTCCGTCACATAGGTAATCGGGTTAGTCGGCTGAAAAGGGAAAAAGTTACATCCTTCTTTTCATTTAACAGATTTAAACTCCTTGAATTCAGAACTTTGAGAGGTAGGCGACTACTTGCAGGTCATCCTAAGATAGGGTAAAAAAAGAACCCACACTGGTAGAGCAGGTGGGTCTAATTGATGCAGGTTTGCATGAATCAAACCCGAAACATACTCTACTATCTTTCGGATTGACTCAGCAAAAATACTAAATATTTTAGAATACTAACTTTTTTAGGAAAATATTTTAAAAAAGTAGTTTCCCCCTCACTTCCCCCCATTATGCAAAGGAATATTCTTTGAATAGTTCTTTTGACTTTTGATTATAGACCAGTTCTGCCTCTTCTATTGTTTTGTAAGTTCCAAGTCTAATCTGCTTCCCTTCTTGCATAATTCTTGCAATATATCCTGTTCCATTCCTGCTAACACCTTTTGGAAGTTGCTTATTTAACCAACCATTATTGTTAGCAGAATTTTGCGAAACTGTGCATTCCCTTAAATTCTCTATTCTATTGTCTGTCTTTATTCTATTTATATGGTCTATGTACTTTGGTAGATATTTATGATTAAGTAGAAATATAATCCGATGGCAGTAATATTGTTTGCCTTGATATTTTACTTGTTTGTATATTCCTAATTCATGCTTGTACCCTGCAATTTTACCTTTCTTTTGAGGACCATTAGAAACATTCCAATAAAGTTCACCATCTGCATAATACCATAAGTTAGATGCAATTTCGTATGTCATATTACTATTTCTTGTAAATAGCAATCTTATGCAAATATGCACCAGTTAGCAAAAAGAATACCTCCCACTCCCTACATTCTTTTGCAGATGTTGCCAAGCAAGGGAAAGACTAACCACGCAGTCATCATGGAATCCTTGAGGTGCTGAGTACTTTACCCCAAAGGATGTGTACTGATACTCAAATATCTCCAACTCATCCACGATAGGACCGCTTGGGAAGGTTATTTTCCTTTGGTGAATTGCAGATGCAAGTCCTTCCATTAGCATCTGCTTTGAGGTACTGCTAAACTTATACCCTTGTACATCTAACCCCTCACGTTGCATATCCTCAAATATTGGGTCTCCTACCCCCGTAGAATCCATAAGGATAGGTGCTTTAGGTAGATTGACAATGTACTCCTTTGTCTGCCTCCAATCCCTTTGAAACCTCTCAAAATGACATACAGAACCATTCTTGTCTAAACCTATTACCACGGTCCAGTCAACCGCTTTGGCAAGGTCTATGCCATAACAGGCAACAGGATTGGTAGACATCGGGAAGATGCATTGGCGAATGTAAGCAGACCCAAAAGGATTGGCAGCGTTCTCCGCAGGGTTTGCCATATACTCCTGCTCAAAGACCACCTCAGGCAGTTGCATCCTTGCACTATCAACCTCCGACTTGTCTATGTACGGATTGTCATAAGTACTGAACTTAAACGATTGCCAATCTTCCTCACCTCCGTTACCTTTCATAAACAAAGAGTAAAAGTAATTCTTCCCCTTTGGAGTAGACAAGAACAATGCCTTGCCCTTGTAATCGGTTAAAGTGGGACGGATTGAGTTTAACCAACCGCCCTCAAGGTCAGGGATGAAACTTGCCTCATCAATTATGCAAAGGTGAAACTTTAACCCTCGGAGATTGTCCAACCTTTCCCCCGTGAAGAATCGGATTGTTCCACCAGTGATAAAGGTAATCACCAAGTCTGCCTCATTCTTTTTGTAGATTTCAATAGGTAGCATCTCAAGTAACTCTTGAAAGAATATCTTACCGAGTTGGTAGGTTGGAGTTATGTATGCAACCTTCTTACCCTCTATGCCACTCTCTAAGGCAATTGTCTGACTGATTAAGGACTTACCAAACCTTCGCCCTGCCATCATTACGATAAATCTTTTATCGCAATCTATGACCTTCTTTTGGGCATCGTGTGGATTATGCAGTTTTACGTTAACGGTCACGGGTAATCTTTATCTCACTTACCTCATGTTTGTTCTCGGTCTTCTCAACCAGGTTGTTCAATCTTTGAGTGATGGAAGGATTATAGATACCTGCCATGCCCCCACGGATTTGGTCCTGCCTGATTGTTTCCCTTATACGTGAACAGATGAGTGAAAATTCTTCGTATGCTCCATTCAAATTCTTAAAATAGTCATGGATTGACCTTGCGATTCCGTTATTATAGCACCATATTGAGAATCCTTCAAGTGTCAAAGGTGCTTCCTTTTCTCTTATGACTGCCTTCGCCATACCTCCCACCCAATCTTTTACCTTAATAGGATTGCTCTTTTCATATTCCACATATTGAAGGAATAGGTCAAGCATAACCTCAGGTGATTCTATCAACTTAGGTCTGCCATCTGTCTTCCTATTTTTATAATATTCGTTTCCTTTTGCTGCTGCCATTTTACTTTAATTTAGTTAGTACCCTATTATGTACCAAGTTTAACTCATGCTTCCATTGTTCTGTCTGTCCTTCCCTTGGGAGGAATTGGTCCACTGCGTTAGATACCGATTGAATCCCTGCAAAGTAACCCCAAGGCATTGGAATTGCGTTGTTACAGTCATCAATTACCAGTGTACCGCCTACCTTTAGGATAGGTAGATAGTTATTGAGGTCTGACATTACCACCTCATAAGTATGTCCTCCATCAATGTAAAGCACATCAGGAGGATTCTGTGCGGCAAGATTCACCGCATTCGGATTGGTAGAATCTAAACGGATTAACTCATAATCTGCCGTAATATCAAACTCATCGTGAAGTCTTATGATATCTGCTTCGTAATCCGATTCCCAATGCCCATCCGATGTATCAAGAGGAGTTATTCCGATTCGCCTAACCTTTTTGCCGTGTCTATCTGCTAATATCCGTATTAATCCGAGAATCTGCCCTCTGAAGACCCCTATCTCCATAAAGGTGAACTCATCAGGCATCTTCTTGATTATATCATTCCACATCCAAAGAAAGCATCTTTCACCAAATCCGAATGCGTTCTGTTCAATCCAGTCCCTATATGCTTTAAGTTCTTGGTCCGCATTAACCTTGTCGGTATATTCCTTTACAATCCATTCCATCATAATAAGTAAAATTTGCTCATGTCAGTCTTTCCATTCCCGTGAATAAACATTGGGAAGGTATGTGTTTTATTGTTGTATAATCTATTGTAGGTTAGGGTAAAGTCACCTTCCACCTCAAATGCTACGGATTGGAAGATATTACAATAATCAAGTCCTATCTTGTCAGGCATTGCAAGGAAGCGTTCTGTGTACCACCTTTGGTCATCATCTTCATACTTTGGGGGATTGCTATGGTAAACATCAAGGAAGTCCTTTTTATTCCCGTAAATCTGCCCACTATTTAGAAACTTCCATTCGTGATTAACCACTGGAAACTTGCCCATGTTATGTACATCGGGATAACATCCTTTCTCCGAACTTATAATCAAACCGCTTTGTCCTCTGTGTTTATAGTTAAACTCATCCGGATTAGAGATGCAATAATTATCGTAAGCGTCAAGATAAATAAACTCATCCGTGTCGGTTGAGCATAGGTACTCATAAAGTCCTATAATCTTAGTTCCAAACCCTTTCCACTCTCTGACTATTGGATGATATGCCCACCCGTGTTGCTTTAGGGATTCTTCCAACTTTAACCAACCTGCGTGGTTAGGATTGTCCAGTGATACGATTACTTTCATTGAAAAGGATTGTAATAAATTGGTCTTGTACCGTGGTAGTATTCATGGGTCATCTTGATTACCTGTTGGGTTACCTCTGCACTATGCTTCTCCTTCCATGTTTGGTATTCCGTTTCCCCTTTATCAATGTGTTCAATCTCAATGTGAGGCAAGAATACATTCCACATTCCTGCAACTGTTGACCTATGAGATGCAAGAACATCATCATATCCGTAGAGGTTAGGTTGGCAAAGGTAACCTATTTTATCAAGCAAAGCGGAGGAGTACATCTGACAAGTACCTATTATGTGATGGCACTTCTCAACTATTATCCAACGCTGACCTGCGAAGTGTGGTAGCATAATTAACTCACTTCTCCAATCAGGCAAGGCATGGTTCGGTTCTTCCCAACAATCTTTCCTCTTTAGTCCTACAATACCTATCTTAGGTTCTCTCTCTATTGCTTCCACCATTTCTTTCACCCAATCAACATTGTCTATAATTACATCATTGTCCATCTTGATGCAGTGCTGACCTGGTTTGCGATTCTTCCAAGCAAGGTTAACCGCCTCTGCCGTTCCTATGTTCTGCTCATTGGTGATTACATTAAAATGCCCTCTGTCCTCATATTCTTTTATAATATCCTTTGTTGCTTGACAAGAGTTATTATCTATTACCCAAAACTCATGCTCTTCAAATATATTATTTTTGAATAAATGATAAAGGACTTCCTCGGTCAGTTCTGACCTTTTGTTCTCTTCAGTGTCATGCACTGCCATTGCGATAAGGACTTTATCCATTGCGTTTGGTTTTTGTGTTCTTTTCTTTTGGTTTCTTGTCTTGATATTTACCTCCTGCAAGGATTGCGGTCCATACCTCAGTCGCCTTCTCTTTAGTTTCATAGATGCACTGACCCGACCCGATGCGATACTTTCCGTTGCTGCATTTAATTACTGGCATCCCTAATATATTAATTTATTTATATTTATGTTGTGTTCGCTTAGTATCTCTCCGAATTCCTCATAAACCATAAAGATTGCATCATCTACATCAAGACCTTTCTCAAGTGCCTTCTCGGTTAATCTCTTCCTTGTATTGTGTATGAAATCATATACCGAAGTACATAGGTCATAAGACTGCACACATCTTAAATGCTCAATCTTATCATCAGGATTGTCAAGGTCAAAGTTTAACTGTGCTTTCATAATGAGTTAAATACTTGTGTTCTTAATTGATTTACCTTGGTAAGATTAAAGTTCTCCCTGCACCATTCCCCATTAGCAAGACCCATCTCCTTTCTATATATAGCATCTTTGACAACTTTTTTAATATTTGTGAACCAATTCGATTGATTGTTTACTCGGATGATATGCTTACACTCTGAATAAGGTTTCACATTTGAGCAGATGACAGGTGCATTCTTCGTTGCTGCCTCCAAGACCTTGAGGTTGCTTTTCATTGAGTTGAACTTTGATTCAACCAAAGGAACAAGACAGGCATCTGCTTCGTTGTAGAAGTTCATGTATTGGTCCACTGGTAACGCACCCCGTATGTAACCATCAACCTTAAACCCACACATATAGTCATTAATCATTCTTCCCCAAGCGTTTACTACTTCCTTGTCCTCTGAGTAACCGCAAAGAATAAAGGTTGAGTTATTCTTTACCATAGAATCCCCTGCTACCCTTTTCATTGGATTCTTGAGTATTGCAATGTCCTTCTCGTGTGTTACTGAACCTGCATAAACAAAGCGGACCTTATCAGATTCAGTCTTGACATCTGTGAACTGGTCCTCACCATAAGGCAATGCGTTTGGAACTACCACACAATTCTTATTGTAATTGCTCACTTGTTGTGCTAAAAGTTCATTTGAAGATATTACCATATTGGCAACTTTGATATGGTCAATAACCTTTTGAGTAGGATATTTTCCGTAAAGGATATGCCAAGGGTCAAGATACCAATAATCATCAACATCAACTACCAACTTGAACCCGTACTTCTCCCGTAATCTTACAACCTCTTCAACCTCCATCCCTGCGATGTACCGATTGATAAAAAGTATGTCATAACCTTTCTCAAGTTCCTCCTCGGTAAGCACATCTGTCA
>Ga0247723_1001480_pt1 | contig 13662 bp, 16 predicted proteins | sample MSEWelMarce5H_FC_FD_189079 | JGI IMG/M metagenome (GOLD analysis project Ga0247723, IMG submission 189079) | Subsurface sediment microbial communities from gas well in West Virginia, United States - MSEEL Well Study Marcellus 5H_FC | ecosystem: Environmental > Terrestrial > Deep subsurface >...
CAAAAAGACAGGCATAGCGCATGCATACGCTCTAGTTCCGGCAGTGAATCAGGCACATTTTGCTTCCCATCCGAAGAAGGACGATTTAGCAGATTCATTCTTGCAAGGTCTTTGGGTATTAGAGCATGAATCCAAGTAAACCGAATCGGATCAGTTTTGTCCAAAATGGATTTGATTTTTTTAAGAAAATGAGTGGTAGCGAGCAACATGGACCGAATCATTAAAAAGAAACGTACTGAGACTGAGACTGACTATAGACTGAGAATTTGGAAATCAAGAGAACTATGGGATTATGTTCAACTTGAGTGGAAAGAAGAAGACATTGACGATGACGAGTATATGATGGAAAAGATGCTACAAATGAAGCATCAGGTGTATAGAATGGATGAAGATGAACTTGATAGAGAAGTGAAAAGCACAATAGAATTTATGAGAGCACTTGATCGTAGCACAAAAGACCACGAGTATATCTGGTGTGAGATGTATATCGAGTATCTTAAAGAACGAAAGGATGAGTTACACATAGAAGTAGGTATGAAGAGGTGTAGGATGTAAAGGGTAATTTTTTAGGTTATCGCGTTCTAACTTTAAGAAGCACGTCCAAGTGATTTATAAGTATGGACATCGACCTTTTATTGAATCCACAATCTGCAGGAATTGCTAATTTAGAAACAGTGGATCTTCCCACATTGTCATTTGATGATATTCCCGCCTCAGCCCCTGCTCCAAAGTTAGTTCCGTCTTCTGAGGACACAGGACCGATTCAGCTTGGAGGAACCATGAACTTTAATGCTGAACCGTATGCACCATCGGTCACTCCTCGCAAGGTCTCTGAAGAGTCCTTAATGAAGGAGAAATATGAAGTGCTTCGTAAGTTTGAGCGTCTGTCCAAGATGGGAGTTCCAATGAGAAAGCGTTTCACAATGGATTCTCCTTTGGAGGAGATGAAGCTTGAACTCGAATTCATCAAACGTGAAAAGTCCATGGATGCAACCATCAAGCAATTCTCTGAATGGTTCGTGACTGCTATGAGTGGATTGGAATATGGTTCCAAACATGTCACTCTACTCAAAGCGTTTGGTCTTCAATTAGATGGTCTTTCAGAATCGGCTCAAATGAATGTAGTGGACTTGGAAGATGACTTTGAAGAGTTATACGACCAATATGGTGAAAACTTGAAGATGCATCCATTAGTGAAGATTCCTATGCGTGCATGTATGATGATCTACATGGTTCACTTGACCAATCAAATGACTCGCAAAGCTCCTATTCCAAACATTGATGACATCATGCGACAGAACCCTGATATTGCACGATCCTTGGCAGCTGCTGCAATGCAGAACCAGACTCAACAAATGCGAACCACTGCAAACGTCCCTCCACCTCCTCAAGCCACAAATCCTCTTTCAGGTCTCATGAGTTTCATGCAATCGGGTATGCCACCAGCACCACCTCCATCCATGATTCCTAAACAACCCGCAGTGGATAAACAGGTCAAAATTGGAGGCGGAGCTAAGGCGAAGGTAGTTGCACCACCAGCTCCTGCACCTGCACCGGCACCTGCTCCCTCTCAAGAAATGCGTTCACCACCCAACATTGATGAACTCTTGAAGAACATCAAGCAGTCTGTGGTTGTTCCACCAGGCAATGGCCCTCCTGCAGCCGTTCCTGCGTCAGCACTTCGTGGAGCCAATCCAAAGAAAAACGCTGGATCTACAGGAAAGAACAGCGTCGTGATAAAATTATAAATTGATTAATAACAAATGGTGCTAACACGATCAACGAATATGACTACGTTAAAAGAGACTTTGAGATGGTCTGAAGTTCATCTAAAAAATGCAAAGACTAAAACTGAAACTGCCAAACTAGAGAAGAAGATTAAGGATACCAAGGAGAAGATCGCAAAGTTAGAAGCAAAAAAGAAGGGTGGACGCAAAACTCGTCGCACACGTAAATACTAACCAAATCGTGCTACTCTAGCAGCTCGTAATTCTTCAGGGGTCATCTTAACTTTTTCACCTGTAGTTTCACCTTCAAGTTCACACATTTGAACCCACTGCTCTGACGTAATTCTTTGAAACGTCTTCAAGCAAATGGATACATCTTTAGAAGTCTTCTTCCCCATATGCCGACAATAGTCACAGTTTGTCATCACGATATACTGTGCCCAGGGTCCTGTTCTTAATACCAATGCGTAGAAGGTAGACAACTGCTTCCACGTAACCACATTCCTTTTGAAACTCACGTGCTTCTTATACTTGCACTGAATCGCATAATACTTTCCATCTTTTTCGGCCACGATATCGATTCCAACATCCTGGCGTTTAAGGCTTAGTGTTGTCAAGAGTTCTTCAGGAACATCTTTGAGCAACCAAACATTTGTCAGTTTTCTAACATGCTTGAGATATTGAACACAGAACTCTTCAAAGACATCTCCACGAATTTTCTTGTTATCACGTGTTCTCATTTCGGTAAAAGTATGTGCGGGTTGTTCATACCATTTTTGGCATTCAGTTAGAAATAGGTCAAAGAGTCCCGTCCCATCTGGACGAGGTGTTAGAAATAGTTTATGCAGATCCATCTTGAGGTTCATACCGTTCACAAAATGAATCCATTTTAAATAAACTTTAACGTCGTTAAGAATAAATGACTAAACTTTGGAAAATTACCGAATCTCAAGCCCAGGCAATGTCTGTTGTAGACGCCCTCAAGATTTTCACTGAGCAGAAGGAACTAGAGAAGGGTGACGCCTACGGAGAGGCGTCGGATCGTGAACTTGCTGGGTATGCGCTCAAGTTTGATGATGATAATGAGATGGTGAAGGACAGTTCAGGTGAATACGTTCTCGCTGGTAGTTCTGGAAACGATGTTGAGGAAGCACCTGAATTGTGGCGTGACTTGTCAAAGATCCATTCCAAGGAGAAGATGATGAAGATTACGGTTACAGAGGCCATGAGTCTCCAGCCCGCGGTCCGTAGTATCATTACGAAGAAGATCGATGTAGCTATGAAGGCGTTCAAGAGCGAAGCTTCTAAGGAGACAAAGGATAAGTATGAAAAAGAATTTAACCTTGATATCAAGCACAAAATCCTGTCTGATTGGCTCAAGTCAAAAGGAATGAAGGCCGGTCGTAAGACACGAAAGAGCAAGAAGACTCGTCGTGGAACTCGTCGTAATTAAACTTTAAGACAATTCTTGAATATTAATAATGATTCGTAACGTTAAGGAATCTCAAAAGAAGAGAGTTGCTGGAAGACAGCGTTATACATGTGCAGGATCAGTTCCTGATTATACGTGTCCAATGAAGGGAGAACCCTTTGATGAATCTGGATATGAGATTGATCATATTAAAGAACTCAGAGATGGAGGAACGAATGAAGAGTCAAATTTACAAGCACTATGCATCATGTGTCATCGTGTGAAGACAAGCAGGATGAGTTCTGCTATGGGAAGGCAAAATCGTATAATAGAGGAAGAGACACCTGAATCAAAGCTTGAAAAGTTCTGGTATAAACCACATGTTCCATCAACCTATTCTAATGAATGTCATCATTGTCACAATCAACATTCTGATAAGTTTTTAAGAAAGGAAGGTGACTTATTGTTTTGTTCAATGCATAATCCAGGCAGTTGTAAATATCTAGGTTGTTTTGGAGATAAAAAGGTACATGCTATAGTTGGCAATAAATATAAGTGAAGAAATCTTAACCAAACATAGGAGGCACATTACGATCATACGCAGGCCAGTCTGCCTTGGATACACCTGCATCTACTTTTTGATTGGCCATTCCTTCAGCGTTCTTGCGAGAAACACCCATCGCAATAATGATATATCCTGCAGTCAGTAGTGTTGAGGTAATAATATCGCGAGTGGCAATGAAACACACAGCAAAAATGGCAATACGCCTCAGTAGAAGGTTTCTAGAATATTCATCTGGACTTCCACTGAATTCGTCTACTAAATACTTAGACCCGATGTTCAAGATGATCATCATCACACCGATGAAAAACTTATTGGTATTCAACGCTTCTAGGTAGTCAATCATTGTTACACTATGAGATTAAACACTTCCAACAGTTGAGGACATTCCCATTGATGGTTGAACTCCAGAGGTGCTAGGAGGAGAGACAGGTGGCATCGTGGGCATTGGGGTAGTCATAGGAGCACTGCTGATTGACGAGTTAGGAGGAGGCATGCTCACACTCGCTCCAGTTGTGCTTCCTAAACTTGGTTCAGGTGGGGGTGGTACACTTCCCGACATGGAAGAAGTAGGTTTGCATTCCTTGGAAACTGAATCATAAGCATATCCATCGGGGCATGTGCAGGTAGGTTGCACGGTTGTAGAAGGAGTTGTGAATCCTTCCCAACTTGATCGTGAACATCGGACATATGCAATCACTAACAAGAGTGCAGCTGGGCAACTGACGTATTTGTAGACATAGACAATACCCGCGAGTCCAAGAGCCTTGCCGATGGGTGTAGCAAGCAAGTCACGGACAATTTGAAGACTGGGAACAAACGCAAGGTAGGCAATCAGGACGCCGACGACAATCCATTCATTTCGTGAAGAGAGCATTTATAGTTCCCCCATATTTTTCTGTGTTTCTTTGAACAAGTGAGAGTATGAACTACTCAAGTTTAGAAGATGCTTTTGGAACGCCCTTTGGTCAACGTGTTCCCCTGACTGTAGCAAAAGAACAGGCAGAACCGCCTAAGAAGAAAGAAACAGACAAACACAAGGAATTGATTGAATCTGTTTCAAAGACCTTGCCACTGGACACTGATCCAGAAACAGAATCCTTTAATGCCACGCCTCAGCATTTCAAACCCAAACCCGATGCACCTTTAGATCCACGATTGCCAGCGTTCACACAGCCGACTGTTCGTGACCGTGTTCGTGAACATTTTGGTATGAATGGAGGTGGAGGTGATGATTCTAAATTAGATCGAATTTTAAGATTGATTGAACAGAACCGAACAGGCTATGCACCAGCAGCGACTCAGGATATGCTCCTGTATATTGCAACGGGTGTGTTTTTCCTATTTACGTTTGATACATTTGTTTCACTTGGAAAGTCTATGCGTGGACGGTAAAGCGCCCTGAGCTTACGCGCGGTCGCTAGGTCCAAGTCGTGTTTGCATTGAAGAGAAGTCATCAAATCCATTGTCTAGATACTCAATCTCAAACGTAAAGCTGTTCTGAGAGGCTCCAAATACAATTGGTGCTCCCAGAGGAGTTGTTGTTCCGATACTTGACAGAGGCATATGACGACGAAGGGTTACGTGAAGACGTTGTAGGCGTCCAATGGGTGGTGAATACTCTACGACTTGATCATCATAGGTATGATTGTTGAAATACAGAGTTCCAGGAATGAACACTGAACCGCCTGTAGAAGTGGTTCCATTTGCGACTGTGTCAGTCACGGTGAAGGTTGTGAGCGATGGAACGGTAGCAACCTGGACAAATGCAACGTTGTGTAGAGCATTGTTTGTACCTGTGATACAGACTGTTTGTCCAACAAAGAATCCATGTGTCAATGTGGTTGTATACGTTGTAGCAGATCCAGCTGAAGCTGCTGAAGCAACTGTGCATCCAGATTGTGCAATACCGAAGTCATTTGCTAACTTTGCAAACCAAGAATCTACATGACCTGACTTGTCAGCACCTGGAGCGGTCTCATCCTTGCGATTGAGTCCTTCAAGTCCAAGCAGAATGTAATTGTCAGTAGGCTGGAATCCAATGGTTGTTGCTGAGGTAGATAGAATCACAGGTGCCTGAATGATTGCAGACACAAGTGAGATCTTTGTGACTCTTTCATAGACACGTGGAAGGTAGACAACATAGTCTCCAGCATCAGAGGTTGATGCTCCACCATTTACCTTGGTAAACAGACCTGTATCACGATCTGTAGAATCAATTGTGATGGTCTTGGTGAGTTTCCTCAAAACCTTTGTAGGTTGGCTTGTATTCACAATACTTCCACGGTAGTCAAACTGCATTGTTATGATATGAGGATATGTTTATACGGAAGGTGGCGCGGATTTATAGGTATGATCCGAGGGTAGAGTTGACTGAAGTCCCCATTTCCAAGCAAGATAGCTTTCTACTTGTTGACGTTCAGTTGTGGTTAGAACTTTATTATAAACAATAAATTCAGCAATAGCTCCACGCCAATGCTGTCCGGATGGATTTACATATGTATCTCCTATAAACATTCCTGTTGCAGTAGCATTTGTTCCAACTTTTGTGTTCAAAGTAGTTCCATTAAAATATGGTGTTAATGTTGTTCCATCGTTTGTGCAACAAAGCAGTGAAGCTGTAGTAGAAGTACTTGCGATAGTTGAAGTGGGTGAATTTGCATTTGTGTCATTCCATGATCCTGCAGGACCAGCAAATGTGGCAAAATCGCGAACATACGCTCCGAAGAATATAATGAAATCTGCATTGTAGGGTGAGTGCATAATATAGCAATGGTATGGAGGTAAACCAGTCAAATTTGCTACTGAAAAAATAGTATAAGTTTTAGGGAATGGAATTGTTGTATTATAGAGTCCTTGATTAGCATCAAAATATGGACCCGTTCCTGTTGCTACATTTGAAATAGTTGGTGATGATGAAAATGCCTTTGTAAAGTTATAACCATTTCCTGATTTATCTTTCCATGTATTTAGAGTACTTCCAGTTAAACTCATTGATGTTGATGAAGTATCGTTTCCATCCAACCATAATCCACATCCAGAAATCAATGTTGGTGCAAAGTTATTTGTTGAAACTAAGTCTGATGGATTTAATGACTTATATAAATGTGTTGATGGAAGAGATGTATTAAGACCCCATTTATGTGCAAGGTATCCTTCTACCTGTGTGCGTTCTACTGCACTGAGAGCTTTATTAAAATAGAGAATTTCATAAATAATACCATCTAAATTAAGACCAGGACTCACACTACCCCCTTGCCATCGTCCTGATACAGTATAACCAACACCTGTTTCTGCTGTGTATCCTGCTGTAACATTTGTAGCATTAGTTCCGTTTAGGTATCCAGAACCTGCTGTTCCATTCATGTTATCGTTGTAAATAGCTTTAACAAGTAAAGTTGGGTTTCCTAAAGAACTTGAATAAAAACCGCCATTCATATAATTTCCATTAAAGTTCATAGGTCCTCCTGTTTCAACAGAAAGTCCACTGGGATTACTATAATCATTTCCTGGGAATGCAGTTGCAGAAGTTGAATTAGGAAGAATTGAAAATACACCAGCAACAACAATACGTCTTCTCTCTTGCATAACAATGAATATTGAGCGTCGTGATAAATTATGTGCAAAGTTTTGATTTATAAAATAAGATGATCCGGTAAAGTTTACACCACCACCTGTTATGTAAGTAGATGTTCCACTAGCAGTGCCATTTTTTCCTGTTGCTTTATCCACCCATGGTGAAATTGTAGCCCCATTTGCTGGCTTAACACCTGTTCCAGCAGGATCCGCTCCATCTAACCATAATACGCACCCTTCTGCAATTAAGGGTGGAATGAATAGACTAGGAGGTGCAGGTATAAAGTTAACGTATGGATGAGTAGAAGGTATTATTCCTAATCCCCATTTTTGCATAAGGTATTTTTCAATGTTTTCACGGTCACTAGTTTTTACATCTGAATTAAAAACAATGATTTCATAGATTGAAACGTTTACATAAAAGTTTTGATATCCACCTCCATTTTCATTAGTCCATTCTCCTCCTATACCAAATCCTCTTGCTGTTGAAGTTCTAGCAGAAGACAGAGTTGAACCTACCTTTGAAATTCCATTGTACCATGCAGAGATTGAAGTTCCACTTGATTGAAATGAAAACAATTTAGGTGTTGAAGTATCTATAGCAAAGCTTGAACTTGCAGGGTATGTTCCAAAAAACTGCATAGATGTTGTTCCATTCATGTAAAATCCAAAACCATCCGTGCTATTGTAACTTGTACCTGTGTTAGATCTTGTAGTAAATACGGTCTGATTATTACCACCAGTTGACTTTATAACGATAAACAATGTAACTTTAGTCAAGTCTACTGGACTATCTACAAACATACATGAACTATTCAAGTTAATTGCATTTGAAGAATAAGTAGTACCTCCCACTCTTACACCAAAATGACGATTATTTCCAGATTTATCACGCCATTGTGTAACATTTGTTGTTCCAGTAACAGTTGTTGAGTCTGCAGCATCTAACCATAATTGACAACCAGAAATGGATAAAGGAAATGTTGGACTATAATACTTGGTTAATCCCCATTTATGAGCAAGATAGCCTTCTACAGCTTGTCTTTGAGCGGTAGTAAGTGCAGTACTAAAAATAATCACTTCTGCTAAATCACCACACCAACCAACATGGGCATCTCTATCGTAACAAATACCTTGATAGCGTGTAGAACCTGTAATACCTGCAACCGATAGTAACGATACATTTGGAGCAGAAGGCATCGTAACATTTGAAAATGTAGCATTTGTAACTGCAGTTGCATCGGAAGTAAATAAAGAAGTTGGAGATGCACCGGTAATTCCAGATGGTGAAAATCCAACATCTATAAACTTTCCTCCATAAGGTTGTCCAGTCCACTCATAAAGACTATCATGTCCAAGTAAATAATAAAAATTAGCTCCCGATCCAACCGGAGGTGCAATGCGCCCAACCCAAAATAGGTTTTTAACTCCATCTAATGTAGTTGCTTGTTTTAGACCTGCTTGAGCTGTAAAATTTACAGTTTGTAGACCATTAATTGAGGTTCCAATCGTTGGATATACAGCACTACCTGTCCAGGTTGCATTGGGTGTTAATGTATCCATATGATACCCATTTCCAGACTTATCTTTCCAACCGGTAACATTCGTTCCAGTCTTAATAATTGAAGATGAATCTGAAGCATCTAACCATAACTGACATCCTGGAATTAAAGATGGAATGAAATACTTTTTGCTAACAACATTTGTAAACCGTCTTGCTAAACTAGTGGTTTGAGTTTTGGATACTTGACGACGTCTCATTATACTCTAGTCAAAAATAATTATGCCGAAGGTGCTGTATTTCTATAGGGGTGATTTGCTGGAAGAGTGGACTGAATACCCCATTTGTGTGCGAGATATCCTTCAACTTTTTCACGATTAGCAGTAGTGAGTGTAGAATTAAAGATAACTACTTCAGCAAGATCACCACACCATCCAATATGACCTCCTACACGATCATAACAAATACCTTGATATCGTGTTAATCCACCAATATTTGCAGCTGATAGTAAAAATACACTTGGAGCAGTAGGCATAAATACACTGTTAAATGTAGTATTTGTCACAGCCCTTGCATCGGATGTAAAGAGAGAAGTAGGAGAAGCACTTTGAATACCTGCTTGACAATTAGCCCCATCCAAAAATCTTCCACCATAAGAAGTTCCATGCCAATCATAGGATCCATCACTACCAAGAAGAAAAATACAAGGTGCACCTCCTGTTCCTGTAGGAGCTGCAATACGTCCAACCCAAAATAAGTTTGTAACTCCTTCTAGAGTAAGTGATTGTTTAAGTCCTGCTTGGGGACTAAAGTTTACAGTTGATTTCCCATTAATTGAAGTTCCAATGGTTGGATAAGCAGCAGTGCCTTCCCAGCCTGCGTTTGGTGATAATGTATCCATATTATGCTCATAAAAAGACTTATCTTTCCATGTGATTACATTACTTCCGGACGTAATTATTGCTGAACTATCTGCTCCATCCAACCAAAGTTGACATCCTGAAATTGAAATAGGAAGAGGAGGAGCTGTTGATGAACCTACAGGTGCTGTAGATTTATAGGGGTGATTTGATGGAAGAGTTGATTGTAATCCCCATTTATGAGCTAGATATCCTTCTATTTTTTGACGTTGTGAAGGTCTAACGCCTCCAGGATAAAAAATAAACTCTGCAATATGTCCTTTGAAAAATCGTTGAGTGAATCCACTAAGAAGCCAATTGTCTGAAAGACTAATAAATGTTGTGCGATTAACTCTGGGTGATGTTGTAGCAATCATTGAATATGTGTTCAAATAAGAATTGCTTGTATAGGATGGATTCAAATTTCCATTGACATAGTAGTTTGTTGATAGTTCGTCAAATATCAACACATTATTAGCAAACCGAAGACTGAATGCATTTCCTATATCTGGAAATCCTAATAAATCTTGAAAATCAGTAGTGGATTTCGTCATCTTTGAAACAATGAAAAATGCTGATATACCTGAAAAGCTAATCTGATTTGTAGAAGTCATTACAGTTGAATCTGCAAAGCTTACAACAGGCTTTCCACTATCTAAAATAGCTGTAGAGGTTCCTACAGTTAGATTGAAATGATTAGATGAAGCAGATTTATCTTTCCATTGACTAATGTTTGAACCAGAACTAAATGTGAGGGATGAACGATCAGCTCCATCTAACCACAATCCACATCCAATGATTGAAGTTGGAAGAAATGCTGGTCCACCAGTAAACCGTCGTACTAAACTACCTGATTGAGCTGTAGATCCTTGTGATTTCAATACTTGACGACGTCTCATTATGATTTATCGGCTAAATCTTTATCCGCTGTTCTCCATGTTTTTCCATGAAGCACAAATGAATGAACACGAGCCATGCCCCATGCTTGAGGTGTTGCTCCTGGACGATGACCTGTTCGCCATGCCGCGACTCCACGATTATACACTTTTTTCAAGGTTCCTTTAGAAACACCAGTAGCTTTTGAGATTGCAGGAATACCCGTTACACCTGGATACTTTGTATGGAATCGTGATGAATAGGATGAAGGACGACGGCGTGTTCCCTTGTCCGTTTTGAAGGGTTTGTATGCATTTGGATCCTTCCATGACATCCGTGATCTACGGGTGATTTCACGATGACGCTCAGCCTTGCGACGAGTAGAGAGTCCGCGATAGTATTTAGGGGGCCACAGCATTGTATTTCTGCGTTTAAAAATAAGAATGGGTGATTCAAATAGTGTGGATGTTGGAAAAGATGTTCATTGGACTCCTCGCCTAGAGGAATATTTTGCTCAGACCGGTGAAAAGGCAAGTGGTCTTGCTTGGGTTCACAAACGATGCGAACAGATCTATAACCGTCAGAAAACGTATATTGACTTGCCCGTTGCGATTGGATCAGCTGTGACTGGTTTTATCAGTGTGGGTTCTACAACAATGTTTGCAGGACAGCAACAGACAGCGTCAATTGCGCTGGGTGCTGCTTCATTGTTAGTTTCTATTTTGAACACGGTTGGATCCTATTATGGCTGGGCAAAAAGGGCAGAAGGACATCGCATTTCGGCAATCCACTATGCAAAGTTATATCGTTTCCTCGCGGTTGAATTGACACTCCCCCGAGACGAACGTATGACACCCACTGCGTTATTGAAGTATGTGAAGGATCAATATGACCGACTTGCAGAAGTCAGTCCTTTAGTTCCGGATTCAGTTGTAGATGAGTTCAAGGCTAAGTTTTCCAAGTATACCGATGTCTCCAAACCTGAAGAGACCAATGGACTCCACAAGATTGAGATTTATACTGAAGAACGTGTTTCATCTCCTTCACCGTTTGCGTTAGATGCGACTCCTGCGAGTCTTACATTGAGAACACCTAGATCTCCCACGGAGAAGTCCGTTTCACTTCAGGTTCCGGTCGCGAAGGTTCAGTTGTAATTGACATCCGCTTAACAGTATAGTTACGTTTGCGATACAATGTGTTTCGCTGACCAAACTGACGACGAAACTGAGGATCTACAATATCAACAATCAACGGATGAATTGTTCTCTTTGATTTTTCAACTCTTAGAATACGTCCAACAATTTGATCAATGTCCGGTCTTGGAGTCGCCATCACAAGAGTGTTTAAAGTTGGAACGTCAAATCCCTCGCGACACATGGTGTACGTAGCAATCAAGATCTTTTTGGATTCGCAAAACTCTGTTCTTTGACTTGACTTTACCTTTTGAGAGAGAATACAAGCTGTTTCTCTGACAACTTCTGATAATCCGTTTAGAATATCACTGCAATGTTCTACACGATCGGATAAGACTAAGACTTGCCTTCCTTCTTCGCAAATGTCTTCAATGATTCCACAGAGCCATTTAGTTCTATCTTCACATTCAGCCAGTTTATTGACCATAATCGGAACGGATACAAACCCTTGAGAACTCAAGACGACTTCATTAAATTCAGGATCAGCATTCTCATATTCAAAGACTTCAACATTCACTTTTGTATCCACTGAATCACCTGTTTCAGATTTGTATAATAAGGGTCCAAGAAACCAATTAATCACGTGCATTAGCTTATCTTTGCGATCAGGTGTAGCTGATAAGCCTAACATGTATTTCGAGGTGATTTTGGGGAGAGCTTGAACAAACACCTCTGAAGCAATATGGTGGCACTCGTCCACAATGACCAGTCCGATCGGTTTGAAGAGATCACCATTTAAGTCCTTCATAGAAAGTGTTTGGAGCATAACTATCACAACATCTCGGTCGGCAACATCACAAATATCTCCTTGGACTCGTCCAATTCTTGCTTTAGGTAGAAAGGACTTGATACGATCTTCCCATTGGTCTCGCAAGAAGGTATTGTGAACAATCACAAGGGTAGGCACTCGTAGCTTTGAAGCAATATACAGAGCACACACTGTTTTACCACCTCCAGTATGGAGTGAAATGATTCCATCATGTGGTTCAGGTAACAAGAATGAGTTCACTACAGGAAGTTGAGCAGGACGAATCGATCCAGCAAATTCCCAATACTTTGCAGGTGTTTCAGGAACGTCTCGTTTGGAAGGAACCGGTCCGAACTTATCAATTCCGTAATGTTTAGGGAGATACAGGTGGTTTTTGTCCTCGTGATACACTGGATACCGAGGCACTGCGTGGGGGTTAATCAATGAAAAGGGTTTGACCATAAGTGCCTTCTTGATAGAAGGATCATTTGCGGTCTTTGCAATTTGATATCCATTGATGGTCAACATTCTACCTACACTAGTTATACATTCTTTGGATTCATTTTAATGGCTCTCGGTGACTTGAGTCATGAGTGCAGTCTCAATGCTTTCCATGATGATTGAAAATGAGCTTTCAAAGTCCATCATGTCGTAAAGAATGGAAGGAGAGATAACTGGAGACACTTGAATTTCACTCCATGGTTCCTTGTCAGCCTTAAGTGAGTCCATTAAGGTCTCAACGTAATTGAGAACCTCAGACAATGTCATCTTGAATGTGTACTTTGGAGTACTCTGTACATCGGATGGAGAATAGATAATCTTAAATAATCCATTTGCCTCACGGTAAATCTTAATGGTCTCATCACGTCTATTTGTCTTAGAAATCAACCAAATACCACAAACGAACATTTTACTATACTTATAGATGTCTATGTATGTTTAAATACCTCGATCATCATCGTCAAATTGGTCAGGTTGTATATAATCTCTACCATCATTGTTAGCAGCATTTGAGTAATCTCCATACTGACCACGTTCAACCATATCCTCTGCAATAGGAATTTCACCTTGGTCTTCAAAGTCAATGGGTCTTCCTACACCTACTTCTGGATCCTCAACATATTCAGTTTGAGCCATTTCTTTTGCAAACAATGCTCGGTCTTCACGCG
>Ga0247723_1001481_pt1 | contig 13660 bp, 21 predicted proteins | sample MSEWelMarce5H_FC_FD_189079 | JGI IMG/M metagenome (GOLD analysis project Ga0247723, IMG submission 189079) | Subsurface sediment microbial communities from gas well in West Virginia, United States - MSEEL Well Study Marcellus 5H_FC | ecosystem: Environmental > Terrestrial > Deep subsurface >...
GGCAAGGTGTTCCCTCTCTTTCATCTTGTCCGGCAACCCACGCTAACTCTCTCGGCGTGGGTTTGCCATTTAGGTTGACTTTAGTCTAAGTTGACCCTATGACAAGACAACTTGAAAGAAAATACATTGAGCTACAACACGCCATTACTGAGAATGGGGGTGTGCAATGTAGCCAGTTGCCTGAGTGCTTTTTCCCAGAGGATGAGCCTGATCTATACCTGCGTAAAAAGTTAGTTGCAGTAGCAAAAGAAGTCTGTAATGACTGCCCTGTCAGGCTAAGGTGCTTTGACTATGCCCTATCAGCCCACATGGTTGGTATCTGGGGTGGTACAACTACCGAGGAAAGGCAGAAGCTTAGGAGCTCTTAGGGCCAGACTTGTCAGAGATCTTGCCAAAGGTTTTGTTGATTTCCTCTGGGTCAATCTCGCCGTCTGCTAGGTAAGCCCTGGACAGTTCCTGGGCCACATCTATAATTCCTGCAAAGGCAGCCATAGCAACAGCCTGAAATACCTCAAGCCCGATTACAGCACCACCGACAAAAATACCGGTGACCTTCAAAACAATAACCGCTAGGGTTCTGCGAGCGATGTCTAACCACATAGGTCAGTCCTTTCGTAGGGGGTAAGTTGCAGCCCAAATAACAATGGTGATGAGAATTGCCCAGCCAGCAAAGTCTTTAGCCGAGCCTTCGAGTACGACCCAGGCGATGCCTAAGCCCAAAACAGTCCAAGCTTGGTCAAGCTGGTCTTTGATAAACTTCAAGGTTTCCTACCTGCTAATGCCACTTGAGTCACGATCACCGAAGCAACCACAACCTGCTGGGCCTGTTCTCTGACTTCCGGTGTCATGTCCGAGCCGATTGAGCGTAGGTTATTTACAAGTTTACCCACTGCCTCTAACGCTAGTTCGATGCTTATTGTTTCCTCTGGCAAAGTTGGCTCAGGTGTAGGTTCACTCGGAATTGTCGGCTCTGTGGGGCTCGTAGGGGGCTCAGTAGCCTCTGGGGTAGGTGTTATGATCTCTGGGGGGTTTGTCGGCTCTACAGGCTTTACAGGGCGTTCTGGAGTAGGTTCTGGTTCAGGGGTCGGTGTAGGGGTTGGTTCTGGGGCTATGGGAGCCACAGGCTCAACAGGTATAGGCTCAGGGTCAGGTCGGACAACTTCCTCAGTCCTAACAACATCCTCGGTTCTTTCGACATCTCTGCTCACATCCTCGGTGCGTTCAACCTGCTCAGTTTCCGGTGCAGGGCTTGGGCTGATCTCAGGGCTAGGCGTAGGGTCAATAGGGGCAGGAGCACTATAACCAGGATGGTAAAGCAGAGCAGGGTCCAGCTCGCTGCCGTCACTAGATACAACGCTAACAAAAGTGGTGAACTGACCAGCAAAGCCACCCTCGCAATAGTGCTGGGGAATGTTGCCTTTATCCAGGAAGTAGTTGTTTTCATTTTCCCATCCGACCTGTCTAGTAATTGTATTGCCAGTTGAGTCTTGGCAGGTGATTGAGGCCCAAGCTTGGGCACCGTAGGCAGGGCTAGGCTGCCAAATCATAAAGAATAAAAAAAAGCCCACAAGCATGACTCGTAGGCTTTTAGTTTTGGCTAAGTTATTTAGCACTCTTGGGCTTCACCACTGGGGGCTTAGGTGCCACAGGCTTAGGCTCTGGCTCATGAACTGGAGCAGGAGCTACTTCACCTGTGTCTGGGGTAGGTAGTCCAACCTCTGCGTCAAGTTCCCACTTAGTAATAGTGGCTTTGACAAACTTTAGAGGGTCAACATAGCCCTTACCGTCTGAGGTCCACTTTAGGAACTTGCCCTTGCAGATTTCAAAGTGAAGGTGTCTGCCAGCCGATGCACCAGTGTTGCCCATGATGCCTAGTCGAGTGCCAGCCTTGACCTTTTCGCCCTTGACAACAGTTAGTGAGTTCTCAACCATGTGTGCGTAGCGTGTGGTGTACCACTCGCCATTTATCTTTGAGCGAATGTCAACATACCAGCCAACACCGCCAAGAGAGCCGTCAGGGTTTTTTAGCTTTGAGGTGCCAGCAGCAACGACAGTGCCATCATGCCAGGCTTCGTTCCAAATCTTTGCTTTTGGTCCCCAGAGATCTACTCCATTGTGGTGTTTCTTATACTTCTCAATGGGGTGGATTCTCCAACCAAAAGGGCTAGTGACCTTCCAGTCTTTGCCAAACTTGCCATCAAGTGGCATCTGTGGTTTTGATTTCATTAGTTTACAACTCCAATAATTAGGCCAATAAGTGCGACAACTGAGGCAGTCAGTCCGGTGTAAGCAATCTTTTCAATCCAAGCCAGGCGAGCAAGTGTCAGCTCTACCTCTCTCAAGCGAGCAGGAACCTCGTCTAAGTGGTCCAGCTTCTCAAGTATCTTGACAAGGGTTTCCCCATGCTCAAGTTGCTTGGCGTAAATTGCTTGCTGGGTTATGCGAACCCCAGTTGTTTCCTCAGCCATTATGCGATGATAGCAGCGATTTCGTCAGCCGTTAGACCTAAAGCAGCAAGCTTGGCATTGGCAGAGGCTTTAGCTGCTTCTTTTGCTTCCTCGGCAGCTAGGCGTTCTGCTTCTCTAGCTTCAAATGCTAGGCGGTCAGTTTCGCGCTGTGCTAGTTCTTCTGCTGTTAGGGGAACGATTGTGGACTCTCCAGTAGAGCAGTCTACGATTACTTTAGTTGGGGTTTCTGTCATTTTTCTTTTCTTTCTTGTTAGCTAACGACTACTATTCCGTCTGTGCCTTTAGTGATTTTGTAGAGAGAGATAGTGGTTCCGACTTCAAAGTTTCGATTCTTGTTTAGGTTGGCATCTCCAGCACTTAGTAAAACACTTGTAATCGCTGTGTTGCTGGCGTAAAGAGCAGCACCAATAAGTTGCTGACTAGAAGTGGCATTATTCTCCGTCACGCTGTCAATGCTAAACGACTTGTTAGTTGTCGTAGAAGCGTAGTTTGGAAAATAAATTGAGATGTTGGCGAAAGTGTTGCTTGTAAAGTCAGCGTTTGGTATTTCAGCGTATGGAGAAATTGCGTCAGTCTGAGAGAATACCCCAGACCCCGTTCCTCTCAACATTCTAAAACTAGCGTTAGCACTATTTGGGTTTGTGATTAAGTATGAGGTTCCCGAAGAAGTTGCTCGACAGCTAGCCAAGATGTAGAGGTCTGTCCCATCCTGCGGAATAGAGGTGAACTCGATTGAGGCAGCAGCAGTACCCAGTGTCTTTGTTTCTATAAGTTGCATAGTCAATTCTAAGCACGCTCCTTTAGGCGAATCATTGAAGCCTTGTTTGATTCTTTCCTGCAACTTAGGCAGTAAGCCCTGCCGTTAGGTCGGTGGGCTAAGTTCTCCGATACAGCGTGTCCGTTTACACAAGACTCTCGGTTAGCCATTACTCGCTGACCTGCTTGGACATTTTCCAAGTGTGATACTGCTCGAAGGTGAGCAGGGTTTACACAAGCTCGGTGCTGACAATCTGTTCCACCTGAGCAAGTTGTGTCCTCGTTGTGGCAGGTGTGGTCAATCACAAGACCTTTAGGAACTGGGCCGTTTAGGATTTGCCAAGCGACTCGGTGCATACCTTGGTAGCGACCTTCAAATCTCATCATCACATAACCAGCTAGGTCGGTCTTGCGGTTTGGAATAATGCAGTCTGTCATTGTCATTGTCTAGCTCGCTATTCCGTATAGGGCAAAAGTGGAACCAGCGTTGAAATCATAAATACCAGATTGCGATTCACTATTTCTGAAAGTAATACTTGTAATAGCAGAAGTAGAAGCCCACCGACCAGCTAAGGCAGCGACCACAATAGCCGAGTTGTCGCTTCTTGATAATGTCGTTTTGTGTTTGTCTGTTGCCGAATAATCCATAATTTGAACTCTAATTTGCGTAATCCCTGTTCCCGGGTATCCAACATTTAGGCCAGTTAAATTAGCGGTGGCAGTAGAGGTTCCGCTACCAGAACCAACTCCATACATTACAACCTCGTTGTAATTTGACCCAGTATCGCCATTGAAGCGTATTCCTGTAGTAGCACCAGTTTCGACTGTTCCATTGTAAACAAGCACTAAATCACGATAAGTTGCTGGAATTGAGGTAAAGGTGACAGTTGCGGCTGTTGAGCCTAGTGTGATGTTTGCTAAAGCTGTGTAAGTAGTAGTAGGCAATTTATTTTCTCATTTCTTTCGGCAACTTAGCCCTTGATTCCGTAGAGCGAGAAGCGTGAACCAGAAACAAAGCTTCCAAATTGGTCAAGAACTGTAATTGAAGTCACGCTATTAGTTGAGGCCACACTACCGCTCATAAGTTGAATTCTGTCTAGGTTTGTTGCACCAGTAAGCGACCTGAAAGTTTTATTTTTAGTCGTTGAATAAGCGTCAAGGATGTCTACCACTGTTGCCCCAAAGTTATTTGCCGTAGAGTTTGCGGCAGTTGGGCTTCCTAGCCTCATAGAGCTTTGAGAAGTCAAAGCTTCAAATTGAACTGCGGAGCCAGTGCCTTTTAGTGCGTGCCAGAAATACCCAGAGGTAATGCCGTTGAACTGAACGCCTAATGGTGAATCTAGGTCGGCTCTAGTGCTTCTAGCCGTCACCCTAATTTGTAAGTGCTTATAAGTAGATGAGTAAGTGCCTAAGCTGCTGAAAACAACAGAAGCCTGAGAGCTACCTAAAATCTGCGTTTCAATAAGCTCATAAGTCCCAGCAACTACACCTGCCCCTGCTGCTGAAAAAATACCTAACGCCGAAAGGGTCATTTAGACCGCCGTAGCATTACCGATAATGCGGTAAGAGTTTGTCCCTACACATACAACAGAAACTGCGTCATAACGCTGACCAATTCTGTAAGCGGTTCCTGCGGTTCCTCGACCTGCTAGAGATACTGCTGTGCCATCTCTAGTGATCGTGACTGTGCCAGCACCATCCTGCAAGATGTCAACACGCTCGCCAGCCTGGAAAGCTGTGGCTGTGCCGATAGTGACTGTGACTGCTGAACCTGCGTCAAACTCTAGAATCTTGTAGCGGTCTGAGGTAGCAACTGTGTAGGTAGTGGCAGTTGACATAGTAAGCGTGACCTCGTTAGAGAGGTACAGGTTTACATCGGCAGCCGCTAGGACTTCTCCGGCGGTAAAGGTTTTTCTTGGCATTGGTTTCCTTTTGGTCTTGTTTTAGTTTACTACTCGTAGGCTAGGCGGTCATTGTCGAGCTCGCCAAGCACAGGGTCGTTGAGGATAAAGATGGCAAAGTCAAGGCGTTCAAGGGCAAAGCTAATGTTCTTGCTGGCAGGGTTCCAGTCATGGTTGATACCAATAATCCGGCAATACTGCTCGATGGCTGGTGGGATGTCAGAAGGCTCAAAGCGAACCTGCACAATGTCCCCAATCTCAAGATCAAGCACCTTGTCCTGGTTGACAGTTGTAAGGGTATCTAGGACCACAGTGACTGTTTCAAATCGGTATTGAGGCTCTTTATACCTGGCAAGCAAAAAGTCTGCAAGGAACTGTAGCTGGGCTGGCTCTTGAATTAGCAAGCCAGAAGCATCGTAGACCCTAGGGCCATAAAGGGCTTGTGAGTCTGCATCCTCGGCAAAGGCTTGATCAGGGATAAGGTCAGCATTGGCAAGGCTAATTCTGTTGTAAAGGTTCTCAGAGCCGTAGACAATGTTGACATCGGCAAACTGGATGCCTGTGTAAGCCCCTGCAACAATCTCATCGCTAAAAACAATGTCCGGTGTGTTGGGTACAGCGTTTCTTTCCCTGTAGGTAATCTTGCCGTCTTTGGCTAGGAACAGGGTGCCGAACTCAGAGTTGGCAACTAGCTGTAAGTATTCAAGTGTGCCTGTGCCCTCAGCCACATCAGCGTCAAGCATCGTAGAGTTTCCTGCGTCAATGTCACGCTCGGCAGCTGGCCAGTCAACTTCTGGTCTGTCTAGGACAGCGTTTATGCGAGCACCTGAAAGCTGTGAGTCAGGAGTGAATTCCTCAAGTCCTGAGTTAGTCAAAACAGACAAAGCATCAGAGGCAGAAATCGCAACTACCGACTGCTTGCCTGGCTCATACTGGATGTCAAAATCGTCAATAAAGCCAACAAAGACTGGGTAATCATTGCTAGAGATGATGACAGTTCGGCGAGGCACAAGCTGGCCGTAATAAGGTCCGTCAACATAAAGAGGGTCAAAGCGTCTGTCTGAGTTGTCCACAGTAATGGAAACTACTCCAGCGTCAATGCGATCTAGGGCGTTGTTTTTGCCTCGGTTGACTGAGCAAGTGACAAGCCTGTCCGTAATGTCAAACAGTCGCTCGCCACCGAGCGTAAATTCCGTATTGTCAAGCACACCTCTAGTTGCGTTATCTAGGACAAAGGCAAAAGGGTCACGCTGTCCGAGGTCAAGACCTAGCTCTAGCTTGACTTCTGGAGCTGCCACTATGCACCCTGCCAGACAGCACCAGAGGTACGCTCATAGGCCTTGATAGCGTCAACGATTGCTTTACCGATAGTCGAGCCAGAGCCAACACCGCCATTGACCTCGATGTTGTAAATGCTCTGTTGTCCTTGTGCGTTGAAAAGGCTCTCAGTGCCTGTTTGGGCTATCTGGCTTGATAGTGAACCAAACTCAGCGTAGCCAGCGTTGATGGCTGATAGTCCACCCTGACCACCCATGACCAGGCTCTCAGCTAGTCGAGCACCTGCCATTGGACCTGCTGTAATAATCTGTTGCAAGAGGGTCGGGTTCAATCCCATACTTGCTAGGTCTTTTACATTGGTTGCAAATGAGCGTAGGCGAGTCAGTAGCTTTTCCATGTTGCGAGTAATGGCGTTAGTAGATCCACCGAGCTGGGTCAAATCAAAGGCACCTAGTATTGCGTTCTTGATTCCTGCAAAAGTGTTTTTTACTGAATCAGCAAATGACTGGAAAACACGCTCACGCTCTGCAAGGGCATCTGCTTCACGCTGAGCAGCAGCCTCTTGTGCGGCAGCAGCCTCGGCAGCAGCTTGAGCGGCTTGAGCAGCAGCCTCAGCGGCAGCGGCAGAAGCGGCGGCGGCGTTTTGAGCTAGTTCTCTTTGACCTGCTTTTGTCTTGTTAAAGGTTTTTTGTAGCCCAGCAGCAACAGCAGCCCCACCCTTTTTGATGTCCTTGAGTACCTTAGTTGCAGTCTTGCCACCCTTGCCAACAATCTTGCCAGCCAAGCCTTCGCTAAGTCCTGCACCAATTAGCTTGGTTTCTTTACTTGCGAGTCGAGCCTCTTGCTTTAGCGTTGCCTCAATGCTCTGAGTCCCAGTTCCACCAGCACCCTTGCCCCCAGCTCCACCGCCACCGACACCAAGTCCAGTGCCACCGATACCTTGGAATCTCTTTTGTGCGTTGGCAGCTAGGGTCTTAGCTCCGTTGTCAATCTTTGCGTAGAGGCTGTCAACAAAGCTGTTGTACCTGGTAAAGAAACTTGCTACTTGATTACCGGCACCTGCAAAGTCACCGCTAAACAACAAGCCCAGAGTCTTACCAGCATCGCCGGCAATCCAGGTTAGCTCTGAGAGGCCAATCATGACTGTTTCAATCAGATCAAGCAGACCTGTAAAAAGTCCCCCAGCATCTATGGAGCCCCAGACATCTGCAATAGTGTCACCAAAAGCGATGACCGAGGAACTCATCTCAAACCACTTCTCGCCAACCAATGTTGTTGGGTCAGTTAGGTCAGCAAAGAAAGACTCAATCTGTGGTGTTAGTTCTACCAGATAGTTAGAAAAAGACTCAAGCAAAGGTAGGACTGCTGTGCCAATAGCTTCACCAATCTCACCAAAGGCAATAGACATCTTTGTAGAGGCAGTTGCAGTAGCAGCAGCAGTGCCACCAACCCTTGCCTCAACACTTGACAAGATAAAGTCCTGTGCCTCAAGTTGCTTGCCAGAGTCAATAAGACTTTGAACAAATGCCTTTTGCTCATCGGTGAACTGAATACCAGCTCGTGAGAGTGCGTTGATGTTCTTGATTGGGTCTTGTAGTGCTCGGCCAAGCTTGACAGCGTTGGACTCGGCAGAGCCAAAGCCAGAGGCAGCTAGGTCAAAGGCAGCCTTTGTAGCTCTGTCAAAAGCACCCCCAGCAACATCGGCAGTTTCAGCCAGGTCTTTGAAGGTAAGCAACTTAGCCTGAGTTGACTTGATGACCTCATCGTCAACACCCAGCACAAACTTGTTTTGATCTGCATAGGCTTTTAGTCGGTCAGTGACGGCCCCTGTTTCCTTGCCAAAGATGCCCATTGAGCTGGCAATCTGGTCAAGCCTGTTGTTAGCAACCTGAGCTTCCTCAGCCATCTTTGCAAACCTGGTAGCAACAAGGGCTACAGCAGCGGCAGCAGCACCAGCTAGGGCAGCAACTCGCAACCCTGTCTTTATCGAGGCACCGAACTTCTGTACCTGAGTCTGTGCGTTCTTTAGGCCTTTGTTGTCAAATACTGTGACAATAGGAATCTTGATTGCCATTACTTAGTCCTCAATCTGACATTGACCTTTTCTGAATACCGGTTGATGATGCTGACAACAGCCCCCGACAGTGTTGCCTCTTTGCCCTCAATAGCTTTCCATACATAGCGTGATGGTAGCCCTACGAGCTTTGCTTGCATACCTTGAGCCTTGCGACTGCCCTTGCGTGGACCCTTACCAACTAAGTCAATGATCTGAAAACCAATGCCGTCTTTAGGTGGTGCAGTGTTGATTGTGACAATCGAGCGTTGGTTTACTCTGTCGAGCCTGACACTTGGCTTGAAGCTGGTTGAAACTTTAGCCCTCTTGTAGGCAGTCCGGCCATTGTGCATCATGCCCGACAAAGGTGAGATTGGGGGGATGTTTGACTTGATAGCAGACACAGCACTGATTAGACCAGGCTCGTTTTTGATGTCTTTTCTCATCTGCTTCAATAGCTCTGGGTCTAGCTTTTTCAGCTCTGTCAGAGTTTCTTTGACCCCAGTGGCCTTGATACTTTGCATGATTGCACCTCAAGCTCTATTCTACCCAAAAGAAAAACCCCCTTTTGGGGGGCTTATCTTTTTTTAGAACCTCTTGTTTGATTGCGAGCAATCAAGTAGCGGCTGATGGTCCAGAGCATCCGCTCATCAAGTTCTAACAACTCTCTGGGACTGATCCCAGTTTCAACTGCCAGAGTTGCTATCAGCCAATGAGCTGATTGGTCACCTAGACCCTTTATGCTTTTGGGTCATCGGCGGCGGAAACGGATTCGACTCCGTCAACCCACACCTCAAATGGTTCTGTTGTTGCCTTAGTGCGTGACTCACTAGCCCAAGCTAGGAAAAGCAGGTGAGTAATCTTGATGTCCTTTTCTAGGTTTGCAATGGAGATGTTGAAGTGTGATTCAAACTTCACCATGTCAGACGCTAGGCAGGTCACCTCTTTGGTTTCACCAGGCTTGTCGCTGTATTCAACTTGTAGGTTTATTTTCATCTTGTTAGCCTAACAGCCTAAGCTGCTGTCCCTCTAACGACTTCCCCTGTTACAGGCCAAGTCACAGATAGCGATGCGATGTCACCGATACTGCCAGCAAAAGGCTGGTACTGAGTGACTAGAGCGTCAAAGCGGTACTCAGGGTTTGTAGCTGAAACTGCTGTTGATAGAGGTGAGATTTTGACTGCAACTGTTGAACCCATCAGTGGGAACAATAGAGCGTCAACAGATCCTGCTGCGAAGTCCTGCATGAAGTCTAGGGATACAGATGCATCCTTTAGTCCACCAATGCGAGTGCGGTAGGTGCTGCCGAAAGCAGTTGTTTCTACCTCATCTGCAGTGATGTCTAGTGTCACTGAGTTGATTGAGCTAGATAGCACTGTTGTGCCAACTGTAATCTTGTAGTCTTGGGCGTAAAACTTTGCCATGTTATTTCTCCTAGTTTGCTATGACAGCGACTGTAAAGTCGGCTGCCAGGTATGTTGTGTCGCTAATGTTCAATGAACCAACTGAGCTCATTGTGACCACTCGGCAATCGTAGGCATTACCACCGAGCGTACTATCTGATTCTACTGCACTCTTGACACTTGAGGCCCCTGTGCTTATGTAGGCATCGAGCTTCCTTTGTGCCTCACGCTCGGCAGCTCTACCAACGATTACTGTGATGTTGAAGTTATACCTGGTGAGGCCTTTGTTGAAAGCTCCGTCATACTCAACTGAGCTCAGGGATACAACAGCTATGGGTGGGTTGGGTAGATCTGGGACCTCAGCGGCTGTGCGTAGTCCTGAGATGGTGGCAAGGTTGGTAGCAAGGGCTTGCCTGATTAGGCTAATGCTCATTAGCTAAAGTTTCTCATGATTCTGTAAGGCATCAGGAGCTGCTCAACATCTGGGTCAAGGTAGCGACCAACTCGGATGGCTCCTAGATCTCCAAAACCGGCAACACCTAAAGGGGAGTCTAAACGCTTGAAAAGTCTTGATGACTGAATCACACAGGCTTGCTTTACAGCAGTCGGTACAGATGACCAGCCCCAAGTGCCGGTAATTTTTACAAGTGCCTGGTAGTCAACTACTGGCCAAGTGTAGGTGTTGATAGCTCGGATGCCTGTGTATGGGGAATAGAGTCCATCAGCTCGGCTGTTGACAGGCTCAAGCTGGTAGTCAGTAGCAGTCCACTCGGTGTAGGTATCACCAATCTCATCGGTGGACTCAACCTTTGTGACTGTGATTGCATCGTCAATGATTAGGTTTAGGGCATCGGTAGCAGCAAAGTGCCTAACAGCCGTACCTGCGTTAGAGAAGCTTCTAGCTGTGAAGCCGTCAATAAGTCTTGAGGCAGACTCGATGGCTGTTTCTAGCAAGCTGTCATCAACATTGTCTGTGATTCTGAGTGAGGCTTTGACCTCGGCTAAAGTTGCGTACCCATTTGTGATTGCCATAGTGGTCCTATTCTATCCTCTAAAAAGGATACGCTCTTTGACTGCTGTTGAGCTTATGCCTTGAGTGTAGGGGATGTAGATCAAAGCAATCGCTCTGTCATCTAGCCAGTCTTGGTCAAAGCCCATCTGCTTGTAGTAATCACGCCTAGCCCAGTCTGTGCCAATAGCAATGATGTCTGGCATTACAGCCTCGATTGCCCAGCGACTATCTGAGCCACCTGAGTTTGGGATTACCTGGCTAACCGAGCGAGTTGACAGCAAGACCTCAGCCCTGTCAGCAAAGCTAATTACTGGGGGCTTGCCTTTGTATTCCTCAATAAACTCATCGGTGTTTAGGCTGACTGTGACCTCGCCTAGCTCTGCACACCTAGCTAGGAACCTAGCGTGTCCGGCGTGGTAGAGATCAAAGGTTCCACCTGTGTAAACAGTTAGTCCCATGAGTTTTCACGCCTTATCTTTAGGCTCCAGTTGCCCTCGCTGTAGTCGTTGTTGACTACCTTAGAGTCAAACAGGGCTTGGTTCTTTGAGTAAGTCTTTGAGTTCTTTTCTTGATACCCAGCCTTTAGGGTAGAGCTGTTGTCATGGTGGACAATGGCATCTATCCTTTGTATCGGCAAGCCAGCCTTTTCTATTCTGCGTTGATAGTCGTTGTCATCAAAATACAGGGGATACAGTCGCTCATCGTAGAGTCCGACTTGCTCAACAACCTTTTGGCCCAGCACAATGCAGGACCACTCAGGGCTGATGTGTGGGAAGCTCAAGCCATCGGGGTTTGCGTCTTGGGCAATAATCTCTAGTGCACCCTCGGCAAAGTGAGCGTCATCGTTTACTAGTAGCCAGTAGGGGGCGTGAGGCGTTGACTTGACAATTAGGTTCCAAGCACCGACTAGGCCTAAGCCAAAGGGCACTCTAATTAGCCAGAGATTTTTTACTTTGTCTGGCTGGCTAGGGTTCCAGCTTTGAGTGCCAGAGTTGTCAACGATTACTAAGTGCTCTACTGGGTAGTCAATCGAGGCAAGCAATCTCTCTGCTAGGTCAAACCTCTTTAGGGTTGCAAAGCCTAAGACTGGAATCACTTGAGTAGTTTCTTTAGCACCGGCATCCAGTTCTCTTGCCAGACCTTCTCATGGTCAAAGGCCGATGCAAACTCAATAGCCTTGTCTGACTTGCCCTTGCCACGCTTGTAGGCTTCCTCAAGAGCGGCAAAGATTTCTGGCACCGATGGGATTGTAAAGAATGAGTGCTGAGCAGGATCGTAGAGTGGCTGTCCACTGACAACCCAACCATCTCCGACTAGCTCAGGTGAGGCAGCAAAGTTGCTAACGATGACAGGCACACCACAAGCTTGAGCCTCAACTGTTGGCACTCCAAAGCCCTCACCATAACTTGTAGCAAGTAGCACATCCATCTGGCTGTAGATACCTGCAAGCGTTTCCTGGCTCATGCCGTAGCGGTAAGCAAGTGGATCGGGGAAGGCAAGGTTGTCAACAGGGATGCCCAGAAGCTGACCTAGTGCCATAAGGTTCCAGCCATGAGGTGAGCTGGCATCGGTGTGAATGTAAAGAATGGCATCTGGGTACTTTCGACAGAGCATTGCAAAAGCCATCATGTTCTCGCCAAAGGCTTTGCGGTGAATAATGCCAGAGGCTTTGTTGGCAGCGTTCATACCGACAATAAAGCGGTGATCCTCAAAGCCCATAAACTCTTGACCCGACATCTCGCCAATGTTGTCGGTTGGTTTGAATACCTTGGTGTCAATGCTGTGAGGGATGTAGTGGCCCTCAACTCCGACCTTGTTGATCTGCTCTAGTCCAAACTTAGACATGGCAAGGGGCGTGACATTGTCTTTTTTTAGCCACTGCAAAACAGCAGGTGGGACTGGGTTGTGGTCAATCGGGGTCCAGCTTGCAATCGGGATGCTGTCATAACTCTTAGAGTTCAAGACCCAAACATCGTAAAGGGTAATCATCAAGTCAGGCTGGTCAGCGTTGATTGCCTTCCAGTGCTTATGGTGAGCTGGGGCAACATCATTGCTGTAAGCCTCAGAGCCTCTGGCGTAGAGCGGTATCTCACCATGCTGGGTCTTGTAAGTTGAGTTGATGCCCTCATGTCCATAGTTGCTTAGAGCTGCAACATCAGCACCATCACGCTTGAGTAGATTGACAAGGGCTTCTGTGGCGATGCCATAACCGGTAGGCATCCCTGGCGAATTGCTTAGGACTGAAACTGTCCCTTTTAGTTTTTTCTTGCTCATGTAGGTTCACTCTCTGTTGTGGCAATCCTAGCAAAAGAAAGACCCCAAGCGAACCTACACGCTTGGGGTCTTTCAGCTTTTGAGCTAAGGGTTTAGCTTGCTCCACCCTTGAAGTACCCGATGTGGGTAGCGTGGGTTAGTCCACCATCAAGACGGATTAGGCCTCGGTAGGTGACAGTGTCGGTGTTGAAAGCAAAGTCAGATGACTGTGCAATCTGGATGCCACCTGCAACACGAACCTTGAATGATGGAAGGTGTCCGAACAATACTGACTTAGCAGCAGTTCCAACAGCAGCAACATTTGGGTTCTCGTACACTGGGTAGCCAAGCAAGGTTGCTGGCTGTCCTGGGACTGCAGAGTTGGTCCAGATGTAGTTTCCTGCACCATCCTTTAGCTTGCGAGCTGCTGCGATACCAGTCTTTGACATCATGAAACCAAGACCAGGTAGCACACGAGCACCATCTGCGATTCCGTAAACAAGGTCAATTAGGTTCTCGTATGAAGCTGCACCAGA
>Ga0247723_1001484_pt1 | contig 13650 bp, 14 predicted proteins | sample MSEWelMarce5H_FC_FD_189079 | JGI IMG/M metagenome (GOLD analysis project Ga0247723, IMG submission 189079) | Subsurface sediment microbial communities from gas well in West Virginia, United States - MSEEL Well Study Marcellus 5H_FC | ecosystem: Environmental > Terrestrial > Deep subsurface >...
GTCTTAAGCACCTTCGTGTTATCAAAGAAGATACCATCAAAAAATGGGATGACTTAGGCTTTTTAGAAGGTCTTGACGGTCACCAAAAAGATAACATCGCGCAATTATATGAAAACCAAGCGTCTTACTTAATCAACGAAGCAGCAGTTGCTGATGCGTCTGGTTCTTTCGAGACTGTAGTTTTCCCTATCATTCGTCGTGTATTCTCTAAATTATTAGCTAACGACATCGTGTCAGTACAAGCTATGAACTTACCAATTGGTAAATTATTCTATTTCATTCCTAAAATTCAGGAAAGACAAGATCCAAGTAACGCACATTACTCTCCTTATGGTGGTGTGAATACTTCATTAGGTTTAGAAAACGATCCAACAAGTGGTTATAACTCAGGTAAGAAAAATCTTTACGATCGTTTCTACGAAGCATCTGATGATAACGAACAAGGTCTTTTTGATTACTCAAAAGGTAAATTTTCAGTTGAGTCTTTAGTTGTTAATGGTTTCACAACTTTCTCTAACGGTGTAGTTTCTACAAGTGCTTCGGCTTTAACAAGTGCAACTTGTGTAAACAAATCATATGTAATCTTAGAAGTTACAGGATTTACATCTGCAGGTGCAGGTAAATTAAAAGGTGCTAACGGTAATGAAATGGATACTGAAGAGTTTTTAGCTTCATTACAAGTTACTACAACTGAGTCAACTTTATTAGCTCATTTAGGTGCAACAAGTTCAACTGCATTACCAATCAATATCGTAACTCAGAAGTACGGTAAAGGTATCGTTGAATATGGTGCTAAAGCGGGTTCTGTTCAATCTCAATACTACGATGTTTGTGATGCCAACGGTAAAATCTATATTCAAGTTGATCTTGAATCATATGATGCAACAGCAGGTTTCACTCCATTCACTTTAACAAGTACAAACCAATTAGCTAAAGGTGAATTCGAAGTTACATATCGTTTATATGAAACATTAGAATTCGAAGAGCAAATCGGTGAAGTTTCTTTCGATTTAGAATCTGTAACAGTTTCTGTAACTGAAAGAAAATTAAGAGCTAGCTGGTCTCCAGAATTAGCACAAGATGTTAGTGCATTCCACAACATCGATGCTGAAGCTGAGTTGACAGCTTTATTATCAGAGCAAATCGCTGCTGAGGTTGACCGTGAAATCTTACGTGACTTACGTAAAGGTGCCGCATGGAAAGCTAAATGGGATTACAATGAGTGGAAATACGGTGGTGCAAACGGTGCAACTTTACAAGGTTACACACAGAAAGATTGGAACCAAACTTTGGTTACAAAAATCAACCAAATTTCAGCTCAAATCCACAAAACTACGTTAAGAGGTGGTGCTAACTGGATCGTTATTTCTTCAGAAATTTCTGCGGTATTTGATGATTTAGAATATTTCCACGTTTCTAACGCAGAACCAGAGCAAGATCAATATAACATGGGTATCGAGAAAATCGGTACGGTAGGTGGTCGTTACCAAGTGTATCGTGATCCTTACTTCCCAGCAAACAAGATCTTGATTGGTCATAAAGGTAAGTCTTTGTTAGATGCAGGTTATGTATACGCACCATATGTGCCATTACAATTAACTCCTACAATGTACAATCCGTTCAACATGACTCCGATCAAAGGTATCATGACTCGTTACGCAAAGAAAATGGTGAACAACCGTTACTTTGGTATCATCGATGTTCAAGGTATTCAATCTTTCGGATTAGATACATTAAGATAATCTTAATATTATCAATAGAAAAACCCTCGAGAAATCGGGGGTTTTTTATTTTTGGTATATTCTAAAAAATACAGTATATTTGTGGTATGGAATATGAAAACCTACGATTAGACGTTTTAACCAAACTCATAGATGAGAGGGGAATTACATGTAAAAATAAGAAAGATGTGATGATCGAACACCTCAAAATGGACGATGAGGGGAAATATGTTCGTGAAACTACCTACGAAAAGTGGGAAGGTCGTTTATTAGTGGGTATAGACCTTAAAAACGGGTCTCATTTAATACAGATGAGTAAGTTAGTGGAAAAGAAAGAGGCGTCCTATAAAGGTCTCTATGCGTCAGATAGAGTATATTTTATATCTAATCAAAAATTAATATGATGAATTGGAATGAATATTTTTTAGGTATTGCAGAACAAGTAAAACTTAAATCAAAAGACCAATCTACACAGATAGGTGCAGTAATCGTTGGGGAGGATAATGAGGTACTTTCCACGGGTTATAATTCATTTCCGAGAGGGATGGATGATTCTAAACAAGAACGTCAGGAAAGACCTGAAAAATACTTTTGGTTTGAACATGCGGAACGTAATGCAATTTATAATGCCGCTCGTGTTGGAACACCATTAAAAGGATCGACAATATATCTCACATCGGGGTTACCATGTATGGATTGTGCAAGAGGTATTATAAATTCAGGTATAAAAATTGTGTATTGTAAAAAGGAATGTACCACAAAAAATAAGGAGAAATGGATTGAATCTCAAATGAAATCACTCCAACTTCTCAATGAGTGTGATGTTAATGTGATTTACTATTAGAGTCATTTAGTTAATTTTTGGATTATTTCATCCATAATTTTTTCATTATCTTTTTCTAAGTTATAGATAATATGATTTCCAATACCCGAATTTTTCATATTATTTATAAAGTATTCACTATAATCTTCAAATTCATCAGGTCTAAATTCTAACATCGGGGCATCCTCATCATCAATATTAAATTCTTTCCAATTTACATTTCCAGAATTAATAATATCAAGGCGTTTTTGCATTCTATCTATATTATATCTTGCAAACCGATCATTACCATTTTTTACATTTTCCAAATGTTTCATAAACTCTTCCTTATCTTCAGGAGTAAAATCTTTTGAGAAACTTTCATCACCTTTCATGATGGCTTCCCAATATTTGATTGCATCTTCCATTCCCTTTTCTCTATTCAACAATCTACTTCTCAAAAATTCTTTGGATTTTTGTGTGTCTTCTGTTGGTAATATTAAAAACCTATTAGGATAATTAGAAATCATAGATAAAATTTGATTTAATTGTTCTCCATCCCAAACCCCATGACTACCTCCGATATCTAATATAACAGGTTTACCCAAATTATTTTTTAGAAAATTGATTGCATCACTAAATTCATTTTCTTTTCTTTTTAACCACCCTTCTTTCCTGTTTTTTTCAAATGCCCAATCTCCTTGATTAATGTGGTCATCTGAACTGATGACAGGCATTTGAAGTTTTTTACCCAAAAGGTTTGTTAATGTAGATTTACCCACTCCTTGTGGACCCAAAATTATTATTGTACTATATTTTTTTTGTTCCTCTTCAGTGAGAAGTCCCATCACTTGTTTTATTCTATTGATGTTCTCTTGTAAGTTCATATTAATTTTACCAAGTTCTACAAGCCCAATATCTTGGTTTCCAACGTGGGCCTGGATTTGCACAATTGTGTCTTGCTCTAAATGATTTTCTTCTTTCTGGGTTATTTTTCTTGATCTTCATAACCTTACCTTTGGCGGATTTACCACCAAATCCGAAATTAACTTTAACGACTTTACCTTTGTCGTTTTTAACATATACCTTAAATTTCTTTATATCTCCTTGCATGATTTTACCAAGTTGAACTTTACGTCCTTGGTATTCTGCCTCATTTAATAAATCACTTGGGTCGTAGTTTGTATTTTGTACCGAACCATCTTCATCTTCATAAATTAACACTGGTGTATCTTCGTTGTATTCAAAAAGTCTTTGAAATTGATCTTCAGATATTTGAATTATTGTTCTTTTTTCCATATTTTCATCAAATTTAGTCATTGTTGGTTTATTACCTTTACCTATTTTTGGTTCTTTTTTTTCCGCTCTTCTTTTTTGGGAAGTCATTGATTTCTTTTCTTTTTTACTATATGACGACGCAACTTTTGGTGTTTCTTTAGATACCTTTTTCGATGGTCTACATTTAGGATATGATTTTCCATCGGCATCTTTTCTACCACATGGAGGATGTTTACCATCCACTTTTTTACTAACGTCTACCCATTTTTCTTTAAACCATCTTCTTAGGTCTTCTTTTAAAACCTCCCCCGATTTAATAGATTCTTCAATATATTTTTTATCTTCTTTTGAAACTATTATTTTCATTACTTTTTACATTTTTTCCAACCGCCACCTTTAGACTTATAATTTTTTGCTGCCCAACCATTCGCATATGCTGATGGGTATACATCAAACTTAGCCTTAGCGGCCGCCTTTGATGCTGCCCATTTAGCTGGGTCAGTAGGACAATTTTTACTCTCATCTATTTCCTCTTCGGTAGATTCATTTTTAGGTGATTTACCTTTTTTCTTCATATTGATAGCAATTGCCGCTTGTTGTGCTGAACTACTTGCTTCACTTATTGGTACACAATTCGGTACCATTTTTCCATTTTTTTTCTTACTACCCACTTGTTTGTAACCATCCCAACATTTTTCATCAAGTTGTCCTTCTTCATTCATACTAAACTGATCCATATCTGCGGTAACATTTTGATTATCCTTATTTTTAGTCTCATTCATAAAGAAATCAAAAACTTGATCCATATTATTCTTAGCCTCAGATACATGATCATCGGCCCAATCATGACCGTTTTTAATAATGTTATCCAATTCCTGTGGATTCATTTTTAACAACATTTCACATTGTCTTTGTATTTGTTGTAAATTACTGAAGAACATATAATTCTCAGTCATTTTGTTTTCTTGTAAAATTTTAGAAATGTATCGTTTAAGATCGTTTTCTTTTAGTCTAATTACTTTCATAATTTATAAATAGTTTTATTTTTCAGATAATATTTCAAACTTAATTGATTCATTATAATGAATCTCTTCGGTATGTGTCTTAGCTTTAATTTCTAAATGGTATTCTCTTGGAATATAGTTATTTGTATCAAAATAGAATGAATTTTCATTTGTTTTATCCATTAAAGTCCAATCATGAACATTTACGTCTACAGTTCCTTCCTTAATATATAATCGATAATAAACCTCATTAAATAATACCGATTTTGGAATGTCTAAAGATTTAATTGTTACAACTACTTTTCTAATATCTCCTCTTTTAATTTTTTCACCTTGTTTAATACCAAAGTATTGAATTTTATAACGTTGTAATTCTGTTTGATTTTCACCGATAGTATATTGTGACGTAAATGGTTTTGGTACAAATTTTTGACTAATATCGTCAAGTTCAACCCCATCAATTGAAAGATTAGTCCAACGATCATAGAAAAAACGTTTTCCGTCACATAAAGACCCATCAATTCCTAATGTTACTTTATATACACCTTTCTTAACTTGTGACACCAATTGTATACCACCTAAACCATTAATAATGGTTCCCGTTGAGTCTAATATGTCAACTCTTGGCATGATATCTAAATCATAAAAATTGGTACCTTTAGTAACATATAGATAGAGATTATTAAAAACACCGGCAGCAAAGTTTTGTCTATTGTCATCTATCCTATCGTCAATAAATGTTTCAACATACGGTTCAAAAAATGTTTGTGTGTATTTTGTAAAAAACGACACAGATTGTTCCGTCATTGGTGTTAAATCTTGAAATGGAACAGAAAATGCTAAACCAAATCCTTGATGTTCACTTAGAGTTCCCCACAATAATTTTTCATTAATAAAAGATGTGATATCAACATTTATATCTTCGTTACCGTTATCAAAATGTATTGTTTCAATAATTGTTGGGTTTTCAGCATATATACCTGAAGTTGACCAACTATCTAACGTAGTTCTATCGTACCATGTTGATGGTCTTTGATCAAATACTTTAAAACCGTTTAATGCGTCGGCGTTAGTATTAACATAATCGAACCCAACTCCCTCGTCCCAAAATTCATCAATTTCAAATAAAATTAAATCAAATGATGTTGCTCTATCTCTACCGGTTGACCTTAACTGACCTTTAAATCCCTCGTCACCAAAAATACAATTGGTTAAATGTAATGTATGTTTAAATTTATTACGATTGGCAATCGATAGATCTCCCGTAGTAAATTTATTAATCAATTCGGTAAAATCTACCCTAAAAATAAATTTAGAAAATCCACCACCATAATAGATCTCAGTTGTTGGGTTTTTAGCCGTATTAACCTGAGAATTCTTTATAATCGTATTATTTTTCTCAAAATAGGAACGTATATATGACATCTCTTTTATTAATAAATATCGAATTAGTTGATTCTAATCGATTTATTTAATATGTCATTTTCAAGAGTCTTAAAAAGTTCTTTTAATTGATTACCCTCATCGTAATCATACTGACCAACAATTGGCATTAGTGGGTTATGTCTATGTGTAAAAATAACCTCAATCATCTTGTTAAGAAGTCTTAATAGATTTTCACCTCTTACAGTTGAGAATGTGGCCGGTTCGATTCTTTTTATATAATCTTGTTGACTTAATTCATAACCATTTAAATCAAAAAATGGAACCGGATTGTTAGATTCATTCGATCCTAAATCAGTAGATAGTATAAAAAATTTATCAGCTAATATTGCACCAAACGTTTGTTCTGGACTATTCGGATCTATTTTAACTCTCTCCTCAATAGTCTCAGTTTCGGTAACCTCAACCTTAGCTTTGGTTTTAGACCATATTAAACCACTAGATGGTCCGACCCTTAAAACGTTAATATTATTAAATATTATTTGTCTATTGTTATTTTCTTCTTGATTGGTTAGAGGCTCCGATTTAAATTTCTTAGTTGGTCTGAAGTAAAAAGGATGCATATCATCATTTTCATATTGTGGATTTAGTTCATTTAATCCATTTTCATGTATTAAAAATATCTTATCTCTAATTTCTCTATAGATGTCATTAATTGAAGATGCCGTTACGGTATATGTTGGTGTAGTACTATCACCTTCAGGATTAATTAATTTAACTAATGCATCGGTAACCATAGAATGTTCTGTAAAATAATTAGTTTTAAATTCATCACCAAATGGATTAATTACTTTATAAACATTAATTTTAATTGTTGCGAAGTTAGTATCTGACAATTCTTTTAATTTATCGACTTCATATTCAACAATATATTTTAAATCTTTATTTTCACGAACATTATTTTTAACAACCACCTCTTCAATTACCATTTTTTTCGGAAATTTTTTAAGGTACATTCTTGAAGATTTTCTTGCCATAATTGGATAATCCAATAAAATTGTTCTATTTGATTCACTGGCAGCGTCTTTTGATAATAATTTACCTCCCCTCAATTGTAAACCGTTTTCTGTAAATAAAATATCCGAATTATTTTTACCGTAAATTGCAAAATCTTTTTCTTCCGCAAATGTATTTTCAGATTTTTTATTGATGTATTGACCAGTCGTATTTCTAATATTAGGTTTGTGTTTTACATTGGTGCCGTATGTTGTATTTGCAACTTGTTGTGAGAATGTTTGGCCGTTAAAATCATACATTGTTGTAAATGGACCAGCAATATATTCCACATTAACAGTATCTTTGTTACTATCGTATTGAATAATTTTTACTGATTGGTTTATCTCTGGTATAAAATTAATATTAGCGGGTAAAAATGGATTTGCAATAAATAAATCTTTATCTCCCCAAGGTTCATAATCTAAGGCCCTTTCTTTTTGTCCCGTGTATTCGTTATAACGAATAATACGTATTCTACCAATACCTAATGGATCAACGTTATCAATACACTTACCAATATCAATTATTTTCATTTACCTGTATATCTTTTTTCTAATTCCTTATTAATTTTATTATATAAACTCTCAACACCATCTAAATGACGTGTTAAATCAACAATTAACTCTTTTGTTTTTTCAAATTCTTCTATTAATTCATCTGCAACAACGACCAAATCTTTATTGGACTTGTTTTCAACGTCATTTGCTATTTCAATTAATTTTTGACTTTCCATATTTTAATGTTTCATTAATGCGTATGACGGTGTTCCTACCGGTCCGTTTATACTTTTAAATGGTGTTATTGCTAAATTATCGGCAAATCCTTGTACTTGTGCTGACGTGGATAAAACGTGATAGTTAGGTTCACCGTTTATATCTCCTGTTGGTATACCCATATTTTGCATTTTTTCAGTTATATCCATTGTTGTCTTAACGGCACTAAATCCAGGTAATTTACCGGCCAATAATAAAAGTGGGTTAGGTATATCTAAACCACCCGCAGCATTTAATGCACCATTAATTGCGGCACTAATTGCTGCAATAATTGCATCACAACTATCTAATCCATTTTCAAGTATTTGTTTTAATAATGCAATCAAAGCGGCAATAACAAGATAGTACCTCTTTAATTTATCTTTTAATATTTTTCTTATAATTCTCATTAAGAAATTTTTTAGATCGGCTTTAACTCTTTTCCAAAATTCTCTAATAAATTTCCAAAATAATTCTTTTATTGTACAAGTAAAAATCTTTTTAAGTTTTTTCATTAAATCTTTTGCATCAACTATGGCATTTTTGGCGTTAGCGACAAATTGTTTATAAACTATAACAAATGGTAAAAACATTTTTGGTGATAGAATACTCATTATTAATGCCTTAGGAATATTAAAAATAAAAGATAAATTAATTGAAATTTGAAAACTTGGTAAGTCAATCGAAAAATCGGATTGTTCGTAAGCGTCTGATGCCGCTTTACTTAGTGTGACATCTATCAATTTTCTTTTATCTACCTTGTTTTCTAAATAAATGAAATCTTCCATATGTACAGTATTATATGGAACTTCATAATTATTACAATCAGCAAATTTCAATACCTTCCTTCGTCTAGCATCTTCATCGTCTAAATCAATACCTTCAACATCGTCAAAATCAAAATAAAATTCATCATCCTCTTCTTCATCTTGAAATAAATTAGTAGGTGTCGATCCTGTTAATCTACCATTGTTACAAAATGCGAACATTTTGTTTAACATTCTTTCTAAGTTATTAATTGCATCATCTAAAGATGGTGCAAAATCTAATGGACTTTCCATACCACTAAATGAACCACCAACAGATACACCGTTTTTGTCTGCGGATGCATTACAAGCCTTTAATGTCATTAACATAGCCTTTTTAACAATTTCATTTAAATCTGGCATTTCCATATTAGAATAGTAATCATTAAAAAAATCACGGACATTTACAACACCATATTGACCTATACTTGGTCCTTGTGTTAAACCAGTTATAAAAAATCTTTGATGTTCTCCTTGCCATTTTGCATTAAATAATGTTTTATTACTTGGAGTATCATATTGATATTCGGTACCAACCGGTGTTGTATTTCCAGAACCAACAAATGTTTGATATAAACTATAATTTATTTGAGCTTTAAGACCACTCCTTCTTTTCGGATCTTCGTACATTATCTTACCGTAATCACTATCTGGTGGTACCTTAAACATACCTAAAAAATCAATTTCTCTGGGATATATATAAACCTGATCCATTTCAATTGATCCTCCCATAACTTGATTTGCGCCACAAATTCCGTCATTTGCAAAGAATGCGTTTTTAACACAATCCATTAATATTTGTTTAGCCGAATCTTTCGTTACGTCTATTGAATCTAATACGTGTTGTCTAAGCCTTTGTGTAGATTGAAATCTATCTGGATCGTTAACTGTTCTACCGGCATCTAAAAATTTATTAACAACGGCAACAACCTCCTCAAATATATTTTTTTTATTCTTTTTTTTAGGTCTTTTTTTTGCTAACTTAGATTTGAGTTCTTCCAATTTAGTATTTAAATTTGGAAGATTTGGTGTAAATTTTTTAAGAGCATCCTCAGGACTTATATCGAGATCAATGTGTTTATCTTGGTCTACGGTTTTTTGAATAATATCAATTGTGGTTTTTATCTTTTCAAACATTATAATGAATAGTTAGTTGATTTATTATCGTTTCCGTCATTAACCAATCTATCCAAAATCTCACGATCTTCGTCAGATAAGGTCAATTTACCCATTGAACCTCCACCACCAGGTCCTGAGGTAGTTTGTTTAAGTAAAACACTTTGTAATTTAACTAATGAAATCTTTTTCTCCGTACAATCGTTAAGGATCTTCTGTTGTTCTTTAATAACAGGTCCAATTGTACTCATGTCTTCGGCGTCCTTCATGAAACTCATCATTTTTCTCAAAATGGTGGATGCGGTATTTCTATTCTCAACGACATCGTTGTAGATCTCTTGCATTAAGGCTAACGCCGAATCAACATCTAATGTAATATTGTTTCTTTGTGTTCTCATATCAATAAATAGATTTATTCTAAAAACCCACCTAAAATACCGTCATATAGTTTTTTATAACGTTTTAAGGAGACTCTAATCTCTTTTGTTGATAAGGAAGTCATTTCTCGTAAAGAGAGTAAAATGAGATTCTTATTGAATTTGTTACCGTCACCTACTTGGAATATCTTATCGAAATTACTAAAGATTTCAAGCAACGCGTAACCTAACTTTCTTTCATTATCTGATAGGTTTTTATCTTTTTCTATAAAATTTTCTAAATCAATTGTTAGTTTAGTAATTACCGAACTATAATCAATTACATGTTCATCAATAACAAATGATAACTTTGGGTCATCTTCAAAATCAGATGATATATCATCGTAAGATACTTGTCTATTCTGTTCTTTAGTGTCTTTCTGTATTGCCCCCATAAGGTAGTTTTTACAGATAGTTCCAAAATAAGAATATGCTTTGGTATTCTTGGTATGATCAAACTTATTTATTTTTGTTATGAGAAAAGACATAGTGTCCGTATGAATTTCTTCAAATTCCATATCCTTTCTATAAAGTTTATAACGGCGAATAATTGATTCAACCATTATAATTAGGGGTTCTCGTAAATATTCGTTGAATATCTTGTTTTTTTCTGCTTCATCAACACTTTCTAAGTAATTGACTACCGCCTTCTCTTGATCCTCCCCAAAATATATTTTTTGGGTTCTTGGTCTTGGCATTAAACTACTTCATAATTTACGTCTCGTTTATTTTTAAAGAAAAATTCTTTCTTCGCAGTCTCCAACCAAAACTTAGCTTCATCTTCAGTAAGTTTGTTAGTTTCATCATTTTTATATGACCAAAATAATGAATCTTCTCTAAAGTTTAAATGTTGGTATCCTACTTTTGGTACAGTCATAACCTTAATGTTGTTATGTGTTAATCTTAATAAAAACTCATATCCAAATGTTAATTTAATATTTTCTTTTAGTGAACCGTTATCTTTGATAACCTGTGTTTTATATAAACCACCACTAATTTGATAGTTTTGGAAATCTAATAATACTTCGTTATCTAAGAAACCTTGTTTTTCGGTAAATCCGTAAGCCCACGCCGACTCATTTGTAAAACTTACAAAATTACCTTCACTGTTAATATCTTTAACCACAGGTAAAAAAACATCAACATCATTATATGTTTTTACATATTGATTGATTGATTTTAACCAAACCGTTTTATATTCATCATCAACTTCTAAAATACTGAACCATTCAGTATCACATTTCTCAATACCTAAATTAACTTGAGAACAAAAGTCTGTTTTAGAGTTATTTGTAACTATGTTCACATCTAAAACATTCGAAATATTTGTCAATTCAGATTTAACTGAAGGAGGACAAACAATCATTAATTTAACATCTTCGTGAAATTGTTCTACGGATTTAATTGCATTATCTAACATTATACGATAATTCTCTTCAATTCTATGTATAGGTAAAATTACAGTTATATTTTTCATATTATTCTTGTTCTTTTTTTAGATTTTCTAATGCCTTAGTAAATGTCTCAACTCTTTTATTTGTAAATGAATTGAAAATCGATAAGATATTATTTTTAGTTATTTCAGTTTCATACGGTAATAAAGTATCTTTCATTTTTTGTTTAACTTCATCAGTTAATTCAACACCATCTAACCAAGCTAAAACGAATGTCCCTAAAATATCAATTAATTTATTTTCATCATATGTCCACATACCATTTTCACTTAACCAATCTGGTTCGGTACTTGGTATTTTACCGATAATTGGAACACCTGATTTCATTGATTCTAATGGAAATGTACCAAATGTTGATTCATCATCTACCCATAATGAAACCATACAATCTTTTAGTCCTTCTGAGAATTCTTCATAAGTCATTTGTACCATATCTTTAAAAGTGATCCAACGTAAATGTGGATATTTTAAATAAAATTCAGAAATGAATTTTCTATGTTTTACTCTATCTCTACAACTAATTGCAATATAAGGTTTTACAATACCTTCTGTAGGTTTAAAGTTATCACCAATGATTGGTGGGATAATGTGAACTAATACTTCGGGAAAAACTTCTTGAATATATTTTTTAGATTCCTCAGTGGTTGTAATAACTCTATCAAAACCATAATCACTCCAACGACTACCAACTGGAAGTGTTTCAAAAATGTATTCTTTTTGTTGTACTAACATAACTTTTGTACATCTTACATTTGATAATTGTTGTAAAACGTTTGAATAATATTCGGGTACAATAATGACATCGTCAATTTGAATATTGATTTTATCTTCTTTAATTGATACGTTTTCTAAAACGTCATATTTTTCACCTAACCATTCTGGTTTGACGAATGATTTATCTTCTGTTAAAATTTTTGGATTGGATCCATTTTCTTTTAACGTTAATGCCATATCGTAGATATGTTTAATAGATGCTCTAGCATTATTTTTAGTATCATACGTTAAAAAATATATAACGTTTTCTTTTGTTTCTAACCTACCTAAGGCCGATTCAAGTTTTTCTATGTTTTCTTTACTCATCTTCGTCTTCTATTAAAATTTGATTTTTTATTAATGTGTTAAATGCAATTTTGAAAGATACCGATGTTCCTTCTTGTGCAAATTTTCCCAGCTCTTCGTCAACTTCGTCAATTTCACCTAAAATTCTATCCAAACACATTTTTATTACTTCGTATTTGAATATGTTTACTTCAGTTACTTCTGTTCCGTCTTCGTCGGGTATTGTTCCTCCTGTTCTACATTTTTCTGTGATTCCGTCAAGGTCAATGTAGTATGACTTTCCAAAGATTTCAACCATGGTTCTTGTATTTCAGTTAATTTAGTTATTTCTTTTTTATAAGTAAAGAATTGATTATATGTGGTATTGAATTTAATTCCAATTTTATTCTCAGGAATTAAGTCGATAATTTTTTTGTTGTCGGTGATCCATACATCACATTGTTTCCAATTATCTTCAATGTCTTTAGTTCTAATAAATTTTATATTATTACCAAGAAATCCATTTTTAGAAAGGAAAAACAATGTCGCAGGTTTAGCTTTACCTAATTCATCTAAACCAACTAATGTAAAATTATGTTCAGGATTATCAAACAAAATTCTATGTAAATCGGAAAAGGTCGTTGAATAACTTAATCCCGAATGACCAAATATTTCAATTGGATATTCAATGAATAAAAAGTTTTCAAACTCTTCTTGTGATTGAAATTTATAAGAATTTAATAAATTGTCGTTTTGAATAGGTTCAATTATTGCATATTCAAAATTGTTTTTTTCTTCTTCATTGGGTATAACATCACTATTGA
>Ga0247723_1001486_pt1 | contig 13646 bp, 16 predicted proteins | sample MSEWelMarce5H_FC_FD_189079 | JGI IMG/M metagenome (GOLD analysis project Ga0247723, IMG submission 189079) | Subsurface sediment microbial communities from gas well in West Virginia, United States - MSEEL Well Study Marcellus 5H_FC | ecosystem: Environmental > Terrestrial > Deep subsurface >...
ACAACCGGACGGAGGTGTGTACACTGGTAGCTGGACATCTCCTGATATTATTTACAGTGGCGGCGCTTTACAGCCCGCCTCTATTGCCTTGCGACTTACATCAACCGGCAATGTGATACAACCTGGAAATTATATTATTAAATACACGATTGACCACGCATCATATTCGCCAACTATCCTGACGAAAAATTTTACTGTAGCGTACACAGCGCCTACAGCAGTACTAACTGAATCGTTTGATGTTTTTGTGCCTGAGTTAAGTATATCGGATGATACAGTTTATAATCCATCCGGTTACACAACTTTTGTGGATGCAAGAGACTGGGAAGCGGTGATAGGAACGGTTGGCGTAAAGAATGGAACTGCACAGGTTTTAGACCTCTCATATCTTGGCGACTATTACGATGCATCATACGTTATAACACTAATCGCAGATTTTCATTGCGACATAAACAGCGGTGAAGCGTTTACGGTTCGTGATAGGATAACAACAATTGTTGATACAGATGCGTGGACACCACCAGATGCGGATACATTGCTTGGTTATTTAAAGACGCTGAAAACAAATCTGGATGCGCTTATTAATTCATGCCAGCGTTACGACAGAGCAAAAGCAGATTATGAGTATGCGCTTGTGTTATACACACATATCAAAGCAAGGGTTTGTTCCGGTGATACAGTTGGCGTGTACACATACATTCAGGAGATACTGGATATACTGCATAATCACGCTTCGATTCCAACTGTACATACGGAAGCTATTATACCAGCGTATGATTATGGTGCATTATGTACAGTAGGTGCGACACATCAGATACAGAACCTACTGTATGTTGTTGATGGTTCAGAAACGCAGGAAACTGTGCCAAGCGATTACATGACGTTTGTTATATCTGGCCTGATTGGAAAAACATTATTGACAGCTCACCTGGATGGTATTGAGAGAGTGCTTACGCAAGGCGGTGCGCCGGTGGTATTGCCTACAGATGGAACATTTCATTTTGAAACAGCGTTGGGTAAATTTTATTACACGCCAACATTAAATATTGACCAGTACATACAGATACTGTACTACATATAACAGTTATGAAAAAAATAATTTTAATGATTCTGGTTTTGCTGCCGCTTTTTTTAAGCGCCCAGTACATTAACCGAGACAGTTATTCAATCTGGCAAGGACAGATGAGTGTAGGCAAGCCTAACACAACCAGAGCGCCATTGTATGCGTGGTTGGAGGTTGGAAAAGATAGCACAACAAAAGGTTTACTGTTTCCCAGGGTTATAAATACTTCCGCTGTAACAGCACCAGGCAGAGGATTGGTTGTGTACAGTATTCAGGATAGTGCATTGAAATATTACACAGGAAATCAGTGGTTGGAAGCTGGTGCAGGTGGTGGAGGTACAAATATTTACAATTCAGACGGCACTCTAACAGGTGACAGGATTGTAGATGCTAATCTTAACTCTTTAACGATTAATAACGCATCTGTAATAGCAACAACATCAATTTCCGAAACTGATATAAAGTCGCAAATAAATGTAGGCTCTTTTGCAAAGTCCAGAATATACATGAGTGCTGGTCTTATTGAATTTGAATCATCGGATAGTGGCGGTGATATTGGAGATTATGAGTTCCCTAATATTGTATCCCAGTCATACGCAGATGATTCTGTGGTTGTTGTAAGTAAGGTTAATAATGGAAAGTTTGGTATGAGGGCAATACCAGGCGGTTCTACTAACACCTCTATTGGTTCAGGATATGCGGCAGCGGTAACAGGTACGAATAATGTAAAATCGTTAACCGCTGGATGGGGCGTTTTATTGGACAGTAGCGCAACAGAAGTTGGAGTAGAGGTTGACAGTAATGCGGTTAAAACTGTAATGAATAGCAATTACTGGAGTTTGGCAAACGGAGGTACGTTGACTGGAGATAATACTATTGTTGGAGCTACTAAAGGATTAGAGTTTAACGATATTAGTCTTTTTAAGTTATTTGCTGATGATGTGTACATTGCATCAACAGATAATTTAAGTGATATAGTTTTACAGTCTGCGCAAAATATAAATGCCCAAGCAGCAAGAAGCTCTGCGATTTATGGAGGGTATGGTAATTCAATTAATTCAGCACTATTAGTAGCTCAGGACTCAATTAGTATTTATCCTAATAATGGAGATTTAATTATAGATACGCTTAATTACTCAGGAAGCGTTGACGATAGTATGATGGTCTGGAACAAGTCATCTCGCAGGGTAGGTATGAGAGCAGTACCGTCTGGTGGTAGCGGAGTTACTGGAACTGGTACAACACAGTATATTCCTAAATGGAATGGAGCAAGTAGTTTAACTGATAGTAGATTACTGTTGGATGAAAGTACAGCTAATACACGTTTAACCATTAAAAACACGTCATCAGGAGTAGCTGACATATTGTTAACAGACCCTTCATTTGGATATACTGTTACTATGCGAGGCGATGAGCTTGGAAATTTTTATATCTTCTCGCCTGGTCATGGCACTCCGCCTTTTGCTATAAAACAAACATCTGCTAATATTGGTTTGAACAATACAACACCAGACGCTTCTGCATTATTGGATATGACGAGTACTGCAAAGGGGTTATTAGTTCCACGCATGACAACTACGCAACGTGCAGCTATAAGTACCCCTGCAAATGGTTTGATTGCTTACGATAGTATCGCAAACACTTTGGGATGGTACAATGGTTCAGCATGGAAAACTTTTGCTGATAGCGCCACCGGTGGTGGAGTTACATCTCTTGCTGCAATCGGTTCTTCTCCTAACGCAAATGGTGCAACTATATCAGGAAGCGTTTTAAATTTAGAACCAGCTTCTGCGGCCTTCGGCGGCGTTCTTACAAATGGGTTACAGATAATTGCAGGAGATAAAGACTTTAAAAAAATAGGTGGTACAACAGATTTTACCCAAATAAATTTTGAGCAACCGGAAGCAACTTACGGAGCAGGCCAGGGGCTGACTGCTTTAGCTTTAGGTTCTGCTTACAGTACATCAGGCTCTTTCATGGCAGATGGTGGATGGTTTGGAGCAAATGCAGGTTTATCAGCAGGGCTTAATCTTGTTGCAACAAACGCTTCTGCGCCAATGAGATTTTATACTGGCGGTAGCGCAGATGCAAATTTAAGATTGACAATAGCAAGTTCAGGTGCAGCTACGTTTACCGGATTAGGTCATTACATTGCTCCTGCTGGAACAATAACAACTTCTGATGTCGTTTCAAGAATAACAGCAAACGCTGGTTCAGGTTCTCAAAACCTTTTTAATCTTACTGGCGATGGTGGGTGGTTATGGAATAACTCTACAGGAACAAATGTATTTGGTTACGGAGTTGGCGCAGATTTAATAACAGCTTACAGGACTTTTGTAGCACCAGAAGTTAGGGTATCTGGAGCAGTAAAAGTAGGTTCTGTTCAAGGCACAAACTGGGGGCCGACTAATAAAATCGAGTATGATAACGCTTGGGTAATGAAGTATTACGCAAGCGGCGATGGTGGTTCTGACTTGATAGGACATCATTTTATAATGTCGGCAGCAATGACAGGAACTAACTCAAAATTAGCTGCATGGAATAATGCAGGAGCTGATTTAATCTCTTTTTGGAAAAACGGAAGTGCAACATTCGCAGAAGACGTTACTGTTCCTGATGAAGTGTATGGTGCAGGTTGGAACGGTTCTTTGGAAGTGCCTACAAAAAATGCTTTGTACGATAAGATTGAAACATTAAGCCCGTTGGCTGGCTCTGCATCATTAACAACAGTTGGAACAATCGGAAGCGGAACATGGCAAGGCAGTACAATAAACTACGCTTATTTAGGCAGCGGCGGTGGCGGTGCAACTAAATTTTTAAGGGAAGATAATACCTGGCAAACAGTTTCTGGTAGCGGAGATATGGTACTTGCAAGCGCACAAACAAACTCAGGTGTTAAAACTTTTTTAGACGGAACAATGAAGTTGCGAAATGTAGCTAATACATTTGATGGATACTTTGTAAATACTAACACAGCAGACAGAATATATACTCTGCAAAACGCAGCGGGTACACTTGCTTTTTTATCGGACATAACAGGTACTAATAGCGGAACAAATACTGGTGACCAGACGTTATCAGCATCAGGTACAACTACGACATACGGGATTGATTTATCGGCCAGTGGTGGTACTGTTAATCTGATTGAGGGAACGAATATCACAATAGACAGGACTGGTAATGACTTAACGATAAATTCTGCTGGCGGTGGTGTTACAACATTCGCAGCTTTAACAGATGTTAACCTTACTTCGCTTGCTACAAATGATTTTTTAAAGTGGGATGGTACTGATTGGATAAACAGAACTCCTGCAAATGTTAGGACTGACTTATCCTTAGTAGTTGGAACTAACGTACAGGCGTGGGATGCAGACTTGGATACCTACGCTGGCATTACTCCGTCATCAAATATACAGACATATCTTGGCGCAGCAGATTACGCAGCCATGAGAACGCAATTAGGGTTAGTTATTGGTACAAACGTACAAGCATACGATGCAGACTTAACTACCTGGGCTGGTATCACTCCAACAACATTAGGGACTAATTTAGTTTCGCTCACCAATCCATCGGCAGTTGGCTATTTAAGAACAAATGCAGATAACACTGTAACTCATAGAAGTTATGCCAATACAAAAGTTGATTTGAGTTTAGATAATGTTGATAATACAAGTGATGCTACAAAGAACAGTGCAACGGCAACGCTGACTAATAAAAGAATTACAATACGGACAGGAACTACAACCAGTTCAGCAACGCCAACAATAAATACAGATAACGTAGATAAATATTCACTTACTGCGCAAACGGTTGATATTACTTCGTTCACAACTAATTTAAGCGGAACTCCAACAGAAGGACAGAAATTATTGATTTGTATTACCGGAACAGCATCAAGGGCAATTACGTGGGGCGCATCGTTTGTGGCAAGTGCAATAGCATTACCAACAACAACTTCGGGAACATCTATGCTATGCGTATCATTTATTTGGGATGGTGCAGCATGGAGAATAACAGGTTACTATTAATGAGAAAATTATTAACGATATTATTTTTATTGCCAGCTTTTTTACAGGCACAAACTATCATGCGATTTGAAGCAACCGGCTCGCATTATGGTTCAGACGGAACATTTAGTACCTGGACAAACACAGCCAGTTCTATAAAGAGACCAGCTCATGCAACAGGATACAAGCAATCTACAACGATTGCCAGTACAACTATTGCGGTAGATAATAGCAGTGGAACAGCAACAACTTGTTTCGCACAGTTTGTTAGTCCAGCATTGGAAGCACAAACGATAAGTGGAACAGTTACAGGATATGCGAGGATGAGTATTGCAAACGTGACTGGCGCAACTGTTCAGAGTAGGGTAAAGATTACGGTTATAGATAAAACCGGTGCTGTGGTTGCAACATTAAGAGCGATTACATCTGGAGCAAGCAATCTTACCACAACACTTACAAGTTATCAGATATTAAATGCAGCAGCTCTTACAAGTTATTCATGCGCTTTAGGAGATAGGCTTTGTATTGAAATAGGTATCGGCAGGAGTGCAGGAACAACGGCGAGAAATGGAACAATATCCTTTGGTACAAGTAGCGCAACAGATATAACAGCAGCAGGTAGTACGACAGCAAATAATCCTGTTATCACTTTTAGTGGTAACCTGACTTTTTATAAAGGCGTACCATTTTAAAAATAAACAAGTAAAGCATAATAAGAAATGGAGAATCACAACACAGAGCCAGGATTAGGATTGGTGTACTCTTTAATCTCGGTCATCTGCGCCTTTTTTGCCTACATCACATTAAAAGATGTGCAGGTGATTTTTACAATTATTGCAGCAAGTGTTGCAACTGTGTCCGGTGTTATTGCGGCGATTCATTCTTATATCGGAATAAAAGTAAAGTTGAAAGAATTACGTAAATATAAAAAAAGTTAATCATGGCCGAAGTAAAAATTGGATTCAGTCAGGCGAATATCCCCGCTCCACTTTGGTATAGAAGACTCGTTAATGCAACGATACTTTTCTTTATACCTATGATAACAGGTATTGTACAGGGAGTACCTATGAGCGAAAGCGCACGTAACCTTTGGATGGTTGGAATTGTAGCAGTGCCGTTTCTGTTAAAAGGAATAGGCATGGTACTGGGTAACGGGCAGGTTTATTCACCATCGAATCAGGAGATGGATGACAAAGAAAAAAGTATTTAATCATTTAAAACATACAGTTATGAAATCATGGTTTCAAAGCAAAACAATCTGGGCAAACATTATACTGGCTGCGCTTGGTATAATCAGCGAAGTAAGTAACATTTTCCCAGTGAGTCAGTATCCTAAATTATGGGTGTCTATAACAGCCGTATTAAATATTTTACTACGACTGATAACCGGAACACCTATTGGTACTGACGCAGCAAAAAAATGAGTATGAAAAATATCCTATTGCCTGTCATTATTTTAATAATGATTGGTTGCAATCCGTATAAGCGCCTTGCAAAAAGACCGCCATTAACAGGTAGCGATACACTGCGATTATCTCAGCGGTGTATCGCTGCTTTTCCTATGCCTGAGCAGGAGTATATAAAAGGCGATACTGTGTATATATCGCCTGACTCTCTTACATACTGGCAAATAAAAGCAGACAGTTTTAAAAACGCAGAGCCATTAAAAATTACTGAGCTACAGATTAAGTACAAGGATACTTGCACATCTGTAATGGATGAATACAAGAACGGATTTGATTTGGGTTACCAGGTCGGTCTGTACGAGGGAAAAAAATCTGTGAAGCCGATACATGATTTGCGTGTTGATACAGTAATCAGAAAAGACACCAGAGAGGTGGCCGCTGCAAATATTATTATCAGGAAACAACAGGATGATGTTGAAAAGTACAGAGGCAGAGCTGAGGGTAGAGGCAGATGGAATATGTGGCTCATTATTGCACTGGCCGTATCGCTAATCGTAAATATTTTACTCTGGAAATTTCGCCGGTCTGCATCCGCTGCAAACACGGCTATTAATAAAATTCAAAACTTAAAACAATGACAACAAACGAAGTTGCACTGTCTTATCTGGGAGAGAAAGAAGTGCCTGGTAATTTAGGATTCACCAACACTGCCTTTCAAAAGAAAATGGTTGATGTAGGTTTTCAAAAAACGTATGCATGGTGTGCGCTTTTTTTAGAGCTGTGCGTCAAAGAAGCGAAACCAGCTTTTTATCAAACGTATGAAAAGCAATTTTCAGCATCCGCCACAACGACCTACAAAAACTTTGATATAATCAGTTTAACATCGCCCACACCAAAAGTAGGCTCAGGGGTTATCTGGAGGCATGGAAACGGGTGGCAGGGTCACGCTGGCATTGTTGTATCGGTTGATACGAAAGCAGGCACGTTTGAAGCTGTAGAGGGCAATGGAAATGCAGAGGGAGGCCGTGAAGGTTTAGAGGTTGTAAAAAAGACCAGAAAACTGAAAGCACCATACAGCGCAACAGGGTTGAACCTGATTGGGTTTATTGATTTTGATAACTAAAAATAAAACGATGACAACAAAAGTAAAATGCAAGTGCATGAGTAAAAAGCAGCGTCACAATTACGACCCTGCAAATCCTATCGTTACAGAAATTGAGTTGTCTGTTCCTTACGAGCAGAACTCAATTTATTATCAGCTTAGTGGCGGTACAGGTATATTGCTCTGTACTATTAATCAGGAGGTGGCAGCGATGTTTGAGATTGGCAAGGATTATGACGTACTGATTTCTCCAACAGAAGAGTAAAACAAAAAGCCTGCTAATCAGCAGGCTTTTTACATAATAGTCTTATTACTTCTTCTGGCTTCATGTTGCCTTGTCGGTATCCGAATTGATAAAGACCGGCTGGAAATTTAAACTCTATATTATACAGAACCAATCTATCGTTCGCAAAGTATTTTTTACTTGAAACGATATGCGCTTTCATTTCCTGAATTATCGAGTCTATTATAGGCTCTTGCTCTTTGCCGAAGGATAGAGATAGTGTAAGTTCTTTGCTCATGGTAAATAGCTTTTTTCGTTTTTGTCTTTAAGGATTTGTTTTGCCTGAGCTTTAAAGATACGCTGGCCGTCCAGATAAAAATCAATCAACTCGTATGGCTTTGTAGGACGAACGGTTCTTACCATTCTAAGTTCGGGGTGAGTGTTGATGGTGTAGTCTTTTGCTTTAACGAAACAAAAGAACGCAAGCCTTTCCATTGATTGTGTAGGGTTGTATAATACCCGACCAGGAATCGCTTCTTTAACTCTTTCCGCAAGAGCAAGTGTTCCGGCTTCATCAACAGCTTTGTATTGACTGTACGCCATATACGGGCAAACTCTCAGAGCGTACTCGCCGCATACCTTATGAACCGCACCGTCATTAAAAGCTCCCTGCGGATGAAATGCGGATAGCTGACCGCCGATGAACCAGAACTCTCGCTTTAATGGTTTGCCGCAGATGTGGCAGATGCGATTGGTCAGACAAAACAGGTTCTTCTCTTCATCATTTATTTTAAACTGAGGGTTGCCATCTTTATCAATAAGCACGATGTACGGAATAATCATGCCCCGCTTATCACGGGGCAGATGTTCGAGTTCGGGTGGTAATGGGTATTGTTTGAAGTATTGCATTATACGGCTTTATTTTCCATTGATTTAATGACAGCAGGCTTAACATCAAGAGCTGCACGTAAATTGTCCATTGCGTCCTCTTCGTTCACTTTTATGTACTTCATAGTTGTATCAATCTTGGAGTGACCGAGCATCAATTTTACGTCCGCAATTTTTACACCTCTCTCAATTAATAAAGTCGCACAGGTATGACGTGCCATGTGAAAATGAGCCAGCTCATCCATAGGTACATAATTCGGTGTCGCCTTACCTCTACCTTTTTGCGTGTACTTGATACATATTCTCTTAAGCTCTGCGTGGTCGAATATTTCTTTTAAAGTACGGTTCACTTCCTGATTGGTTGGAAGCTCGTTAAAGTATGGTGTTTTTAAATCCTTTAAATATTTGCCTAAAATTTTCTGAGCATATTCGCTGAGTGGTACAATCGGTTTTTTACCCCTGCTCTTTACCATCAAAAAATTTAGGTACGTTTTACCATTCTTGTTTAGCACATTAATGGGCGCTATATTAATAACGTCCGAATATCTTAACCCTGTTTCGCAGCCAAATAAAAAAGCGTCATAAACAATCCTCTCTGCTTTGTTTCTTGGTTCGTAATTTTTAAGTATCGTCAACTCGTCTTCTTCTAACGGATGCCTGCTTGATGGAGGAGTATCTAAATCAAGTGATTCTTGGTCAGGAATTGCTGCAATCATTCCCTTGCTTTTTGCATGTTTTAAAGCCTTCATTAAATACTGAATTTTTTTCTTGGTTGTAGAGTTTTCGTTCTTTAAAAATTTAGTACAATGAGTTGCAACATTCAAACAAAGCGACCCGTTAATTCCGGCCAATTTTACCTCTCTACCTAACTCCTTTTCATAGGATATTACAGTGTTCAAAAGGATGGTGTATTTACGTGTGACTTTTCCTTTAAATTCCAGATGGTCAATATATGCCTGAACAGCATCTTGTAATGTGAAACCTTTGAGCTTTAAATCGCCGCAAATTGCTTGGGCAGCTTTATCAAATTCTGGGGTTAATTGATTGTCCTCGCAGTAGGTTAAATAAGCGCCAAATTTCTTCTCCCATTCTGCAATAAGACTGTTCGCAGATAGATTACCTTCGAGCCGGTGCGTATTCTTGTTCCAATCGGTTATTTTGTGTGCTAAAAAACCCGTAGGTTTGTACACGCTCTTAAGGCCGTTAAAAAATCTGGCAGTAAGGTAAAGTTTACCGGATGCCTGCTTCTTCAAAAAAAATGATAGTGTCATGTTGAATAGGTTTATTTTAAATAATGAGGCACAGAATGAGGCACAATTTAATGGATTCATTATGTTCCTTTATGACACAAAGCTAATGTATTTACGTATAAAACGTCAATTTTATGTCATAAAAACATCGAAAAAAAAGTCCGGTCGGGACCTCACCTCTAAAATAAAAACGCTGTAACAACGATGGTTACAGCGTTTTTCGTTAGTCTGAGGCACAGAATGAGGCTCAGAAAAATCTATCTTTTAGCAGGAACTTTCTGAATATCGCTGGTCAAATACCACCACTCCTTACCTCTTTTTGTTCTTTTGATTTTAAATTGAGCGCATCTAATCGCCTTAGATTCCACCGAGCTAACCTTGTATCCTTTCGCCAGCATCATCTTTTCAAATACCTTACCATTGACTTCTGGCGGCTCTGGAAAATCAATATTTATCCTATCAACAGCCTGTCTTTTTTTTGCGTTAAGGATATATAAATCTGCCTCAGCAACTGTGTCACATTCGATTATTCGTATCATAGCAATCTATTTTGTTTTTGAGATTTTTGGAGCTATTTCTTTAAGCAATTTTTTAATGAGAGCTATCGCCTTTTTCTCTACCAACTTGTCTTCACATTCAACGCTAATTACCACTCTGATTTTTCCGTCTTTTTTCATGTTTTTTAGTTTTATATTTTTTTAATTTTATACACCATTCCAGCCTCCCTAATTAAGCCTCTTGGAATCAAAAAAGCACGGGCAGAATCCATCTCTTCATCCACATTAAATTTCCTTGCTTTTAACTCGTTCCAGATGATGATATTTTTTATTGAATCAGGACTCACCCATACCAAATCTTCGCCATCATAAATGACCCAATAATCTGCACAGGTTATCATTAATCCTGAGCGTTTTGAAAACATCTCAAACTCGATAAAATAGTTGCCAGTGATTAATGATTTTGCATCGTGCTTAACCTCAATATATTTTCCTTTTTCTGGCACAAAAATATCAGCTCCAGAGAATCGGCCTGGGATTGAAAAAGCAAGCGGATACAGCCGTTTTATTTCTCCCAATACAAGAGCCTCTACTAAGCGCCCGTCTTCAAGCGAATTATCAAATCCGTGCCTTGTTATATTATTCATACCCGTCAGTTTTTACCCTGTTTTTACAACCCTTGTATAATTGCCTTTACGTGTTCCCAGTAGGAAATATTGCGCCTGAAAAACATTCTGTCAACAAGTAAGCTCTCATATTCTCTCGCCAGACTGTATCTTTCAATCACGCTGTCGCAATAAAATAATGCGGCCTCTTTCGAGCCAAAGCGAGCTAATAAAAAATCAGCTATCTTTCGCATCGCCGGATTTTTCTCTTATGTTTTGCACCGCCTCTTTTAAATACTCAGGCAACTGCTCGAAGCTGTACGTTTTAAATCCGCTCACACCTTCCTGAATCCATAAAGGAAAATAATACCAGGTCGTGCCATGTGTTTTTATTGTCGAAACATTACTCAATAATTCGTACACGAACTGTTCAAGTCTTTTGTCACTTATAGGCAGATTCTTTTTCATCCTTTTTTTTGTTTACCCAGTCCGAGCCGGAACGGATACTTTGGTTTTTTAAACGGCTTAAGCAACTTCTTACCCTTGTCAGAGGTTAGATGATAATGTCCGCAATCACGACACCTGTAAGCCCGAAATGCCATCTTGCGATGCGACATGATTTGTTTTGCATCTGCATGAGCTTCCCTGAGCGTATGGTATGTAATTTTATCACATGACATTACTTCTCGGAGCTATAGAGATTACGCACTCAGTAGTTAAAAACAAACCAGCAATTGATGCTGCATTTTCCAGCGCAACACGGGCAACTTTTGCAGGGTCTATTACACCAGTCTCTAACAGGTTTTCAAATATACCCGTCTTTACGTTCATGCCGAATCCATAATCTTTGCCCCGCACTTCAATAATGTAATCATCGCTTTCAATCCCTGCATTAAACAGTATCTGTATAAACGGCTCTTGTAAAGCAGCCTCCATTATTTCGATACCGACTTTCTCTTCATCGTCAACCGGAACGATAGTGGCAATCGCTTCCAGGCATTTCAAGTACGTTACACCACCACCTGCGATATAGCCTTCTTCTGTTGCGGCCTTTGTAGCACGAAGCGCATCATCAACACGGTCTTTCTTTTCCTTCATTTCAAACTCTGTTACAGCTCCTACGTTTATAACCGCAACACCGTTCGTGAATTTTGCAAGGCGTGATTTTAAAACCTCGGTCTCAAGTTCGTTATCGCTATTCTTGATAAGCTCTTTCAGCTCTTCGCAGCGTTCCTGTATTTTAGTACCGTACCCACCAACGATGGTGGTTTTTTCTTTTTCAACAACAACCCGTTCGCATTGGCCGAGTACATCAGTACCAGCATCGGCCAGCTTCATTCCTTTAACTTCCGATATGAATGTTCCGCCGGTAAGAATCGCTATGTCCTCCATCGTATCTCTGCGAGCCTTACCGAAATCTGGTGATTTAACGCAACATACTTTTATAGCTCCTTTCATTTTATTTACAACCAGTGTTGCCAACGCTTCGCCTTCCACGTCTTCTGCAATAACAAGCAATGGTCTGCTACCCTGGTCAACGGCCAGAGATAGTAATCCGAGGAAATCTTTCATAACAGAAATCTTGTCATCAAGCAAAATGATGACCGGCTTTTCAAGTTCGCACTTCTCTTTCTTCGGGTCTGTGATAAAGAACGGAGAGATGAAACCTCTGTTGATTTGCAGGCCTTCAACAGTGGTAATATTCGTTTCATGTGTGCGAGACTCTTCCACTGTGATAATACCATCATTGCCGGTGATTTCAAAAGCCTTCGCAATCACGTTGCCGATTGAAGCGTCACCATTGGATGATATTGATGCAATTTGTTTCAGCGTGTCGTTATTGTTAACAGGCCTTGCCAGTTCTTTTATCTTATCAACAACAACTGCTACAGCTTTATCAATACCTCTTTTAATTCCGACAGGATTAACGCCATCTTTTAAATGCTTCATACCCTCGTTCATAATCGCCTGAGCAAGTACGGTTGCTGTTGTTGTTCCATCGCCAGCCACGTCATGCGTTTTACTTGCGACCTCCTTTATAATATCAACACCCATGTTCATTACAGAGTCAATCAGCTCAATTGATTTTGCGACTGTTACACCATCCTTAGTAATCTGCGGATAATCATTTTCACGCTCTATAATAACATTGCGCCCTTTAGCGCCGAGCGTAACACCAACGGCATCGCCAATAATATTCACGCCTTCCATTAATTTTTCTCTACCATCGCCAGAGAACTGTACATCTTTTTTCATATTGTTTGTTTTTATTTATAAGGTATTGGTGCAGCCGATTGTAAACTGTACCGTTCTTTTAATCTTTCTTCTTCGGTTTGAGTGCTTGAATCAAATACATTAGCCTGTATTCCGTTATCAAAAATAAACTCGCCAGAAAATTTGCCCAGGATAAGGAACTTGTATATCTCTGCATGAAACGAGTTTAAACTTTCCAGCAATGGCCTTTCATTTCCAACCCCAGTCCATTTTGAAATAAAAGTTTGGAAATAATATTTTTTCATGTGCTTTTTTCTTAACCTGGTTCTAAATTCATAATCTATATCGTTGAAGAAAGTCATCTGAACTTCTGGGTAGATAGGTATTTCCA
>Ga0247723_1001488_pt1 | contig 13634 bp, 10 predicted proteins | sample MSEWelMarce5H_FC_FD_189079 | JGI IMG/M metagenome (GOLD analysis project Ga0247723, IMG submission 189079) | Subsurface sediment microbial communities from gas well in West Virginia, United States - MSEEL Well Study Marcellus 5H_FC | ecosystem: Environmental > Terrestrial > Deep subsurface >...
CTCCAGGGCAAAAAATACTAAAGAGCTTAAGCGAGCTAAGAATCGCGTCGAGGAGCTGGATGAGTTGGCAGCCGAGCGTCCTATTCGCATCAGGTTGCCTAAGCCTATAGCAGTGCTTGACCCGTCGCATCCGGATTCAAAGAATGAGGCGCTGCGTGAGGCGCTTTCGCAGGTCATGCAAGAGATCATGAATGGCCCCGACTTCACGGTTAATCAGGTCGAAGAGATCGAGAGAAACAACGACATCTTCCCTATGACTGATCGGCCCAATTCGGGTTTGGATCACAGTTCGTTGTATCCTAACATCATTATCACATTTAACCTGTCTCCGGAGAAGTGCATTACTGATCCGAAAATGGTTGAACTCCTCAAAACTAAAAAGGACAAGTACGGCAACCCGTACAGATTCCGCGAGGCTGTCTTCCATTATCGTCACAAGGATGACCCCAAGGGTCCCGAGAACGAGATCCGCGCCTGGTTTGTTCAGTACACACCCGTGGAAGTTAAGGACCCGGTGACCGGCAAGTCTAGCTTTGCCCGCTTCGATGGCATGGGTATCTACCCACACATCCTCAAGAAGCTCTTTGACATGAGAGTGGGTCTCAAGGGCGGTCTCGCCAAGTACAATCTGCCTCTGGAGTTCTTTAACTCGTTGGTGGCTGATCGCACTAAGGCTAAACTGCCAGCTATCGAAACTTACGAGCATGCCGAGCAGCGCAAGATCGTGCTCGAATCCGCTGAAAAGGAGCTCGCCAAGCGTAAGGCCGAGTACGAGTCCAAGAAGAAAGCCATCCTCAAGGAAAAAGTCGAGCAGATGGAGAAGATCATCAAGTTTATCCAAACTGAGTGGGACGTCATCGCCAAGGAGAATAATGCCTTTTGCGTAAATGCTGATGGTACAACCGTCAACAAACTCCCTTTCAACAAGTTCCACGATGAGACCGCGTTCGGTTACAACTACTATAATGCCAAGCAGCTTGCCATTAAGATCCTCATGAACACCTTCTACGGCGAGACCGGATTCAATATCAGCCCGTTCTTCCTCGTACAGGTGGCTGGCGCTATCACATACTGGGGACAAAAGATGCTCAAACTGCCCAAGGCTTTCATCGAAGACATGGGCTTTAACGTTATTTATGGCGACACTGACTCGCTTTACACCTCACCGCCTGAGGACGCGTATGCGGAAGTGGACGCCTTGTACGAGTCCGGATCGATCTCCAAGGACGAATGGTGGTATCGCATGGCGGATCTCTCGATGGATGTCATGGACCAGTGTCGTGATAAGGTCAACAAGATGCTATACGAATACACCGGTACCAAGTTCCTCAGCATGGCGTATGAGGAAGTCCTGTGGCCTTACATGATGGTAGGAAAGAAGAAATATGTAGGATTGAAACACGAGAACATAGTTGACTTGACTATCACCGGCAAGGATTGCAAGTTTGAAGAGTTTGCTAAGTCCAAGATCCTATTCGTTCGCGGTCTTGAGCTAAAGAAGCGAGGCAGCTCTGAAGTGTTGAAGAAATGCTGTTTGGAAGTGTTACACTCGGCGTTCAATATCAAGGAGCATCGCACACTACGTGAGATTTGCGAAGACAAGCTGAACGAGGTAAAGAATCGCCAGTGGGATCCGCGCATGTTTATTAAGACCGTCAAGTACAAACTGCCCGGCAAGAAGCCCGATGGTACCGAACGTCAAGGCAACGTTAAAGTCAAGGAGTTCATGGCCCGTATGAAGGAGGTTCAAGACAAGCGTCCGGACATCGGCATTCGCGAAGCTGAGCTGGGTGAGCGCTTTAAGTACATTATCGTCGAGCGTTACCCGCACACGCACAACATACGCGGTGTGACTCAGGGTCTTGGCATGGGAGAACGTATGGAGTATGCCGATGTTGTGGCCGATCCGCAAACCGGTAAGTCTAATCTGGAGTATGAAAAATACTTAGGCGAATCGTTGAAGCCGGATCTGGACTACTATGTTACCAACGAGCTGATTGGCCAGCTGAGCCGATTCATTATCTACCATCCTGACTATGACAAGGTGTACGAGTATGTTCGCGACATTCCGGACGATGCGGACCTCGACAAGATCTACAAAGAGGCTGACAACAAAGCTCATAACATGGCTAAGAATCAGCTGACCAAGTTCTACGAGACGCACTATGCGACCAAGTATCGTAGCTACACGGGCGTCGTGCAGACCATGTATCGCAAGACCGTCAAGCGCATTGAGGAGGTCTGGGAGACCAAGTATGGCGAAGGTAGCCGTGTGATGAAGCTCGCCACCAAGATGATCACTAGCTCGAATGACGACATGCGCAACATTCACAGCCGGTTTAACATTGCGGATGCACTCCTGAGCGACCTCAAACTATTGGCGGATCGCGACGCGGAACAACCGGCCGTATACGATGTGCGTCAAGCCGTCGAGAAATGGAAGTTTAGCCCGCAGCGTTTGCAAGTGATCTATCGACCGATCTTAAACGAGCGTGAAGCCAAGGCTCGCAAGCAGGCGACGGAATCTCTCATTCAGTTGTCCAAGCATCTGCCCGAAGTGCAGGACTTTGCTTTCAGACAGATGAACTGGCTAAGCACGAGTATGAAAGGGCTGCTGAGCGAAATCAAGATAGACAAGACGCCCATTGCGGTTAAACCCGAAAAGATTAAAGCTGTAAAAGCGGAGGCTGTGGTTGCCGATCCTAGTGTGCGGACTGAGCTGCTGGGCGACGGTAAGAAAAAGCGTGGCAAGGGCAAAAAGAAGGAGATCACTGAGGTTACGCTGACCGAGGTAACAAAGCAGAAGGCTATCCAGGTTAAAGTAGAGCTACCCGATCATATCATCGACGAGACAGTGAGCATGTCGCTGGACATGGACGGCTTGGATGATCAGGAGAATGCTCAGGATGTGCTAGATATCATACAGGAAAACTACGAGAAGCTGGTGTCGGCGAAGTTTACGCTGCGCGAGATTACATACATGCGCAAGACTATGGAAGACATTGTACGTTCGTCGAACAAGCTGGCCTCGCGCGGTGCTGATCCACGTGTGTTGGCTGAGTTGCGTAAGCGTGACAGTCCGATGATGCAAGACTTCGCGAGCTTCTTGGCTAACACGGACACCTACATCCCCGGCCCAAATGGTATGCACTATTAGAATATCTGTCAGTGACAACATATATTTTTTATGCTAGTCACCACTTCAAAAAAAAATAGAGAAGATCTCAACGGTGCGTGAATTACAAATCGGGCAATACACCATGAACATCACCCCCTTTGTGATCAGCATTGATATTTTTTACTAAAACCATAGCTACAACTACTATCAACACTAATAGTAGAATCAGATACAACATGTTAGTTGCTTAGTAGGAATAATTTATAGCTGTTATGATAGCGATGGCTTCGATAACAGAATTCGATCCCGTATCTAGTAGCTACGATATCTTTATCAAACTAAATTCATTATCTATGGAATCTAATGAGTTCGATTATGCATTGGTTCCAGCTGGTTACATTCTATACAAAGGAATGGATGTACCGTGCGAAAAAATAAAGGATTACGATGATCCTGATAATAATTTTGCTAGCACGCCGAGTTGGTTTGCGGGACCAGAAGTTTGTTATGGTTATGCTATACGTTCGCTTAATCAATGGTTGCAAAAAGGAGTTACTCCTTCAGGTAAGAGGTACAATCGTGTAACTAACTATGAGGTTTTTCTCCCGGATGAAGCTGCAAATATATTTGCATATACTGTTACGAAGTCTATTAAGCTGTTCAATCTACTTAACCATCGAAATGTCGAAAAACTCTTACTGAAAGTTGCGGAAAACTATATTATGGAAATGGATCCATCTGCCAAGGAGAAGTATATGTTATACTTCGAAGCTATAAGAATAGCTACGGGATTTTCTCTTCCTTGGAAGACCTTGAAAGATAAATTTCCCGAAGTTATGCAAAAGCGAGGTCTATCTCACATAGAATATTTTCTCGATAGAGATGGCAAAAAAACTAAATATGTTTACAAAGGCACTGTACATAGCGAGGAAGAATGGGATATCAACAGAGTTTCCTTTATGGAATATGACAAACTGCTCGTGGAAGCTTTAGCAAAATTTGTACCTCATTGTAGTGGCTACTGGGGATATACTACACCTTCTTTATACCATTTGAAAGGGGTGTTTCATACTGAAGTATGTATTATAAATCCGTCGCTATGCATGAAGCTGGATAGAAATGATAGACTTAGTACCTGTAAAGACAGAACTTTGCTGAAAACCCTATTTCAGAAATATGGGATAAACAGACATACCCACGTATCGATTGCAACCGGATCATCTGAACCAATTATCATGAGCAATCCGGTTCAGAAACCGGAGTCGTTACCCTTGTCGAAAAATGATTTTCCCAAACTAGATACTCCGATGGACTCTTCCAAGCAAGCCGAGCGGTTTTATCCCGCATTAGATAAGCTTATGCCTCAGCTTGACAATCCTCATTTTGATCTCGAGAAGCATGATACTCCGGTTGTACCAACACGACCCGTTTTAACGGATAACCGTGACATTATGCAGTCTCTGTTGAGAAAAAACAACAAGTGAGTGGTAATCGAGTTCTATGAGTTTAGGCAATCTCTATTGCTTTTTTTGCAAAAATCAACCTCAACCCTAGTCGTTTCGGTCCTTGGGCGGATGGTCTTTGTGGCATTCGCAAACCGGCACGCCGCCAACGTGAGTAAGATGCAGTCCGGATCCTGTTGTTTCTCGTAGTGGAACTCCTTCAACGCGATGGCTGCGCAACACCTTCATGATGTCGTCGTAGTCATCTTGATGGTAGAAGATCGAGAATCCATCACCGCCCCAAGCCACGTGGAACTCCAGCCCGATCGGAAAGCCGGGCTCGCTTGGTTCGACCACTTGTAGGTTCCAAGGCTCGTGGAAAAGGTTGCTCAGCCATCGGTTTAAGTAGCGAAACTCTATGGTGATAAGTTTGGAGAACAGGTCGCCACCGTAGATGAATAAACGTCCGCAATACTTCCTATCGCGTAGCTTCTCCCGCATAGCTCGGTGATCGCGGGTTGGATATGTTTCAAACGGGCTGAACGGTACTTCCGATGACGGTACTTCGGGCCAGCCTGTAGGCGTTTTGATCCACCAGCCGGTCGTGTCGTCGGGAGCCTGTCGGGCTCTGTCTATGCTTTGCATAAATAGCGGAAACATGTTGTGACGGTAGAACGTATATCAAATTTGAAGAAAGAATTATAGCCTAAGTAGAATAGTACATCCTAGTCCATCTATGGAAACCATGTCGTCGCGCAAGGCAACTATTTCGATGGTTGTTTTGGCCAATCTACTATTGGTGTTTCAGCAGGCCATAATAATCAGCATTATGCCTTTATGGTATGCCGGCGCTACCATCTCACCGCTTTCATACGATTTTAAGCCTATAAACCCGGCACCGCCATACCCGACTTGTAATGCTTTTTACAACTGCCAAAAGCTGCTTTGTGATCAAATAACAAGTCCGGGCGCGATGTGGGTGGGTGTTTTTCCTGAGGCCGTGAATCCTGATGTGTGCCGAGCGATGGGCAATTTCATAGAATCCTTGAGCTATGTGCGAGTCTTAGCATCGCTCGTGATTTGCTATGTCATTATGGTGGTGACTCCGATAGTGGCTATGCTTAATGTGAGGTGGTACGTGACGCCATCGTTGATTACAATCATGTACGCTTGCTGGTTCTGGTATCTTTCGGACCTTTGTTATATGATTGGCGAAATCGTGCCAGGCTATTTACAGGGGTCGACTTTGGCCTTGGGAATGAGCATGGTAGCTTTCACGTGGCTGTCTGCTCTTTAGATGGAGCGGCGATCGTTTTTTTACACGGGAGTGATGTTCTTTAAAACTTTTACACGGGAGTGATGTTCGTAAATGTTCGTAAACCTTGTAAAAAAGTAACATTGTTCGTTAAAACTTTTACACGGGAGTGATGCTTGTAACCCTTGCAACCCTTGTAAAAAAAGTAACGAACGCGGCACACCCGCTATCCAAAAAGTGCTACTCAGGGCCTGCTCCGCCTTGGACGTTGTACAGCTTCAATAGCATAAAGTATGCCTGGGCGCGAGATTTTTTTATGCTGTGTGTGCGACCTTCCTCGGAGAAGCTGATTTCCACGTCGGACTCCCCAACCACAAACTTGATACGAACCCTATCATAGTCTAGTACCAGGGTGCCGAGATCGCCGCTTTCTAAATTTCGCAAATGGGTGGAGCGCTCGGACCATTTTACTGAAGTTACTGCTGTGATGGGGATCTTGTAACTTACGTTTTCGGAGATAGTTATGGTTATAACTTCGCCAGCCACGCACTGACTTGGATAGTTATCTGACGCGTCCCGATTTACTTTTTGACCCAGTTCCAGTGCCGCACCCAGCATGAGGGTGAATTCGCGAACTAGTTCGTCGCTCCTAACCATGATCAGCTTGCCCAGTCGCAAAACAGCAAAATCAGACCAGAGCTGATCGGTTTCGTTGATAGCGATAGAGCCGAGTTGGCCGAGCTTTAATTGGACAATAAAATTACGAATGGCCTGTGCGGACGAGTATCGTCGCGGATCAAACACAAACGTGTACTTATTAGCACTCACAGTAATCGTATAACTCGGAGGCGAAATAGTAACGGTGCATGGTACCACAGCCATGGCTAGATCGAAGCTGTACTATTCAAATTTGAACTTCTAAATGAACATCTGTTATACTCATTTTGACGATTGGCCCGATTGTGACGTCTGCACAAATTTCATAATGTGCAATCATAAGGTGTGCGCCAATCTAAAGAAAAGCGGCGCGTGCGGATCGCTGAGCGTGGCATTGATAGCCCCGGGACCGAGACCGTTAATGCTGCTGGTTAAGCAAAACTCTGGTCAGTACGAGGGTAAGTATACAATATGTTCGGGCAAACGCGACGAGACCGATGGTGAATGCTGGGTAGCCACGGCCGTACGTGAACTGCGAGAAGAGATGAAGCTGGGCTTAAGTGAGTCTCAGTTTTTGGAGATATGCAGTGCGGACGGCGAGACTCGAGTTATTCGCAAGGGACCCACGCCGATATTCGTGGGCATTTTGGATGAGCTGAGGGCTGCCTACAAATTTGACAATTCCAACAAATCCAAGATTAATCCGCTGGCTATCTTTCGGGACAGTCTGAACCATGCTATTGAGGCAGACCGAAACAACGAAGAGCTGGCGCCTGAGTACCGAGAAGTCGTTCGAGTGGATTGGTTTTACTTTAACACGGACATTTACGCACGTGATGAGAAAGTGGTACTGTCACCTTACTCCAAGATAGTATTTCCTCACCTGCAACGTCGCTACAAAAAAGCTCTACACGGACATTTACGCACGTGATGAGAAAGTGGTACTCTCGCCTTACTCCAAGATAGTGTTTCCTCACTTGCAACGTCGCTACAAAAAAGCTCTACGTGGTTGCAAGTCTGCAGGGGCGTAAGGCAGATTTTTACACGGCCGTGGTATTTTTTCCTGGACACCAGTCGGTATTTTTTTATTGACGGGCCGGTACCCATGGACGCTGATGCATGCATTTAATTTTGCGATACAATAAAAACGTTACCATCTATATTAGGCTCGGAGTTCGATAGCTATGACTACTCCTGAAGTTGGCCAGCCCGGTCTGGCGGCACCCCAGTCGTCCCAAGGCGGCAGCAAGACTTACGTTGTTTGTTTCAGCCTTGTCGCGGCGCTCATCGTTCTCGTGTTGATTGTGCTAGTATTCAATCGTCAGCTTACTTACTGGCTGCGGGCTTCCCTTTACACTGCGGCGGGCATGCTTGAGCCTTCCAAACCAATGCCGTCTATCGCCCCGGCCAATATTATCGACGAGGACGCCGTTGAGCGTCTAAACAATCCTGGTATGAACCAGTCGCAGGGTACGCTTCCGCCGGGTCAGACGTCTGACAGTTTGCTTGCGTTGGGCTACACTGGTAACACCGACTGGCAAAATGTCATGGCCGCAAGTGAATTAGACCCATCAACCTTCGTCAATCACATGGATTTCGTGAAGGACGTTCGTAACTTCAGCTCGGGTGCTGCTTTCACGGATAAGGACGAAGATTCTGAGTCATTTGTCTTCACTAACTTTATCGGACTTCGTCGTCCTCAGCATGTTGAGATCGGCGCCTCTGCACGTCAAACCGTCGATGTGAACGAGTCTGTTCTTAAGAGAAACCGTCCTTATAACTTTGTGTAAGTTTTTCTCGATATTTCGGATGTTTTTCTAAAAGTTCTCTGGTACAAATTCTATTTTTTTGCAATTTGAATGACCCAGTGCAGTTATATACCATCGCTACCCAGATGGAAGCACCTCCCGTCGTAGAAGAGTGGAAACCAGTTCCTGCCAATACTTATTTTTCAAAGTATGAGGCTTCGTCGCTAGGTCGTATTCGTAATATAAGTACAGGCCGCATAGTACCCGGGCACATCGATAAAAAGACTAACTATGTTACCAGTAGTCTCTCAGGCGACAATGACACTGTTTCTAAGACGCAAAAACATCATGAGCTGATAGCAGCGGCATTTATCCCCGGAAAAGGTAATGTCGGTCATATCAATGGCGTTGCCTTCGATAATAGATCCGTAAATCTATTTCGTTGTAACACTAATAACAAAATTCATGGTAGATATGCCGATGGTATTCATAACGGCGAGGCGCTACGTATAGGACAATACAACGCTCAAGGGAATCTGCTCGAGGAATTTAATAATGTTTATGCCGCTATTTATAGCGCGAACGTTTCGCTCGAAGAATTGACAAGAGCTATAATTAATTCTACTCAGGTGAACGGGTTTGTTTGGAAATATACAAATCAAAACCTTCCCAATGAAATATGGAAGTTAATGGAATTGAACCATACAAAAATAGCTGTCTCTAGCCATGGAAGGATTCGTTTGGATACGTTGATTACCTACGGTGCCCTTTCAATGAAAAGGATATTACACATTAATATTAAAGGGAAACTGTATTCCGTAGACAAACTAGTTTGCAGTGCATTCAAAGGTCCTGCTACCGGCGACGAGCGTTATGTTAGTCATAGAGATCGAATTAATTCGAGCAACCATAAGGACAATCTAGAATGGTCGGAAGTACCAGATAGCGATTATTGCGATACAACGAGTAACAGCAAACAACCTGTAACCGGGAGACCAATCGCCAAAATCGATCCCAAAACCAACGAGATCATAGAGATATTTAAGACTGTCACAGATGCGGTAGAGTCTCTTAGAGCCCTTTTGGCTAAAAATAGCGACAATGTTATCAAGGTGCGGCATGAATGTATAGCCGCGGCCGCGCGATCCGCCGGTTCGGAAGGAAAATGTTATATACGATATGGATTCAAGTGGCGTTATGTCGACCCTCGAGATTACAGGATAATAATAGCACCTCTCGGTCTTGAAAAAGAAGCCGATAGAGCTATTAAGGATATATGTGAAGAGTTTATGAACATGCCAGATGAGACGCTAGTTCCCATCGATTTAAGTGTGTTGGATGTGACCGACGCGATGATGTATGGCGGCTTGGAACTTCCAGAAGATATTCTTGATATACCTCTATTTGCGGATGATGCCTTGACTGAATTCGAAAAAAAGAACAAGGATTTACCTGGTGAGATTTGGAAATCGCATCCTTTCGAACCGATAAGTAAGTATATGATCTCCAATATGGGCCGCGTCAAGCACATCAAACTAGGCGTGCACGACGGTTATAGACCGGAAGGTAAGTACTTATACAGTTCATTGTGTTGTGACGATGGCGTGGTGCGCATATATCGTCATAATAGATTAGTTGCGGGGACGTTCTTACCACCAGAACCTGGAAAGCCTATAGTCGATCATATCAATCATAACATTATAGATAACCGCGTTAGTAATCTACGTTGGGTTACTTACAGCGAGAACTCATTTAATACAGTCTTGTCGACTCTAGCTAGAACAAACGGACGTAAAATTAGATCCATTCATCCCAAAACAGGAATAACTAAGCTATATAATAGCTTAGCGGAGGCTACGAGGTTTCATACTATGGGTCAGTGTAATAGTTCACACATAGGGGAAGCGGCTCGAGGGAAACGACGCCTTGCGTTTGGTCATAAGTGGGAGTATGTATTCGAAGATGACCTTGAAGGAGAAATATGGATTATATACCTTCTTAAGGATACTCATATACAAGTGTCAAACAAAGGCCGAATTAAAAGCCTATCGGATGTGATGTATAAACAAAAACTAAATGGTAATTATTTATACGTCAACGTTAAAGACGGGATTTATCGCGTTCATCGCATTATATGTGAAGCATTCCATGGCCCGCCGCCAACGCCCGAACAAGATACGGTTAATCATATAGATCACGATCCTGAAAACAATGACATAGATAACCTAGAGTGGGCTTCCACTAAAGAGCAAAATACTCATAGAAATGCACCTGTAAATTTCCATTCAACCGGCAAACGCGTGATTCAGTTTGATGTTGAGAGCAATGAGATTATAGAAATTTGGCCAAGCTTAAGATACTTATGCGATCAACTCGACTTATCTGTGGATACAATTCGAAACGGTTTAATCGGCGATGGATATATTATCCTTGATGAATACGGTTTACGTTATGCATAAACAATGTGAAGGAAGAGTCGCTCATATTTTTTATTAGAGCCGCCCGATAAAAATGAAACAACGACAAAGCACATATCGGCAAAGATGCGCACCGCTAAACTAGCTTCGAAAGCGCGAGCTAAACCAGCCCCCAAACCAACCCCAAAACCAACTAACTACAAAGCCTACATACCCACGCACTTGCACAACTTCATCCTACTGGAACCCCAGGAGGGAAACCCGCTTAAAGTGCACCGAGAAGCTCTCTTCGAGAACGCCATCCTGAATAACTATTACCGTCTCATTCAAAACCTAATCAACACTGGTATCCTGAAGGAAACTACCTATTACTTTACATGCCGAGATGAAACACGTGTACATCGACCTCTCGGTGGTAAGTACGACAACGGATACGCCTACGTGTACCCCCACGACGGTGAGGAATGTATAGACCATTCTAATAACATCGAAGATTATCAAGCGTCAAAGACCGCGCACGTTGCTCTACAGATGGCAGCGCGTTGCGGTGATCTTAAATCCTACATGATGATAGAGAATACCATAGAAGCTCTTTGCAAAACGATGGGCTATCATCTTCTGAGTCCTTATGCAGTGTCCCCAGCAGCTATTATGGCCATTAGTCGAGACGAATTAGAACTGTTCAACTATGTCCGCGACCGCACGCGTTATTATACGGAAGACTACATCTACTACGCCAATAGCTTATCGTGCATACGACACTTTATGCGCACGACATCACTCAGAGAGAAGAACCGCTTGAAAAATCCTAGTCACCATCGGACGAATGATACACTGTGTCGACGTCGCCGTTGGGACCTATTCCAAGCTCTGGTACCAAAAAACAAATGGTGCGACCATATTGACGATGCTATCTTGTATGGATTCAAAGAATTGCTGGAACAATTCTCAGACATAGATAAGCTTATAGCCGACAACCATGATCCCGTAAACGAGATAAACATAGGATTAGAAGCATACGTGGATATAGACGCGCTGATAAGAACTTTTACCTGGCTCAAAGGCCTGCAGCCGGATTTTATTACGTCTATTGATCCAGTACTCCTGGCCGCGCACTTCACACCAGAGCTTATAGACTGGTTCGGTGATCACGGTTACAAAATTTCGTCCGAGTTAATGAAGTATTTCATTGGCTATATCTTCACACTGGTTGAACGTTGTGGCTACTCATCGGTGGAACGTATAAACTGGGAGAAGTGTCTATGCAAATTACGCGATCTAGGCGTGAAGCCGTCCCAACGGATAGTATTCACAAAAGTCGGCGACGAATGGGACGAAAGACTAGCCGAGATGTTACAGAAGTACCCGGAGTACTACACTTTTGATGAATCGTTTGTTGAAGGAAGTGACATAGAAACCGACGAAGATGCCGAGGAGATAGAAACATTCGAAGAAGACTCGGATCTCGAGGACGCTCAGCTGGACTAGGGTGTGTCTATACTTTATTCGGTTTTTATTCGTTTTTTTAAATCAGTGATAGCAAATTAGAAAATGAGATAGTGTTATAAAACTGAAGTGAATGTGTGTATAAGACCAGCCAGTCATGCAACTTAGCTTAGTTAATCCGGCGTCTACCTACCGCTCGTACATCCCCACGCATTTACGCGAATACCTACTCCCGAAAGAAACCAATCGAGAGGCCCAGCTCGAAGACGCCATCCTGAACCGCTATTACCGTCTAATCCGAAGCTTAATAGATTCCAAAATCCTAAACGAGACCACCTACCACTTTACCTGTAGAGAAACTAAGACGACTCGCGTACATAGATACTTGGAAGCCGACGAGTACGAATACATAGATCCTGAGTATAAATCTCGCACAAGCGTTTCTCTATATATGCGGACCAATGACATAACTAACTATGCCAAATCAATCACCGCGCATATAGCACTGCAAATGGTCGGCCGTTTAGGTGACATTAAAGCATACGCGATACTAGAACCTGCTGTAAAACTAGCCATCGATATCATGATGTTTTTACGACAGATCCACTGCGCGTGTACTTATGCATTGCAGCGCGACGAAATAGATCTATTCTGTCGAATCCGAGAACAATATCCTAATAGCGGAAGAAATCCATATAGTCAGGTTTCTACCCTGGCTGTCGACGCTACAAGCTTAACGGGCATGGATGAAATTTTTAAACGTTGCGGCAAAACATACCAAAACGTGCAGAAATACTACGGCCACGTCGATCGATGGGCGTCGAGATTTGCAAAGCGCCGCAGATGGGACCTGTTCCAGGCATTAATACCCGAAACCGAATGGAAAAGATGTAGATTTTGGGCGATTCTGTCAGGGTTCACTGACTTGTTGGATGAGCTGTACAAAAGAAACCAATACGTCTTCGACCCTGCGATAATAGACTCAATTAAATATATCTTATATAACGGCGCTGGAATAGAAAGCGCTCTGATAAGAACTCTTACCTGGGTAGAAAGCAAATGCCCGGGCTTCATGACCGATGAAATGATAGAAAAGACAATAGAAGGATCTCAGGGCGATATGACTACAGCATTGATAGAATGGTATTATCGCAATGGTTACAAATTTAGCAGCCAACACATGAGCCAATTCGCGAAACAAATAGATCCTATAATTATTAGGTTCGGCTACCCATCGATAGAAAGCATAAGATGGGAAGCTTGTCTGACAAAGCTCAGGTCGATCGGTGTAATGCCGCTGTCCCGTATGAAAATACCGGCTGGATTGGACGATTTGACGCAGAGCTTCCCGGAATACTTTGAGCGGTAGCTCGGCTGGACTTGGCTTGTTTTTTTAGGACCATACTTATTTTTTTAGGACCGTGAACTCTTTGGGATAGAGAACTTGCTTCGAAAACTGAACTCTCCTTAACTCGATACGTCGTGATCATGCAACGCTCCGAAACTTACCAAAACTACATCCCGAGCCACTTCCGCAACTACGTGTGTGGT
>Ga0247723_1001489_pt1 | contig 13632 bp, 18 predicted proteins | sample MSEWelMarce5H_FC_FD_189079 | JGI IMG/M metagenome (GOLD analysis project Ga0247723, IMG submission 189079) | Subsurface sediment microbial communities from gas well in West Virginia, United States - MSEEL Well Study Marcellus 5H_FC | ecosystem: Environmental > Terrestrial > Deep subsurface >...
CTCACGCTGGCGCTTCGCTTCGTGAGAAGGCGACCTACTATCTGCCGCAGCTGGCCCACTACGCGCACATCATGCGGACGGATCACTGCATGTTCTCAATTATCAAGGGCAATGCCGAGCCAGAGTTCGGTCGTGTTGATATCCCGGCTGAGTACACCGAGCAGCTGATCAACATGGAGAAGGCGTTCTACTGGCACATCGAGAACAACATTCCGCCCGAGGCAACTCCGGTGATTAGTCAAGAAGTCGCAGCCAAGACGGCGAAGATCATCTCGATTGGTGGGCTGAAGCCCTACGACATGACGGAATCCAACGAGTGGGGCGATGCTGCGGTGACGTGGCTCACGACCCGCGCGGAGGCCAAGGCTAACGCCGACAAGGCCAAGCAACTGAAGGAGATGATGCCCTTCGACGCGAGCGAAGCGACCGGCCACGGGGTCGTGATCACACGCAACAAGGCCGGGGCATTGAGCCTTCGCGCAGCGAAGGACTGATATCCAACACAGCCGAGAGTAAGTGAGAGACAAAATAGTTTGTCTCTCAAAGCCGAGGGAGAATGAGATGCAAGATGCTTTCAAGCTGCATAGAAAGGATGACCTCGACACATCAATCGAGGCAGCAAAGCTGATACATCCAAATCTTAGCACGCTTCAGTTGTTGGTGCTTGAGTACGCCATCAAGTGTGGACCTTATGGATTCACGGACCAGGATCTAGGCGACTACTTCGACAATCATGGATCTACCTATAGGTCGCGTCGCTCTGAACTTACAGCTGATGGCATCATCATCCATTCAGGAGCGACAAACCGTTTGAAGTCTGGACGCCAAGCGGTTGTCTGGGTATACTACAAGTACCACCAGCCACTTGTACCAGAGGATGATGGTCAGCCAGACGAGGCCCAGGAATGGGCAGACTTTGACCCTGAGTGTTAACCCGACCCGATGCGCTCACGCCCCTTCCTTCGTCGGGGGGCGTGGTCGCCTCGGCCCGACAGGAGAGAGAGATGATGAATATCTATCAGCGGCTCGCAGCCGTGATGAACGAAGTCGATTATGTTCAGAAGGAGAAGAAGCAGGGGATGCGCTACAGCATCGTGACCCATGATGCGGTCACTGCGAAGGTGCGTCCGGTTCTTCTCAAGAACGGTATCGTCTATCACCCAATCAACATCCACCACCAGCAGACCGGCAACCGCACTGAGGTTGGGCTGGTCGTTCGGTTCGTGAACGTCGATGATCCCGAGGACTTCTTCGACGTGCCGTCGCTTGGCTATGGCATCGACGATCAGGACAAGGGGCCGGGCAAGGCAATCAGTTACGCCGTGAAGTACGCTCTGCTCAAGACACTGGGCATGGAGACAGGCGACGATCCCGACCTCGACCAGGATGTAACACACAAGCATCCCGATGTTGAGAAGATCAAGGGTATCGGAGAGGAGTTGCGTTTGGAGACGACACTCTCTGGTCTGGATGCAGCGCTCGCCGTGCATCGTGAGTTTCTGTCTGCGTCCAACACAAAGTTTCCTGCCGCCGTTGCTCTGGTTAGACAGATCTACCAGCAGCGGAAGAAGGAACTCAGCTAGGGCGTCCACTCTCCACCGAGGTGAGGGGTGGCATCTAGGAATTGAGGCTCTGACGGTGTGGAACGCCCGCACCATTGACCGCATCAGGGCCAACCACCCCACCACATGTTAACGAAAGTCGATTTTTTCGACATATGGAGGACGATATGTACGCCAAGATGACACTTATCGGGAATGTCGGTCGTGACCCAGAGGTCAAGACCAGCCCGAGTGGAGTTAAGTTTGCTCGCTTCGTGGTCGCCATCAACAAGGTGAGCAAGGGCGAGAAGATCACACAGTGGATCGACGTCGTGGTCTTCAATGAGAAGACGTGCGATGTAGTCGAGAGCTACATCCGCAAGGGCACCAAGGTCTTTGTCGAGGGCGAGCCGACGGTTCGTGCCTATGCTGCCAAGACTGGCGAGGCCAAGGCCCAGCTGGAACTGGTGGTCGGTAAGTTCGACGGTAAGATCCTTATGCTCTCAAGCAAGGAGGATGGGCCACAGGCGCAGACAACTACGTCTCGGTACTCGACTGCAACCGGACTGGCGGCTGACCTGGACGACGATTCTATCCCCTTCTGACAGTCCTCCCTGAAGCGGCTGACATGCCCGCTTCCAACTTGCGGGTCGCTTGGCAACAGGCGACCCGTTTCTTTTTCATGGAGACATCAATGAACGATCTGTACGAGAAGATCACCGACCAGCTGCTGGCTTCAGTCGATGATGCTGGTGAGTGGAAGCCTTCCTGGAGACGTGGCAGCAACGCCCTGCCCTACAACTGGACCACAACCAAGCCGTATCGTGGCATTAACATCATGATGTGCTGGGCCAGCGCCTATGTGAATGGGTTCTCGACCAGCCAGTGGGCGACGTTCAAGCAGTGGGGTTCGGTCGGCGGCAGAATCAAGCGCGGCTCTAAGGGCACGACGATCATCTACTACAACATCACCGAGCGCATGATCGACGGCAAGAAGGTCGAGATCCCAGTGATGAAGGCAAGCACCGTTTTCAACATGGATCAAGTCGATGGTGTTGAATTGCCACCGCCGCCAGTGCCACTGACCGAAGAGCAGCGCATCTTCAACTGCGAGTCACGGCTCATACACTTCAAGCGGCAGGGCATGGATCTCCAGCACAAGGGAGACCGTGCATTCTATCGGCCATCCACAGACATGGTGCAGATGCCAGAGTTCCGCGAGTTCTTCTCAGCGGAACACTACTACGCCACTGCATTCCATGAGGCTGTGCATTGGACAGGCCACAAGTCCAGACTGAATAGGTTCGCACGCGACCTGATGCCCGATCTCAAGGGCGAGGATGTGCGTGATGAATATGCCAAGGAAGAACTTGTCGCTGAACTGGGCGCTGCATTCCTGTGTGCTGAACTTGGTATCGAGAATGCAGTGCGCGATGACCACGCTGCCTACATCAAGGTGTGGTATCAGCGCCTCAAGTCCGACAAGAAACTTATCATCCAGGCTGCAAGCGCAGCATCGAGGGCAGTTGACTTTCTCAATCAACCCCTCGAAAATGTAAAGAATGAGGAGGCAGCATGATTGAAAGACGGCTAGGAATCATCACAATCGTAATGCTTGTGATGTATCTATCCCTAGGACTGGTGCTGCTTATCATAGATAGGGACACGCCGCCCTGTCGAGAAATCGGACTGAATCCGGTGGAGTTTACGGCGCTTACTAACATGCTCCTGCGGGAGAACAATCTGATGAAGGAAACAAAATGAGCTATGTGATCGAAGACAATGTGCCGGTTCGTGGTCGCGTCACCACCCGTGAGAATATGAGCGAGCTGACCCAGACCATCTCCGCTCTTGAGGTTGGTCAGTCGTTCGTGGTGCACGATCGCTCCAAGGGTACGGTTCGCCGCGCCGTGAACCTGACGCAGAAGCGTCTGGATCGTCGGTACTCGACCCGCACTCAGGCCACGGCAGAGTACGGCGACGTCCTGCGCGTCTGGCGCATTGCCTAATCCTTGACGCACACCGTCAAGGTTCCGCTGCTCGGTGTGATGGTGGAGGTTAGCTACCTCTACCATCCGCCGATACCGGAACGTCCAGCTAGCTATGCCTCGGGCGGCGAACCTGGAGAAGGCCACTGGGCCGAAATCTCTGACGTCAAACTGAATGGCGTCTCAATCGAACTCGATGATCTTTACTTTCGTGAGGGAACTGGGACCATCGCGGTCCTTCAGTATCTTGCTGAAATGGTAGCCGACGCGCACTTGCTGAACGACGGCTGGTAACAACAGAACTGGAGAATGTGACAATGGAAATCACAGTTGAAAGTAACAGCTCGGACGATGAGAATCGAGTAATCGTTCCGGCATTCAAGAATGTTCTCAGTCTTCTGATTGAAGACGAGGAAGTCAAGCCTTGGATGACCATGGTGATTCTCGCCAACGCGCTCAGTGCCTGTCTCTATAAGATGAGAGACGGAGTGCAGAGCGATATGCTGGATTACTTCTTTGAAACGCTCACACAGTCAATCGAAGGGAACGCAGCGCTCGCGGACGCACTCGCCAAATCGAGAACTGGACGACCCCACTAGCAGCGCAGTCGAGCATGTGGCATGGCTTATCGCTACGAAACAATCGAAGCGACAAGCCATGTACGCAATCGGCAAACCCTACAAACGCGACACCACATGGGCGCATGTTGTTCTAGCCTATTCGATCCACGCGATCAGGATGGAGGAAATCAATGGCCGAGAAAAAGAGAACGAACTTCCTAGCTTGGACTGCTGAGGAAGATAAGATACTGGCAGACGGCGTAGCCGCTGGCAAAACCACCTACGAAATCGCAGAGCTTCTGCCGCATCGTACTAGAGAGGGGGTTCGCCATCGAAAGGTGCACCTCAACCTACGAGGCAAGCCGCAAGTCCACAATGCTCTTAAATGGAAAGAAGAGGAGGACGCCATAATTCGGCAGGGCGCTGCTGAAAACTGGCCGATGGAAAAGTATCTTGAAGCTCTGCAAAACAGAACTCAAAACGCAATCTACTATAGAGCGAAAGCCCTAGAACTCCCGCCGATCAAAGTCAAATATCACGAGACAAGATCGGCTGAGTTCCTGCGCAAGCGCCAACAGATCAACCGCCCTAAGCAATGGGACGAGATGATGGCTGACTGGGCAGAGCGCAAGTGCCTAACGTGCGGAGTCATGTTCATGTCCTGGGGCAAGGGCAACCGCCTGTGCATCGCGCATCGCGCAATGTCTATGGGGATGGACTGATGACAGAAGAGATGTGGCACGTCGTTCCACTGAATGATCTTCGTGATCATGAGACATCTCACAAGTGCTGGTGCAAACCCTATAAGGACGATGGCGTTTGGATCCATCGTTCTTTGGATCATCGCAATGAATACGAAGAAGGGAGACCAATGTCGTGATTGATATCCTCGAACGAATCGATGGTCATCTTTTAGATGACGATGCCGAGCGCCGTCACTGGAATGCAGACGCCCTGCTCGAAGACGCAGCCGTCGAGATCGAGCAGCTGCGCGAGCGGCTTGAGCGTTGGAAGGACATCCATCTTGAGAAAGAGCGACTGACCCTGGAGGTCGAACTTCTCAAGAAGACCATCAAGAAGGCCAATGCAGCCAACTCACGACTGGCTCAGTACAATCATGAGATCAGCAAAGTAAACAAAGAGTTGATGGACGAGATAGCTAGCGCCAGAGCAGAGATACGTGACATGAATGTCAGGATTGACTGGCTGCGGCAGAGTCCATAGAGAGGAAAAGCTCCTTCTCAGCTGCTCGACGGGTAGCAAGGCCACGAACCTTGCTACCTTTCGAGAAGACCCAGCGATCAAACTGATCGGCAGCACCTTTATAGTCGCCAGCATTGAGCTTGCGTAGCAGAGTAGAGGTGCTGAACGCAGCAAATCCTATGTTGTAAATGAGCGCAGCCAAAGCGCCAGTCTGCTCACGGGTGAGCGGAACCTCCACCACCTTCTGCATCTTGGTCTCGATAGAGTCGAGGTCTCCCACCATCTGTGTGGTGGCCTCGCCTTCAGTAACCCGAAGACTCTCCCAGATCCTGCGCTTCTTGCCATCCGGTCCCCACATCGTAGAGCCATAGCCGATAGTCAGCTTGCCAGCAGGACAAGTGTAGGGATGCTCAGAGAATCCCTCAAACTTTTTCACAAGGTCGATAGCGCGCTGGTCGATCACTTCTTTAGTGCTCCAAGAATTGCGGGTGCCGTCTTCTCGACGCTCCTGCCGATAACATAACCACCAAGACCAAGCTCAACAATATCCCAGAGCTTCAGATACTCAGCCTCGCCAAGGTTGGGAGCGGCCCAGCCGAACCAACGGGCCACGATCAGGATGGTAAAGGTGAGCATGACCAGCGGACGCCAGGATGACGTGAGCCAGTTCTCGCTGCTCGCTTCAGTCTTCACGATATCAGCGCCAGCCATCTTCAGCTGCTGCTCATTGGCCATAATGGCCAGCATGATCTCAGTCTGACGCTTCTGCGCCTCGGCAGGATCAGGAAACCATGACTTGAACAGGTCGCCAATCACCGGCATCAGCACTGGTAGCAGTGTTGCAAGCATCAGTGCCTCACAAGTTTGATGAGGGCGTCAGCGATCCACGTCAGGATTCCGCCCAGCAACAGCATGACCATCGCCACGCCACGCCAGCGCTCGAAGATCCGGTCAAGCCGGTCAACCTTCTGCTCCATCAGCGATGACCGTGCGATAATCTGGTCGACCTTCTCTTCGAGACGGCCTATGTCGCGCATCAGTTCCGTATCCATCTTAGCAGTTCCATGCTTTGAGGGATTTGTTGATGCGACTGTTAGGATCTCGCGCTGTCTTCTCTGATGTCAGCTTCTTCTTCATGCCCTCCATCCGAGCGCAGAAAGACTTACGCCGACCAGCGTCCTCCTTGGTCTTGGGATTGGGGGCAGGAGCCTTGAGTCCCGGCTTGCCGGGGTTCGCTGCATTGTAAGACGCGCGACCCTTGGCGTTCAGGCCACCCTTGGGGTCTTTGCCTTCCTTGCGGGTCCAGGCTGGAGATTTCGCCATCTCACTTCCCCCTAAACGGCTTGACCTTGGCGGCAATAGCCTTGGGTTGCTTCACATACTGCTCGCCACGAGCTTTGCCAGCACGCTTGGCAGCAGTGGTAGCTGCGTATTCCGACGCCGACAAGGCACCGATTGCCTTGGCCGGGAGGTATCGCTCGCCAGTCTCGGACGACGGCTTGCCAGACTTGGTGCGCCAGTCCTGCTTTGTCCAATCCAGCAGGCTTTTCTGAGGGGGCCTCATTTGTATCCACCTCCCTTTGCCTTGTACTGCTTGGCCAGCAGCTGCGCCTTACGCGCAGACCACTGACCAGCAGCCGTTCCCTGCACGGCAGAGCCTTTGATCTTGTCAAAGAGGGTCTTGCGCATCTCAGGCTTAGTATAGTTACCAGCCTGATTCACCTTTGACGGAGGCTTTGCCATGACTTGATCCTTAGTAACCGCCCTTCATCATCTTGCCTTTGGCCGCAGCCTTTGCCGTGGCAGGCTTCATGCCCTTCGCAGCAGGGGCCGGGGGCTTGCCCTTGGACTTCGGCATAGACTTCGCGGGCTTCTTCATCATCCCAGGCATGTCATCATTCCTTCTAGTTGGATGCAAGATCCTTGGGCATTGCCCTCTCGATCTTGTTCTTCAGCAGCAGACGCACCTCATCCGCTGTGCGAGTCCTGCCAGTGGAGATGTCAATGAATATACTCCGGTTATTTTTCCACGCAGCTTTTTCTACAAGGTTGGTCGATAGCTGGCCGGGGTCCAATTCATGACCAGAGATGAATCGAATACCGCCCGCAGCACCAAGCAAGTGAGCGATATACAAATCTGTCTCATCAGTCTTTCTTCCCAGACTTTTTTCAAGAATTTTTCTGTTTTGATTTGTATAGAACACAGCGGCTTGCGTTGATTTCTCTACATCAAACCTATCGTTTGGACCCCAAGTCTCACCCATTTGAGCAACCACTGCTTTCCATGTGGACTTAAGGAACTGATGCGGACCAGCTGCACCACTCTTAGGATTCACAACTGTGCGTCTGCCGTTTGATTCAATTTGCTGCATAGCAAGGATGTATTTTCTCATCCTTGGTGCGGCGATAACAACCTTCGGCGGCTGCTGTGTTGGAACTTCGGGCTTAGGTTTAGGCTGAGGCGCAACCGCTTCCGACTGGGCCTTCGGTTCAGTGGGCGGAAGCTCTGGCAATGGTGGCGCAGCTGCGCGCGCAGGGCGAACAGCAGGCTCTCTGGCAGCAGGATCACCCTCCGGTCGATCAATGACCGTCCACTTAGCCTGATCCCTCCTACCCGGCTCACCTTCAGGCTGACGCAGCGTCCAAGCGGTTTGATCACGGGCTCCTGCATTGCCCATTGGCGCTGGTGCTTCCGGCCTAGCGGGGAGCGTCGGCTGATCCCTTCGCCCAGAGTCGCCTTGTGGCTGCGGCGGACGCGCTACTTCAGACCAAGCGGCCTGATCACGGGCACCAGGATTTCCTTCTGGCGAACGAACGGCTGGAGTGGCTTGAGCAGCAGCCGCAGGCTGTGGCATCGGCTCGACAAACGGCAGTTCAGGAAGCACAGGAGGTTCAGCCGGGATAGGCATTTGCATTGCAGGCTCCACAGCAGGGAGCTCTGGCAATGGCGGCGCAGGCGCGCGAGCAGGCAGAGTCGGCTGATCCCGAGCCCCAGGATTTCCCTCGACAATCGGCGCAGCTGGAGCAGCAACAGTCGGAGTCGTTCGCTTTACGCTAAGCGGTGCAGCTGCCGGTTCCCAGCGGTATGGATATACACCAGTATCATCGCCCACATCATCATAGGTAGATCCGGCAATACTCTGGAACTCACTAAGAGTCCTGAGATCCGTGCCGTTTGGATTACTCTTGCCAAATACTGGCTCGATAACCTCATCACCTAGGTATTTAAGAAGAGGCTTAACAAGCAAATGATTTGCAAATGGCAGATTCCTGCGTATCTGTGCGTATCTTTCATCAATACCGTAGTCAGGATTAAACAGCGCATCAAAAACGCTTGCAATTAATCCCGGCGCTGGGCCAGCAACCGCGCCAATTTTCTGCGGTATGGTAGGCGGCTTGCCAGTCGGACTCTCAAGGCCAAGCGCCGAGCGCGGACCGGCGTCCAAGAGGATGTCAGCCACTCGACCGGGGGCTTCCAACCATCCAGCAATACCAGAACGTGAGAAAGCGTCGTAAAGTTTCTCAGTCGTTGACTTCTTTTCCCAGACCACATCGTTACTCTTAGCCCAATTAGACAGATAAGACAGGCCAAAGAGAGCAAGCATGCCAGTAACAGCAGCCTTCTCGCGTCCAGTAGCAACTGACTGAGCCATCTTCGTAGCAAAAGAAAACGGAAAGGCCATGAACTGCGTGGGAAGCGTAAGCAGAGGCGTACCACCGCGAGACTGCGCAGCCTGAGATCCCTGAATCTGGCCAATCTCTACGCGCCTTGTTTTCATCTCAGCGAGAATAGCATCCATCTGCGCCCTTACAGCAGGATCGGCTTGCTGTGGCGAAAGATCGTTCAACTGCTGACGCAGATCATTAAGCTCAGATCGTTTTGAATTGAGTTCACGTTCAATAGTGCGTCGAGTCGCGCGCTTATAAATCACGCCGTCAAGAATACCGGGGCGATCCATTAGACCTGGAGTAGTTACACTCTGACGAATCCTACCCTGCAACGCACCAAGGAATTTTTCCTTAGCAATCTGGCCTTCTTTTCCAGACCACTCAGCAATGTTTGTCAGGTGTAGCTTGCCTGAGTCTGTCTTGGTGTGAGGCATCTTTGCAATAAGCAAAGCATCAGCTCGGTTGATACCAAAGCTAGCCAGCTGCGCCGCGATCTTTGGATCAGGCTCCTGCCCCTTGGTTATCTTAGCTGCCATATACAGGCAGTCTTTGATGATTACATGAGCGCCAACCAGAGAGGAGAATTGCTTCATAGCAACTGTCCAGGGAGACAGAAGATTAGCAATGTAGTATGGGCCCTGAAGACCCTCTATTCCGCGAACGACAATGTTGCCATCACGACGAAGCACACTCTCAGTGCCGCCATTGAACCTTTGCATAGCAGAGCCAAGGATAATATCCAGTGCTTCGCCTACAGCAGGAGCGTATCGCTGCTGAATCTTAATGTCTTTCAGATCGTGCTGAAGATAAGATGCAAAACCGTGGAATACATTCCGAGGGCCGAGCGTACCAAGAATGCGAGCAGAGTCGCCGAACGCAGCAAAGATCACCTGCCCCATATAAGCAAGAGATGTATATCCGCGAGCAATGCGAGAGCCGGTCTTGGTAATTTCAAGCGGATCAAACACTCCATAGTTTCCAAGAACACGATCACGCATGTCCTCAAAAAGCTGGATAGTGTCATCGTAGGTTTTCTGAGCAGCTTCTCTATTTGGTTCATTAAGAAGTTTCATGTTCAGATACTGACGAATCTCATCAAGTTTCTGAGACATGCGGTAGTCGCCAAATTTCCTAGTGATCTCCAGCGCAGGGATCACCTTCTGCAAGTAGGCCCGAAGAACCAACTGAGAATCAAGCTCAACAAAATCACCTAGCTCAAGAAGCGAGCCAGGAATTTCACGCTGCTTAAGGTAAGCGGCCTGAGATACGCCAACTGTAGGGACGCCTTCATTCTCCCCAAGGATACTTTTAACAGCAGCTTTTGCTGAGCCTTGAGGATCAAGGTTGCCCTCGCGAATGAAGATGTCCGTGACAATCTGTTCAAACTCCTCACGACGATCACGTATCACATCAAGACGATACACATGAGGGAAGTAGGACGGAGCACCACTGACCTGTCGCGGATTTAAGGATAGATCAGAAAGTCGAGTCTCTGCCGTGATCAATCGATTCTGATGATCAGCAAGCTGCGTGGAGACGCGAAGAATCGTAGCCTCAAGCCATGAACGTGCACGCGCTGACATCCTTGTATTTGCAAGTCTATCAGCTTGCGCCTCAAGAAAGTTCTCAGTCTTATCAATCATGTTGTTGAGGTGCGCAATGTCCTTGCGAACACTAACAATGTCCTCGTAAAGACCATGCGTTCGCGCATACTCATCAATCTCATTGAGCATCTTTCTGTGCATATCAGCAACAGCGTGCATCTCAGGAGTAATGTCCATGCCTTTGTAGTTTGGAAGGCCGGGATGCTCGGTCGCTACACCAACAAGTTCTCTGAATGTACGTTCGTCAACCTTCCCATCTCGTAGATATTTTCCAAAGACAGGCGCATTGGCAAGTGAGTTCTTGATTGCCGTTATCGTTCGCATTCCAGTTGGAACACTGCCGGAAAGATACTCAGCATATTTCTCATTGAGTACATTTTGCATGTCATAAATGTACTTGCCCATAGTGCGGCCAGCACTAAGGAATGCACTATCAGGACTCTCTTTGTTAGCACGGTTACCAGCATTAAGAGAGCCATGATCTCCAGCGATAGTCAGGAGATTGTCCCAAAGAAAAGTGTCATTGCCAAAGATTTTTGCGGCTATGGCGTTTGCAGAACCCGGCTGACCAATGCGAGCAAACGCCTGCATTGCAACGCCAAGAGGCTGACGTGCAGCGCGCACTTGCTTGAACGCCTCAACGGTGAGACGCCCATCATAAGCCTCGGCAGTTTCATTAAGCATGCGCGGATTAACCTTCTCCTGCATTGCGCGCAGAATATTGAAGCTCATCCACTCAGCTGGTTTTAAGAAAGCATCATCAGGCAGTGGCGCATTGCCAAGTGTCCAGGGCTTGTCATTGAACGACAGCTTGATCGCCGCCTCATCAACAAGCAGCCGCTCAGGAATCAGTGGGCTTGTGCCAGTGGCTGGTGTCTCAGGTATCCACCGCACGAATGGATTGGCCTGCCCGAACGGAGCAATCGGCATGTTTGCATTAGCCTGATAGCCCTGCTGGAACGGACCCTGCGGCCATATCACGCCAAGCTCGATGTCACGAATCTGTCCATCGAGATCAATCGTCTTGGGAACTGCAATACCTTCGGCTTCCGAATGGCGGCCAAAGTACATATTGGCAAAGTTATCAAGACTACTATTAGGAGCAGCGCCCTGTATTGTAGCGCGCGCACCAATCTTTCCTACCCCGCCGCCAATCAGGCCGCCAAACAACACAGCGCCAGCAACGTTTTCGCCAACCTCACCCCATGTTTTATTGGCGTTCAACTGCTTACCAAATGCCTCCGTGCCGAACGCAATGGCTCCAGTTGACGCCGCGCCAATACCAAATCCACGCACAAGACCCATACCTTTTGTGATCGGTATCGGTATGTAGGTAGTCGGATCTAGCGGAGATACCGCAACATCAGCAAGCAGATTAGTGAGCCATCCATCCTGACTTCTATTGGCTACAGATCCACGATAATCATCGATAGACTGCTTGATGTAGTTGAACTCGCCTTCTGAAGTAGCGCCAGCAAACTGTTGGAATGCGTCCTGATATTGGGCGGGAAGCTGCTTGAATGAATTGTACCAATCAAAATTAGGATCAACGCTTTCTCTCGGCTCTTGCGCAGCACGAATAGAATCGCCGATGTATCCTACATTCAGACTGTCTTCCATAGAGTCAAAGAAGTTACGCTCATCACTCTTGGGGATAATGGGCGCAAACGGAGTGTAGGTGTATGGGCGCTCTCTGTACATTTAGTTACCCCCCTGACTCGGAGTTGTGTTTGCAGTCGCGCCAACTTCAATGGCAAACCTATCATTCGCTCGCTTAACTGCATCATCTCGCTTTTGCCTATAGACAGACATAAGCTGAGGACTAGGAGATATGCCAGTAGAAGCCAGGACAGAAACTCCACGCATATACTCAGCTTCAGCATTTGCTATTTCAGCATCGAGTCTTTCTTGCGCTGTGAAGTCCTGCATCCTTACCTCGGGAAGCTGTAGTTTTGCTATGGTAATCTTGTGCGTTGTGTTTCCAGCACGATCAAGATAAGAGAATGTATACGCCGGATTTCCTGGCGTAGACATTGGGGACTTCATAACGCGAACTGACTTGCCAAGTTCAGCTGCAAAATTGATATCAATGGATGGGAAGTTTGTCTTCATGTATTTGTTAAGCGCTATCGGATTCATATTCTGCATGAACGCCTTATCCCCAACTCCCCCATCAAAAGCAGGATTTGGTTCGTACTCATCTTTAATAGACGTCGTAGCCATGCTGATTGCATCCTCAGCACTAAAGCCTTGAGCAAGGATGTCGTACATATCATCAAACTCGCGACGAATGTATATCGGAACAGCGCGTTCTTCTGGGATACCGAACTGCTCTCTGATAAGTGAATCGGCCTGTTTGTTGTAATTAGGAATCCTAGACCGAACCTCCGCAGAAGTAAGTGGATTCACTCCAGACGCGACGATGCGCACGGCTTCCGCCACAACACTGGGACCTGTGCCGCGAAATTTTGCAGTAGCCGAAATGAAATCAAGAACATTCTTGGTGCGTGTATCAAGCTGACTGATGACAACAGCGCCCTGATTGAGCACTTCACCTGGCCTCGAAGGATCACGCCGCGCCAACTGCTTAAGATCAGCATAGAAATTTGCAGCCTGAAATAGTACGCCGCCACCCTCCTGCGGATCTAGATTCGTAGTACGAGATGCCATGTCGAGCCAAGTCTTTGCCTTCTTTGGAACATGCCCAGTTCTTGCAATGAACTCTGACATGGCGTTCTGGCCATCCATCGTATTCATATCGAATGCGTTTGCCGCTGTGTCGAGCCGGTCTTTTGCGTCTTGAGAATTTACACCGGTGCCATGCTCGGCAGCGAACAGAAGCTCATCATTGATCTTCTGCTGCGCAGCCTCCGCTCCACGCCTCACTCGCTCACGGTCACGGTCACCAAGTTCTGCATTGGTCGTGTATCCGAGTGTGTTTCGCAGCGCGTCTTGATCTGGCATTGCATCAAGAAACTCCTGACGATTGAATGAGAACTGTCCAATAACAAGCCTCTCGTCATCAGCCACATTGCCACGGATCATGCGATCAAGAAGTTCAAGTTGC
>Ga0247723_1001490_pt1 | contig 13631 bp, 20 predicted proteins | sample MSEWelMarce5H_FC_FD_189079 | JGI IMG/M metagenome (GOLD analysis project Ga0247723, IMG submission 189079) | Subsurface sediment microbial communities from gas well in West Virginia, United States - MSEEL Well Study Marcellus 5H_FC | ecosystem: Environmental > Terrestrial > Deep subsurface >...
GTTAAAAAATATTGTAATAGAAAATGTTATATGGATAGCAAAAAAGGTAAACCACCTATTGTTATGACGGATGAAGTTAAAAATAAACTATCGGTGATTAGAAAAGAATGGTGGAAAAACCACAAATCCTCATAAAAAAAGTTAATGAGGTATACGCTAAAATAGAATCGGATAAACACATACTAAGAGAGTTATCAGACTTTTTTACGTTTTTTGTCCCAGGATATCAATTTGTTCCAGCATTTCGAAATAAAATTTGGGATGGCCGCATAAGACTCCTGAATTTACAAAGTTCAATGTTATACCGTGGATTGTTAAACTACATTGAACAGTTTGCGGAAACAAGAGGTTACACTTTTGAATTCTTGGATGGTTTGGATGTTGAAGATGATTGTAGTGTATACCATGCAGAAAAGTTTATTAAAGAATTAGACATACATGCTCGTGGTGAACCAATTGAAGTGAGAGAACATCAGTTGGCAGCATACATTCATGCCATGCAAAAGAAACGATCTTTATTATTATCTCCTACCGCTTCAGGTAAATCTCTTATCATCTATCTTATCTTTAGACAACTGTGGCAATATCAAAACTTAAAAGGATTAATTATTGTTCCAACCACTTCTTTAGTTGAACAGTTATATTCAGACTTTGCAGATTACAACAACGATAATATGGAAGAACAACTTCATCGTATCTATCAAGGCAAAGAAAAAGACACCAACAAACCGTTGACAATATCCACTTGGCAGTCATTGTATAAAATGCCAAAAGAATATTTTGAACAGTTTGACTATGTGATTGGTGATGAAGCACACAACTTTAAGGCACAATCACTCACTTCTATTTTAACCAATTGCGTTAATGCCAAATATCGCATAGGTCTTACTGGTACTTTAGATGGTACCAAAACACACAAACTTGTATTGGAAGGTTTGTTTGGTCCTGTTAGAAAGGTAATTTCAACAAAAGAGTTGATTGACAAAGGTGAAGTATCAAACTTTGAAATTAAATGTCTAGTTTTAAAACATTCAGATGAAGATTCCAAATTAATAAAAGATAAAACGTATGCAGAGGAAATTGATTACTTGATTTCTAATGAGGCAAGAAATAAATTCGTTAAGAATCTTGCAGTTAGCTTAGGCAAAAATACTTTAGTGCTATATCAAATGGTTGACAAACATGGCAAAATACTGTATGATATGATTAAGAACACCAAGAACATTGGTGATAGAAAAGTATTTTTTGTGCATGGTGGTGTTGATGCATCCGACAGAGAAGAAATTAGAAGAATTATGGAGATTGAACAAGATGCAATTGTTGTGGCTTCTTTTGGCACTTTTAGTACTGGTATTAATATTAGGAATTTGCATAACATTATATTTGCGATGCCAACAAAATCAAGTATACGGACTCTGCAAAGCATTGGACGAGGCTTACGACAATCAGAAGGCAAAGAAATTGCAACACTCTATGACGTTGCAGACGACCTTAGAGTCGGCAAACACATGAACTATACTTTAAAACATTTCGTGGAAAGAACTAAGATATATAATGAGGAGAGGTTCCCATTCAAGATGTATAAAATAGGACTTAAAAATGGATAATATTAAATTAGTCAGATTACAGAATGGTGAAGATATTATTGGCTTTGTGACCGACAAAGATAATGGCAGATACGATGTTGTTGAACCTATGACCGTAGATTTAGATTATAGAACACAACGGCCTGGTTTGGTTATGAAACATTTGTTGCCAATACAACTAGTTAAAAAAAATGAAATTGTTTTAGAGAATAAAGACATTCTCTTTATGGTAGAACCCGCAGATTCATTTGCAGAGTATTATGTGAATACTGTGGAAAAGATTCGAGAAGTATTGACTGCAAGAGATCTTGTGGATGATATGACAGATGAAGAAGTAAACGACATTATGGATGCATTTGATGAGTTACATCAGGATGGTAATACATTACATTAATACTTTAAACCAGGACATACTCGACTTTACACACTTGTCAAGCGAATGTCAATAACATTATGTGGTAATTATGGCGACTAAACAAAAACATTACATCAACAACGCAGACTTTCTACAAGCTCTTATTGAGTACAAAGAGAAGTCCAGAGAGGCCAAGAAGAACAAATCTGCTCCTCCAGCCATTCCCAATTACATTGGAGAATGCTTCATGAAGATTGCCGAAGGGTTATCACACAAACCAAACTTCATTAACTATACCTATCGAGATGAAATGATTTCGGATGGTATTGAAAATTGTCTAATGTACTTTGATAACTTTGACGAAACTAAGTCTAAGAATCCATTTGCCTATTTCACACAAATTATTTACTATGCTTTTCTCCGTAGAATACAAAAGGAAAAAAAACAATTGTATGTCAAGTATAAAGCCACAGAACAAATGGGTATACTTGATGAAATGGAAATGATGGAGTTTGATGATGGTACCACAAAGCAATTTGAACTCTATGATAATATTGCCGAGTTTATTGGAAACTATGAAGATGCCAGAGCAGCAAAGAAAGCGGTAAAGAAGCCAAAAGGGATTGAAAAGTTCTTAGGAGAATGATATAATGTACAAAGTTAGTTACTATATGACAGGTTCAACTCAATTATTATTTAAGTGGTTTAAGGACCTTACTGAAGCAACGGAGTTTGCAAACAAAAGAACTCCCGATTCTATATTAGAAATAAAACATTATGACAACATTGAATATAAAAAATCAAACCGAAACTAAAAATGTTATTGTTGTATCCGGAGGATTTGATCCGTTACATTCTGGCCACATTGCTTATCTAAATGAAGCCAAAAGTCTTGGTAACACTCTTGTTGTTGGTATTAATAGTGATGAATGGTTGATTCGTAAGAAAGGCCAAGCCTTTATGAATTGGCACGAGCGATCAAAAATAATAAAGGCACTTAAATTTGTTGACTATGTTGTTAACTTTGATGACGCTGATGATACTGCAATTAACCTGTTGTCGATAGTAAAACAAACCTGGCCCAATCATAACATTATATTCGCCAATGGCGGCGATAGAACTAAAGACAACATACCAGAAATGTGTGTTGATGGTGTTCAATTCGTTTTTGGTACTGGTGGCCAAACCAAAACAAATTCTTCTTCAAGTTTACTATCTGAATGGAAATCTCCTAAAACAGAAAGGCCTTGGGGATTCTATCGTGTGTTATATGAAACACCAAACACCAAAGTTAAAGAGTTGATTGTAAATCCTAATCAGTCTTTAACAATGCAGAGGCACCAATATAGAAATGAACATTGGCATGTTGTTGAAGGAGAAGCAACGGTCATTGAAGAAAGATTAAGTTCAAATTCAAAAAACACCTATTACAAACACAATACTATACACATACCAACTGGTGTTTGGCATCAATTACAAAACAACTCAAATGAACCCTTAAAAATTATAGAGATTCAGTATGGTAAAGTATGTGAAGAAGAAGATATTGAGAGAAAATGAAAGAAAACAAGTATAAAATTATTAATATTAATTTAACATCAATTGATAGTGGCACTCCTATATCTGATGTTCCGTGTGGAAGTTGTACGACCTGTTGTGAAGTATTAACTCCCTTTTTAACTCCAGAAGAAGTAACATCGGGTCTTTATCCTCTAAGTCTTATACAACCAGATAAACACATGATCTTGGAAAACCCCAACGTTGGACCCTTGGTGGCGATGTTTAAGAAAACACCAAGCGGTGGATGTTCAATGTTCATTGATGGCAAATGTTCGATATATGATTATCGGCCAAAGTCGTGTAGACAATTTGATTGCCGCAGTCACCATCATCCAGCAACCAGTAAAGTTGCAAAAGAAAAATTTGGCATAGAAAGTGTTAGATAAATGAAAGTAGCAATTATAACTGACCAGCACTTTGGTGCTAGAAATGATTCACCACATTTTTTAGACTATTATGAAAAGTTCTATAAGCATACTTTCTTTCCTGCTCTTGACAATAATGGTATTGATACTGTCCTCATACTTGGAGACACTTTTGACCGCCGTAAGTATGTAAACTTTTATTCTTTAAAACGAACCAAAGAAATGTTCTTTGATGAGTTGGTCAAACGAAACATTCAAGTTCATATGTTGGCAGGTAATCATGATACTTACTTCAAAAATACCAATGATGTTAATTCGGTAGACCTACTACTTCGTGAATATACCAATGTTAATGTGATTGATAAACCAACCACAATTTGGTTAGACAATGAAAAGTATCCTATTTGTATGATGCCTTGGATTTGTCCAGAAAATTATGATGACAGTATGTTTGTATTATCAGACACCGATGCAAATATCTGTATGGGTCATTTTGAAATTGCCGGCTTTGCCATGCACCGTGGTATGCCATCTCATGAAGGATTAAATCGTGAACTTTTTAGACGCTTCGATTGTGTATTCAGCGGTCATTACCATCATCGTTCTTCTAGTGATAACATCACTTATCTTGGAAATCCATACGAACTCACCTGGCAAGATTATAATGATCCGAGGGGTTTTCATTTGTTTGATCTCGATACTCACAAGCTCGATTTTATTGTTAATCCTAATGTAATGTTTCACAAGGTGATATATGACGATAAAGAAGAATCTATTACCGAAATAAACAATAAAGATTTAACCAAGTTTGCCGGCACCTATGTCAAAATTGTGGTATTAAATAAAACTAATCCCTATCTGTTTGACAAGTTTATGACCAACTTATATAATGTTAATCCAATCGATATTACCATTGCGGAAGACTTTGCTGACTTGACAGAAGGCATAGAAGATGATATGATTAATGAAGCTGAAGATACAATCACAATCATTAACAAGTTTGTGGATGGTATTAAAGAAGAACATATTGATAATGACAAACTCAAAACGGTATTAAAAGAACTGTATGTTGAGGCATTGAACCAAGAACAGGCATGAAAAAATATCACATAAGATTTAACCAACAACACAACGGATCAGGATTTGTGTGGAGAGTTTTTGAGGACGGAGAAGAACACCTCGTTAAACATGTTCGAATTAATGTTCCCTCGTTTGATGAAGAAACTGTGGAGCTCGGCGCAACAAAATGGAATATTGTTTGTAGTGGTTCTATGAACATCGTGGATGATATTGCAACAATAAATTAATATGATTATATTTCAGAAAGTCCGTTGGAAGAATTTCTTATCAACAGGCAACGCATTTACGGAAATCAATTTCCAAAAGTCGCAGAACACCCTCATCATTGGGCACAACGGTGCGGGTAAATCCACTATATTGGATGCCTTGTGTTTTGGTCTTTTTGGTAAACCGTTTCGTAAGATTAACAAACCACAACTAATAAACTCTATCAATCAACAGGCTGCAGTTGTTGAAATTGAATTTGCCATTGGTAAAAAACAATACAAAGTAATTCGTGGTATTAAACCAAATACATTTGAAATCTATTGTAATGATGTCTTGGTTAATCAAGATGCTAAGGCCGTAGATTACCAAGAACACTTAGAGAAGTTCATTCTCAAATTAAATTACAAATCGTTTACTCAAGTGGTTATTCTTGGTTCGGCTTCGTTTGTTCCATTTATGCAATTATCGCCGGCAGACCGAAGAGCAATCATTGAAGATCTATTAGATATTCAAATCTTCTCCTCTATGAATGGTGTTGTCAAAGAGAAGATGTCTGCCATTAAAGATATTGCCACAAAAAACAAATATGAAATGGATTTAACTTCTGAGAAGATTAATTTTCAGAAGCAAAGCATTGAAGAACATAAGAACCGTTCTGATGAGGAGATTGCCAAGAAACGCAAAGAGATTGCCGATTCTGTGGATCAAATCTTTACATTGGAAAAAGATATTGATTTAATCCAAAAACACATACAAATAATGCAGAGTAAGATTGCCGATCAAATGTCGGTTCAAAAGAAAAGTTCCAAACTATTACAGTTAGAATCTAAACTAGAATCTCGCATTAAGAAGATTGATAAAGAGGTATCGTTTTATGAAGAACACACAGACTGTCCAACCTGTAAACAAGGAATCGGAGAAGAATTCCGAACTGAGCAAGTTTCTACACTCTCTAATACAAAATCAGAGGTCACTACAGCCCTATCAGATATCAATGCTCAAATTACTGCAACAAGCAAACGAATCGAACAAATTCAGAATGGTCTTAAACACATCACGGAACACAACAACGAGGTCGTTAAACACAATTCAACAATATCAGCAATTAATAAGTTTGTTACAAAACTACAAAGAGAAGTAGAAGAACTGACCAGTCATAAAGATAGTCTTGAAGAAGAAAATGCCAAACTGAAAGAACTCAGAGAAGAACTTGGTGTCTTGATTAAGAAGCAAGAAGAACTTTCTACAGAAAAACAATACTATGAATTTGCTGGCGCCTTGTTGAAAGATACTGGCATCAAAACAAAGATTATCCGTCAATACTTACCTATCATGAACAAACTGATTAATAAGTACTTGTCTGCAATGGATTTCTTTGTCAATTTTAATATTAATGAATCGTTTGAAGAAACAATTAAATCTAGACACCGTGATGAATTTAGTTATGCTAATTTCTCCGAAGGTGAAAAGATGCGTATTGACTTGGCACTACTGTTTACATGGCGACAGATTGCTAAGTTGAAGAACTCTACCAATACCAATCTATTAATTCTTGATGAAGTATTTGATTCTAGTTTAGATACAGTAGGTACGGAAGAGTTCTTGAAGTTGATTCATGAGATGGGAACAGATACTAATGTGTTTGTTATCTCACATAAAGGCGACCAACTGTTTGATAAGTTTCGTTCGGTCATTAAATTTGAAAAGAAAAACAATTTTAGTCAGGTGGCAAAATGAGTGTGTTAAGAGAATATACTAATGCGAAACATCGAGAAGCGGAATCTAAACCTTTCGTTCAATATCTCCTTGGTGGAACAATTACAGAACCACATTATGTAATGTATCTACAACAGATGTTTCCTGTTTATGCTATCTTGGAATATTATGCGGAATTGTCTGGTTTAATTCAAGATTTACCAGACATAAAAAGGTCTAATTATATTCTACGAGATTTGGCTGAATTACATTCTGGTTATCCGTCCAAAAAATTTGAAAGCACACAAAAGTACCGTAAACACATAGAAGAATTGTTTTACACACCAGAAAAAAGACACCTTCTATTGGCACACATCTATGTTCGACATATGGGTGATTTATATGGTGGAAAAATTATTGCAAAAAGAGTACCTGGTTCTGGCAAAGCATATCAGTTTGAAGATAGGCCTGCACTAATCAAAGCATTAGATGCTAAACTATCCACAGAGTTGGTTGAAGAAGCAATACTTGGTTTTGAATTATCTATGGGTATCTTTGATGAATTACAGGAGAAAATAAATGAGTGAAGTTTTTAAATTAGATACGGCAGAAGCGGCTAAGGTAGTATTAAAGAAACAACAACCACAACTATTCAATTTGGTTGCGGAAGACCATCCAATGCTTAAACAAGTTTTGCCGGAGTTTGATTTTAAAAATCCTCCTGTAAATCCGGAAGAGTTTGCTGTTTCTTTGGCCGAAACCTGTAAAGCAAATCATGGTATTGGATTGTCCGCCAATCAATGTGGTTTTCCATACCGTGTATTTGTTATGGGTTCTGACGAAGGATATCTAGCATACTACAATCCGAGTATTGTGTTGAAATCTAAAAAAGAAGTTCATATGATGGAAGGTTGCCTTTCTTTTCCATTTTTGGGATTGAGAATTACCAGACCAGAAGAAATTGCGGTAACATACCAAGACCACAACGGTGACTGGAAAGAGGCACAATTTTCTGGCATATCTGCTCGTTGTTTCCAACATGAGCTTGACCACATGAATGGAATTGTGTATACTAGTCATGCAAAACAAATGGCCTTACAATCAGGTATGGCCAAACGAAACAAAATTTTAAAGAAACTGCGACTAAGATAATGGCAACACCAATTGAGTATGTGGATAAACAATGGGTAGATTGGCAGGAGAATAATCCTGTAGATAAGTTTGAACACATTGATGTTGAATCGATGAAAGAAGTCTTGATTAAAGATTTGACTTATGCTTCCCAAATGGATGTTCGTGAATACACTTTGTACCAGAAGTGGTGCGAAGTCAAAGAAAGATATCCAGTTGAAGATGTATCTACACTATGGGGTAGTGAAGTTCAGATGATTAATCCTGAACAAAAGAAATTGGTTGATAAGGTCAAGGCAAACTTTTGGATGCCAGAAGGTCCTGATGATTATGAGAAATTAAAACCTACAATGGTTATTTCTAATGGTGAATTGGCAGAAACTTGGAATGCCATTCGTACCTTTTCTTCCACTATGAAGAACAACAGTAATATTGGTCGTAATCTATTCTATACAGTAACAGATGAAGTAACAGGTAAATACCTTGGTGTTATCTGCATCTCCTCAGACTTCCTGGACTTGACTCCGAGAGATAACGCAATCGGATGGTCTAGAGATGTTAAGACACAGCAAGGTATGATTAATCACACCGCAATTGGTTCTACAATCGTTCCATTGCAACCTCTAGGTTTCAATTACATGGGTGGAAAATTACTAGCCATGTTATGTTTATCAGATACAGTTCAAAAGGATTGGAGAGAAAGATATGGTGATACTTTGGTGGGAGTTACTACTACTAGTCTTTATGGCAATACTAAGTCTGGCGGTCTTTCTCAATATGATGGATTAACGCATTGGAATAAAATGGGATTCTCCTCAGGTTCTGTGGCATTTGAACCATCGAGAAGCACCAAACGATTGGTGTTTGATTGGATTAAAGAGAAACATACCCGTAAATATTTTGAATGGTGGGAAGCCAAGAATATGCAAGGCCTTCCATTGAAACGTGACCATAAGAATCGTTCATTAAACTTTGCCTATTCAAAACTAGGAATACCAAAAGAATTGATTCGTACCGAACATCAACGAGGAATCTATTTTTCACCACTCTACAATAACACCTTTGAGTTTCTTAGAAAAGAGATTACAGATGAACAGTTGGTAAAATCATTCGATACCAGTGAACAAACTCTTTCGGATATTTGGAAGAAACAATATGCCAAAGGTCGTATCTCGATGTTGAAGAAAAAGAATACCGTTTCATATGAAACATTGTTCTACGATGATTTAATTTATTTGTCTTGGGAAGATACCAAGGCCAAATATTTGCCACAAGTTGGCAGATAAACAAGTATACCACCAATATACTTGACACACACACATATATAATGATATGATGTGAGAACTTGCATAGAGCAAGGTTTTAATTTAACTATGATACAGGAGTTTTATAATGAGTAAATTGTCCGCTAAAGAGCGTATGTTGGCCACATTGAAGAAGCAAGATGGTTACAACACTTTCACCACAGCCCAAGCGCAAACCCGTTTCGGCATCAGCAATGTTGCAGCTCGCATCGATGAGCTTCGTAAAGAAGGCAACTGCATTTACACCAATTCCAAAACTTTGGAAAATGGCCGTAAGATTACTTTCTATCGCTTAGGTACACCTACTAAAGCAATGGTTAAGGCAGCATTAAGTGCCGGTTATTCTTTCACTGCCTAATCGGTAGACACAGACTAAGAGGAGTTGGACTTGTGCCAATCTCCTCTTTTTTATTTTAAAAATCGGAGAACAAATGGAAATATCAATTAAAAAAGAAGATTTACAAACAAAGAGTTTGTTCGTGGCGACACCAATGTATGGTGGTCAGAATCACGGCCTCTATATGAAAGCCTGCCTGGATCTACAGTCAGCATGTATTCAATATGGCATTTCTGTGAAGTTCTCTTTTTTGTTTAATGAATCACTAATTACACGAGCAAGAAACTATCTCGTAGATGAATTTATTCATCGTTCAGACTGCACCCATATGTTGTTTATCGACTCAGATGTTCACTTCAATCCACAAGATGTGATTGCAATGTTGGCTCTTGATAAAGATGTTATTGGTGGTCCATACCCCAAGAAAGCAATTAAGTGGAAATCTGTTAAGACAGCAGTTACAAAAAATCCAGATATTGAACCTCAGTTGTTGGAAAAAGTTACTGGTGATTATGTTTTCAATCCAGTTAAAGGTACCGCACAGTTTAATGTTACCGAACCACTAGAAGTTCTAGAAATTGGAACTGGTTTCATGATGATTAAACGAAATGTATTTACAAAAATGGAAGCAGCTTATCCATCCATTCGTTATAAACCTGACCATGTAGGTCAAGCTAACTTTGATGGTTCACGATACATTCATGCTTTCTTTGATACAGTCATCGACACTAAAGATTCGATTACTGGTGGTGGTTCTGACCGTTATCTTTCGGAAGATTATATGTTCTGTCAAATGTGGCGTAAGATTGATGGAAAAATTTGGTTGTGTCCTTGGATGAGAACGACACATATTGGCACATATCACTTCCAAGGAGATATGCCTGCTGTTGCTAATTTTGTCGGAGAGATGTGATGGCAAATTTTACTTTATCAGAAATTCCTGAGGAAGAAAAAATTAAAATTATGTTAGAAAGAGATAGGATAGTTGCAGAAGCTCCTTATCATCCTGGTTATGAAGATGCTGCGATGGGACCAACAGTAAAAGAACCCGGTCGTAAATTTGATGGTGGCAAACTAGAATATGGTTTGTTACCGCCACTAGCACTAGAAGAGGTTGTTAAAGTATTAACCTTTGGTGCTCAGAAGTATGAAAGAGATAATTGGCAAAAAGTGCCAGATTCCAAACGCAGATATTTTGATGCATTACAACGGCATACATGGGCTTGGAAACAAGGTGAAAAGTTTGATCCTGAATCTGGTATTCACCACTTAGCACACGCTATGTGTTGTATGATGTTTTTATATGAGCATGATGTGAAATACTCCAAATATGACGGAGAAGATATTGCCAAAGTCATGGTGGACGAGTATAATAATAGAAGTAAATTACATAATGGAGAAAGTAAATGAAGTTATCAAATGAAACACTAACAGTCTTAAAAAACTTTTCTGGTATTAACCAAGGAATTCAGTTCAAACAAGGCACTAAACTTACCACAGTTTCAGCAGGTAAAACTGTTCTTGCTCAAGCAGAACTCAAAGATAGTTTTCCGCAAGACTTTTGTGTATATGATTTGAACCAGTTCTTGTCAGTAAATTCTTTGTTTAAAGATTCTGCTGAATTGGAGTTTGATGATTCCAATGTTATCTTTAAATCTGGTCGTTCTAAGGTTAAGTACCGCATGACTGCCAAAGAGATGATTGTAACGCCTCCAGAGAAAGATATTACACTTCCGTCTGTTGATTGTGAATTCAAACTCACACAAGAAGATTATGAGTGGGTTATGAAAACTGCCAACGTTCTTTCTTCACCACATATTGGCATTCGTTCTGATGGTGAAACTGTTGAGATTATTACCTTTGATGCTGCCGACAACTCCGCACACACGAATTCGGTTCAGGTTGGTGAAGGTAACGGAAACAAATATACAATCGTATTCAAAACAGAGAATATCAAATTAATTCCTGGTACCTATGATGTGAAGATTTCGTTCAAGGGTATTGGTCACTTTCAAAATACAAAAGATGACATCCAATATTGGATTGCTTTTGAAGCTAAAGAAACAAAGATTGGAGAATAAATGTTAATTCACTTTACAGATGCAACAACAAATAGTTCTATTGCTGTCAACCTTAGTCAACTGGTCTGTGTATTCACCGTTGAAGAAGAAGGTGTTGAGAAAACCATTTTAAATATGTTGAATGGCAATTTAGCCATTAAAGAAAACTACCTCGATGCTGTTGGTCGAATCAATGGAGAATTAAAATAATGCCTACAGTTCAAACATTATTTGGAACGTTTGACGATGATCAACTCAAGGCTCTCAAGGGAGCCATTGAAGAAATTAACCATTCAATGAATTTGATTGATGTTCAGAATACTCAAATCAAAGATATTGTAAATGCAACTTATGATTCTTTAAAGGTTCCTAAGAAAATCATTAAGCGCATGGCTAAAGTTTATTATAATCAATCTCTACAAACAGAGGTTGCCGAATTCAAAGAGTTCGAAGCATTATTTGAAGGCATTACAGAAGTAAAATAAGAAGTTTATATATTATGGGAGTTTGTGATGGAACATTTATTATGGGTCGAGAAGTATCGGCCAAAAACTATTGAAGATTGTATTTTACCAGATGCCATTAAATCTACGTTCCAAGAGTACGTTAACAGAAAAGAAATACCAAATTTACTTTTGGCTGGTACGGCAGGTGTCGGAAAAACTACAATTGCTAAAGCATTATGCAATGAGGTCGGTTGCGATTACATTGTCATCAATGGGTCTGACGAGTCTGGCATTGATGTCTTACGGACAAAAATTAAGAACTACGCTTCATCAGTATCTCTTGCTGGTGGCCGTAAAGTTATTATCATTGATGAGGCCGACTATCTTAATCCTAATTCGACACAGCCAGCACTCCGTGGAGCAATTGAAGAATTCTCCTCAAACTGTTCATTCATCTTTACTTGCAACTTCAAAAACCGCATCATCGATCCAATTCATTCTAGGTGTTCGGTGGTCGATTTTAAAATTAACGGTTCTAAAGCCAAAATGGCGGCAGCTTTCTTCAAGCGTTGCGAATGGATCCTTGATCAAGAAGGTATTACATACGATAAAGAAGTGGTCGCAGCTGTCATTACAAAACATTTTCCAGATAATCGTAGGGTTCTCAATGAACTTCAACGATATTCGGTTTCTGGTACAATTGATAAAGGTATTCTCAGTAATGTTGCTGACATACAACTTGGTACTTTGGTTTCTGCGTTAAAAGAAAAAGACTTTGCATCTACTCGTAAATGGGTTACTAACAACCTAGATAACGATCCAGTTAAAATCTACCGTAAACTCTACGATACTTTGTATGAAGTATTAAAACCACAATCAGTACCACAGTTGGTTTTAATCTTGGCTAAGTATCAGTACCAAGCCGCTTTCGTGGCCGACCATGAGATTAATATGGTGGCTTGTTTAACAGAAATTATGGTGGATTGTGAGTTCAAATAATGCCGGACCTGTTCAAAGAGGTACTCCCTTCTATACTCCAAACTAAAAAGTCTGTCTTTCAAGACGCCTATGATTATAAGGATTACAAACCTTTTGTTGTAAATCGTGCTTTGTCGTACCATATGGACTGTGTTCTCTATGTAAATGAGATGAACATTCATACTGGAATCGACTCGGATATGCAATATTCGTATCTTCTAAATACAATAAGACCAATGAAACGGAAATTCCAACCGTGGCAGAAATCAGAGGTCGACAAAGATATAGAATGTGTGAAGCAATACTTTGGCTATTCCAATGAAAAAGCCAAGGAAGCTTTGCGTATCCTAAATGATGAACAAATCGCTGAAATAAGAATAAAAACAGCAAAAGGCGGAGTGAACAAGTAATGATTTCAATTATAGATTTAGTTGAAGTTACATTAGGTGAGAAAGATGACTTCCTCAAGGTTCGTGAAACGTTAACACGAATCGGTGTAGCTTCCAAAAAAGATAGAACCCTATACC
>Ga0247723_1001491_pt1 | contig 13629 bp, 22 predicted proteins | sample MSEWelMarce5H_FC_FD_189079 | JGI IMG/M metagenome (GOLD analysis project Ga0247723, IMG submission 189079) | Subsurface sediment microbial communities from gas well in West Virginia, United States - MSEEL Well Study Marcellus 5H_FC | ecosystem: Environmental > Terrestrial > Deep subsurface >...
ACTTTACTGAATAAGGCTGTTTCTTACTTGGAGCATCATTCTTCATGATTCCTGTAATCATCGTCCCCGTCTTAAACAGGTATGACCTACTAGAACGCTGCCTGCAATCCATCGACTATCCGGTGGAAACGCTGATTGTGATTGACAATGGTGGGCAGTCCACGTTGCATGATTGGCCTTGGGTCATTGACCGTCGCCATGTGAAGAACTACTACGTCTGGTCAATGCCGACAAATTTAGGAGTTGCTACATCGTGGAATTTAGGAATCAAAGCAACTCCTCATGCTGACGGCTGGATAATCCTGAACTCTGACGCATACTTTGAGCCAGGACAACTAGAGGTTTTCTACAACGATTGCAAACCTGATTCGGTGACATTGACTGAGGCGAAGCCTGGTTGGTGTTGTGCGTGGATTGGGTCTGAGGTGATTGCCAAGGTTGGGTTGTTTTCGGAGTGTTATGTTCCCGCCTACTTCGAGGACAACGATTTTGAGGAACGTGCGAAACGAGTCAACATACAGTTCTGGTCTTCGGATGCTGGGATAGTTCACGACAATTCATCTACGATTAAATCTGCACCAGAACTAAACGAACGTAACGCTAAGAGCTTCGCATCCAACGCTGCGCTTCATACGATGCGCTGGCAATCAGGTTTACCTGATGCCGGACATTGGGACTTAACACGACGAAGGGAACTCGGATGGGACTAAGAGAATACGACCCGATGGACGACTACGAGAATCTGCATGAAGGCGAGACCATCTATGTTCTCGGCTCAGGAGCAACACTTGACTATCTGTCACCAGGCTTCTTTGACGACAAGGTAACTATCGCAGTTAACTTCGTTGGCTCAGTATTTGGGTTGAAGGGTTATTACTGTTTCAGCCATTATCACGAAGACGCTCAGCATGAGGCGAAGCGTGAGGATTGTATTGGGGCGTTTACTCCTGAGCGTGAGCATGGTACCGATGGGGTGTTCGCTGGGTGTGCTGGGAATCTGACCACGTTCGGTACTCGTACCGGCAGACCTGGGACATCGTTTGATCCGCACGATAAGGATTGGCCTGTGCTGTCAGGACAGTTGACTATCGGGTCTTCAAGCATTCATGGGGCGATGCACTTGGCAGCGCACATGGGAGCGAAGTTCATTGTGTTGGTTGGGGCTGACTGTGGTTGGCTTGGTGGGCGTGACAGGGTTGATGGTTACGTGCTTGGTGATACTCATTGGGCTTTATATGAGATGCACCTTCGAGCGATGAAGCAACGGTTGTGGGATGTGTATTCATGTCAGGTGTATTCGTTGAATCCGTTTGTGAACTATTCCCTTGAGGGTGTTCAGTATCGTGGTGCTGCTTCAATCAACTAGAATCGGAACACCATGACGATCACCAATGGCTACGCAACCAGAAACCAAGTTAAGGCAGCTCTCCGCATTGGGACGGCTGACACCCTTGATGACGACTTGATTGATAACTGTGTTGGTGCAGCGTCACGTCTGATTGATGGTTATTGCAATCGTAAGTTCTGGCAGAGTGGTACGGCATCCCGTGTGTATCAGGCTGAGGATTCGTTCTACTGTTCCATTGATGACATCGCTGGAACAGCAATCACACTCAAAACATCTTCACAGGCTGACGGAACTTTTGACGTGACATGGAAAGTATCTGACTACCAGCTTGAACCATTGAACGGAAACCTTGACGGGTTGACTTGGGCTTATGACAAGATTCGTGCTGTTGGCGATTACCTGTTCCCTACCGTGAATGCTAACTATGGTGAGCAGGCTTTGGTTCAGGTGACTGCTGTGTTCGGTTGGCCTTCGGTGCCGGAACCAGTAACACAGGCAACAATCATTCAGGCTTCACGCATCTTCAAACGCTACGACTCTCCGCTCGGTGTGGCTGGGTTCGGTGACTTGGGTGCTATCCGTGTGTCTCGATACCTTGACCCTGATATGGCTCAGCTGGTTGAACCGTATCGTCGTATGCGGATATTTGCATGAGCTACTCAGTTACAGAGATTAAGACTGGTATCGCTAACGCCTTAGCCACGATCCCAGGCTTACGGGCTTACGCCCAGCAACCAGACAATCTGAACGCTCCGTTCGCTTGGCCTATGTTGGATTCAATCACCTACAACGGGGCTATGCGTGGCGGGCTAGTGACCCATATCTTCGTTGTGTCTGTGGTTGTCGGTAGGTCTGCGGAACGCACAGCTCAGACTGCTTTGGATGGCTATCTGTCTTATGAGGGTACGACTTCGGTTCGTGCAGCGTTGGAAGCGGATCGCTCGTTGGGTGGGGTGGTGTCGAACCTGCTGGTTGAATCTGCGAGCAATATCTCCACGATGGATGGCAACGATGCGACCTATCTGATGGTTGACTTCCGTGTGGTGGTGTACGCTTAGTTGATACGCAATCCTGCGAGCGTGTAGAGTTTCAGTAGTAAATCTTCGAGTGCCGGAAGGCAGGAGTATCCAATATGGCAAAGCAAGTTCTCACAAACGTAGCGGTCACCTTCGGCACAGCGAACACGGACATCACGTCCTATGTTGCATCAGTAACACTCAACCTGTCAAAGGCTGAAGTTGCTACAACATCATTCGGTTCGTCTGGTGCGGTTACCCGTATCGCAGGTCTTGCAGACAACGCAATCACACTTGAACTGCATCAGGATTATCCAACGATTGAGAAATTGTTCTACGACGCTTGGAACGCTGGTACTGCTGTACCAATGACAGTCAAGCCAAACGGAACTGGTGCTGCTTCTTCCAGCAATCCATCGTATGCGTTTGACGTTCTCCCGTTAACTTGGCAGCCAATTCAGGGTGCTATAGGCGACCTAGCTACCGCCTCTGTAACGTATCCAATCAATGGTGCAGTAACTAAGACCGGTACTGGCGCATAACTTTTAACCCTTAACCCTGCGGAGGAAAAATGAAGATAGCTCTAGAGATGACTTCTGCTTTGGATCAGTCCAAGCGAACCATCATGGCAACATTCCCAGACTTTATTGCTTTTGAAAAAAAGTTCAATAAGAGTGTTGCGAAGTTTGAAGCCGAACTGACCTTGACTGATCTTGCGTTTATCGCATGGCATTCGGAGCATCGTCAGAAGAAGACGGGTTTAGATTTTGATTCTTGGATTAACGATGTCGAGACTTTGGAGTTGGGCAACCAAGCTGACGCTGTGATCGCCCCTTTGGAGATCAGTCAGCCCATTGGATGATTGCGTACCTGTCTGTTGAGACAGGTATTACACCATCGGTGTTGCTGGCAGAAGACCCTCGAATGTTGTTCACGATGTTTGCTTATTTGCGTTGGAGAGCAATTCATCTAAACAAGTAGTCTTGCTGTATGGCGGTTTTCGGTAGAGCAGGTCAGGCCACTATTACCGGTGGTAATGATGCAATTCAGATACAAGGTATCTATGAGTTTCTGCGTGATGCTTCAAAGGCTGACAAACGGTTTGACGGGGAGATGCGTAAGGCTGCACAGAATGTGGCTGAGAACCTAAACCAGAAGGCTAAGGCTGAGGCTGCGACTGTCACCCGTTCAAGTCAGGCGGTTGAGGTGATGAAGGGGATGCGGGCTAGGCGTGACCGTATCCCGACTATCAAGTTGAGTGAGAAGTCTGCGTTTGTTTCTAAGTCCAATCCGAACCGGAAGCGTAAGCGGAAGGTCACCAGAGGTGACGTGTTCTTTGGTGCTGAGTTCGGTGGTCAGGCTCGACCTAGGACGAAACAGTTCTTGCGCCATCGTGGGCGTTCGGCATATTTCTTCTGGCCTACTGTCCGTAAGGAAAAAGAGAACATCGCTAGGGAATATCTGGACTCTATCCAGCGAGTACTCAACACCCTGAAAGATTCTTGACTTTGGCTGAGTTTCCTGTACCCTTCTAGGAGGAGGGGTCATGGCAGTTCTGTTCAAGAATGTGAAGTCGATTTATCCGAAGCCGTTGGCTTCGTCTTGGGTGCAGTTGAAAGAGCTGTTGTCGTTCCATGAGGAGAACGTAGTCAAGCAGGCTGGGGCGTTGTGGTCACCGGTTGAGTATGACTTAGGTACTACTAGAGGCAACCGTAGTGTCAGGTTTGTTGAGGCACTTGTGGTGGACATGGACGGTGAAGCGTTTGACCATGCACACCTAGAAGGTTTGGAATGGTTCGCCTATTCCACCTATTCGCATCGTTTAGATGATCCTCACTATCACCTTGTTTTGCCTTTAGCGGAGAAGGTGCCTGCGTCGTTATGGCGTGTGGTGTGGCAGGAATTGCATGACCGTATTGGTTTGGTTGGTGACCCTCAGACTAAAGACCCTGCACGTATTTTCTATCTACCTCAACACGCACCAGATCAGCCGTTTGAGTTCCATGAGGGTCATGGCGAGTTGCTTGATTCATCGTTGAGGTTGGATGTTGAACCTGTCATCAATCCTGTGTCGCCTCGCTCGAAGCAGGTGCGTCAACCTCGTCAGCGTCGTGCTGGTTCAGAGGTGTTGTCTGAGGCTTGGTGGAATGAGCCTGTAGATATTTCCCGTTGGGATGGTCTGTCGGGGAAGGATTTGTATTCTGCGATGCTTAATGAGTTCGTTGCTTTGCGGAATAGGTTGTCTGTTATTGAGTAGAATCTTCGCATGGCTGGTGAGCGGACGTTCGTTGTTAAGTTTATTTCTGATACCGCTGCAGCCAAAGCAGGACTGAAACTTCTATCCGGTGACATCAAGGGTTTTGGGAATCAGGTTTCTAAGACCTCACCTTTGTTTGGTGCTTTGGCGATTGGGGCTACCGCAGCATTCGGTGCTATCGCTGTTGGGCTGACTAAATCGGTCAAGGCTGCGATGGAAGACCAAGCATCGCAGGCAGAGTTACAGCGTCAGCTGGAGAAAACCTTTGGAGCCAATGAGGCGTTGACTGCTTCGGCTGAACGATACATATCGGTCACACAACTTCGCACCGGAACCTCCGACGTGGAACTTCGAAGCTCGCTTGGCACGTTGGTTCGAGCAACAGGTGACCTCACACAATCGCAATCATTGTTGAATACTGCTCAAGATATTTCTGCTGCCACAGGTAAAGACCTTGCGTCTGTTTCGTTGGCATTGGCTAAGGCCAGCCAGGGTCAGTTCACAGCATTATCCAAACTCGGTATCCCACTTGATGACAACATCAAGAAGTCCAAAGACTTTGAAAAGGTTGTTGGTCTGTTGAATGACCAGTTCGGCGGTGCTGCGGAAACCGCTGCGAACACGTTCGGTGGACAGATAAAGATTTTGCAAGGTCAGTTCGGTGAAATCGTTGAAACAGTTGGCGCTGCTTTACTGCCATATCTGCAACGATTCTCTGAGTTCTTGGTTAAGAATGTGGCACCAGCGATTCAACGTGTCACCGAAGTTATTGGTCAGAAAGGATTGTTGGCTGGTTTCCAACAACTCTTGTATGAATCTGGCGGTGCCGGTAAAGCAATCATCTCAACCTTGAAAGGTATCGCTGTTGCATTCGCTCTAGTCATCAACGTCACAGCACCATTCGTTTATCTGCTTCGAGCTGCATGGCGAGCAGCGCATAACGATTTCTCTGGTGCATGGGAAGACATGAAATCATCATTGAAGGAACGAATCCCTATCGATCCTTTGATGAAGATGTTTGATGGTTTGTCAACTTCTGTCAATCATTACAAGTTCAGCACTCGTGATGCTATAAATATGCAAACTAATTTCAAGGGTTCAGTTGAAGATTTGAATGATGACTCTAAAGGTTTAGGCAAGGTCACTAAGACTTTGAAAAAGGCCACCGAAAAGTTGGATGAATACAACAAGAGCCTGGGTGTATCTGAGCGTTTGCAGGACAGGTTGAATAAGGCGAGCAAGTCTGAGGAGAAGTCGCTTGCTTCGTTGACTGATGCGAATACGAACCTTGCTAACGCTAAGGCGAAGTTGGCTCAGATTGAGCGTGGCTTTGGTGCTGGTTCACCGGAGGCTATTGCAGCGCAGAAGGAGTTGGATAGGGCACAGAGGGCGCAGGAGCGGGCGACGTTTGCGGTTGAGGAGGCTATCTATTCGGTGGCTGATGCTGAGAAGAATCTCGCTGATGTTCGTAAAGACCCTGAGTCTTCACCGATGGATATTCGTCGAGCAGAGTTGAATCTGGCTGAGGCGAAGTTGTCGGTGAAGGATGCGATTGATTCTCAGATTGATTCAACTAAGGAGTTGAACACCCAGCAAGGGTTGCTGAATGACACAGTTTATGGTGCGACGATTGGTTCAATTCTTTACGATGAAGCGTTGAAGGATGTTACTGACGCAACTACTGCTCAGGTCACGGCGTTTGAAAACTGGGAAGACCAGGTCAAGGAAACCAAGGATGCTCAGGATGAGTTCAATAAATCGTTGCAGGCAACAGCTGATCTGATTACGAAGTATCCGAAGGTGTTGGGTGGGATGCCTAATCCGATGGCTGCGGTGTCGGGTCAGGTGCCGGTGACGGCTGGGGGTGGGTTCTCGTTGAAGCCGAGTGATACTTATCAGATCAATATCAATGCTGCGATTGCTGAGTCTGATTTGGCTCAGAAGGTGGTTGATTCGTTGCAGTCTTACAATCGCACTAAGGGCAGAATCCCTGTAACTGTTAAGTAGCACGATGGCTGTTTCTATTCCTAACTGTGGCACCTATACGGTGGAGATGGATTATGGTGCATCAACTAATGCGTTCGTCTTGGATTCCGCTGTCGCTGGTTTGTTGGATTCAACAACTTATTTTCTTGAGGGTACCACTGACTGGCAGGATGTGACTGCTTATGTGAAGCAGGTGTCTATCAATCGTGGCAGGCAGAATAGGTTCCGTGACCCTACGGGTCAGCCTTCGACTGCGGTGTTACAGATTGAGGATTTGGACTATCGGTTCAGTTTGGTAAACGAGGGTTCGCCTTATTGGAATACGGCTAAGGGACGATTGGGGTTTGAGTTGAACTCTGGTGTGCGCATCAGCCGTAACGGGACTTATCTTTTTACCGGCATCATCACCCAATATGACCAGCGCATTGAGAACCCAAGCAGGTCACTTGTGACTGTGAACTGTTCTGATGAGCTGTTCAGGTTGAACAATACGAAGGTTGCTGCTGGATCGGCAATACCTGAACGATCTGATGTGCGCATCAATAAGGTCTTGTCTTCGGTAAATGCGTTCAATAAACCAGGGCAACGGGTATTGGAAGAAGGTATAGCGAACTTGGGTAATGCTCCGATTGACGCTTCGTCATCGGTCATGGAATATCTGATGCGTGTCAATAACTCTGAGCAAGGTCGTATTTGGGTTGATGGTGCAGGCAAGTTCCATTTTGATAAACGACTTGTTGGTAAGTTCCAAGCCATTGACGGCTATCTCTCTGATACTGGTGGAACCGCAATCCCGTACACCACGTTTGACATTGTGAGCAACTGATATGTCTGACTTTGTTGTAACGATTAACGAAGCAGAATTGGCAGCAATCCTTGCAGACTTCTATGCTGCATCAAACGACCAACGCCCCAATGACTTCACCCCAACCAACCCATCGGTAGTTAATACGGTAAACGTCGCTATCGCCCCACCAATCCCAACAGCGGGAAACCTCCAACCAACTATTGAATACGCTCAAGCTGTAGTCGCTTCATCTGTTGCTGAGTTCGGTGTCCAAGAAACACCACTCGTCGTCACCCTGCTAGAAACCTTGGATGATGCCGGAGACCTTGCAGGATACCTGACCCGTCCTGTACCTGCGTTCTGGTTCGGCAACATCCAAGTCGTGATGAACGGTCTGACCAATGCACAACGAACCACAATCAGCTCACTCGACATCGGCTCACAAATATCAGTCACCAAATCGTTCCCGAACTCAACCCCATCAACAGTCACACAAGTCATGGCACTTGAAGGAATCTCCCACGACATCACCCCAGACCGACACATCGTCACCCTCTACCCCAACCCGTCCCGCATCATAACTAACTTCATCCTTAACACAGATAAACTGGATGATGACGCTAAAGGTCTTGGATAGAATCAATCCGCTAAGATAGGAGACATTATGGCTACACCAACAACACTTCCAGCAGCGTTCGCTTCGGGGGATGTGCTCCTCGCCTCGCAGTTAAATAATTTGCGAGGAGCGTTTCGGATTTTGCAAGTTGTTAGCACCGCAAAAACCGACACGTTTACAACGACTAGCGGAACATTTACAGCTGTTACCGGTTTATCTGCAACTATCACACCATCATCATCAACAAGCAAAATCCTGATTGTGGCGATGGTCAACTTTTCAACATCTGGGTCAAGCAACGACAGCGCATCGATCAGACTTTCAGGTGGAAATTCAACAAACTTTGTAGGTGATGCGAACGGTGCTAACAGAGTAAGAGCCGCTTTGTACAGCAACAACCGTACAGACTGGGGTGTAACGCACTCAATTTTGCCTGGCAACATTGTTTACCTAGACAGCCCTGCAACAACATCTGCAACAACGTATCAAGTAGAGGCTCGCCGAAACACAGCAGGAACATTTATTCTTAACAAAGTAGGAACTGACAGCGACATCAGCCAATTCAGCGTCACTTCATCAAGTATTACCGTCATGGAGATCAGCGCATGAGCACGAATTATGCAGCAGTATTAACCGCCAATTATGCCGACAAACAATGGTCGCTAAACGGTGATGGATATGACGGTCTTGATTGGTTGGACGAATCACCAAAACCGACACAAGCCGAACTAGACGCACAATGGTCAGCTGTTGATTACCAAAATAAGTATGATGCTGTGAGTTTGATTCGCAAAACTGAATACATTAAAACTAGCGATCCTATTTTTTTTGAATGGCAACGTGGCACAAAAACTAAAGCCGATTGGGACGCTGCAGTTCAAGCAATCAAAGATGCAAATCCGTATCCAGTAGCTCCGTAATTTTTTGATTTCCCTGCGGATGGGAAGAAGTGTCTGTGGCACGAAGCAAATCAGGTTTGGGTCGAGTCTCCCGTTATCTAGTTTTCTTCCCAGCGTTAGTAGGTTTTCTTTTCACATCATCATCGGCTGAGGCTGACGGGTTTGGTGTTTGGGAGTTCTCGAAGTCTTGCCTCGCTGATGAGGGTGGGCAGGTTGTGCCGGTTGAGGGTGGGTTCAGGCTTGTTGGTGCTGATGGTGGGACGTGTGCTGGCAAATCTCATTATGTTCGGATGCAGGCCATCATCCCTGAGGAGACAAACGAACTAGGTTTCCAATGGGCTTATCAAACCAATGATGGGTCTTGGTATGACCCACCACAAATCATTCTCAACGGGGTTATCACGAAGCTGACGAATGAGAACAACGCCACCGGATCAGGTTTGATTCAGGTTGAGGCTGGTGACATCTTTGCATTCCAGCAGTATTCGACTGACTCATGCTGCCAACCAGGGAACCTCACGATCACAGGGTTGACATTAGGCTTGGGTGAATGGGTATCTACAACCTCATCCACAACAACGACGACGACCTCTACTACTACTGTCGAGTCAACGACTGTCCCTGTCACCAACCCGACTACTACGACAGTTCAAGAAACAACTACTACGACTTCGAGTCTTCCTCAAACATCCGTCCCATTAACCACAATGGAACCACCACAAACGTCAACAACAATCCAAGAAACAGTTTCACCGGTTACCTCAACTAGCTCGACGACGACAAGTACCTCAACGACTGTAGCTCCAACTACGACTACGACGGTTTATGTTCCACCGGCAACGACCTCTACTGTTCCCGAAACAACAACGACAACCACCACAACGGAGCCAGAACCAGCCCCCACCACAACGCTCCCGCCTCCGTTACAAACAACCAGCACAACCACAACAAATCCACCAACAACGACATCAACCATCCCTCCTGTGACCACATCTGAACCTGATGTGACCACAACGCTACAAGCCCCCACAGACGAGCCGAAACCGCTCACCCAAACAGAACTACTCAACACCCTAGAAGCCCTCTCAGAAGCGTCCCCAGAGGCCATAGAAGCCATCGTGGATGAAGTCCTAACCAAAGACCTAGACACCAGCCAAGCCACCCTCCTCATCGCCACCCCAGCCGTACTAGAAAACATCACCCCCACCCAAGCCGAACAGCTCTTCGGTGAAATCGCCCCAACCGAACTCAGCCCAGACGAAGCCGAAGCGGTAGTTGAAGCGGTGCAGGAAGCACCGAACTCGGTGCGCAAAGCATTTGAGGCGGTGTTGAATATCTTTGAAGGTTTCGCTGACACTTATGTTCCACTCAACTCGACTGTGCCTGTTGGTACTCGTCGTGCGTTGATTGCGTTAGGTGCTGTATTCTTGACCGTAGCCCCTGCACCGAGTCGAAGGATTAAGTGATGAAGTTTTGGGGTGAGTTCCATGCGCTGATATGGACAATCGCAGCATCAATCACCACCATCTTGACGCTCTCTGGTGGGCTACAAAAGATCGTGATCTGGCTCACTATTGCAGCTCTCGTTCTTCACTTCATCGGCGCACTAACCAATAAGGACAACTAATGGAAACCCTCAAGACCCTCATCCTTCGTATCGTTGCAGTATTCGGTTCATCAGCTTTGGCTGCTGTTGCCGGTGGTGCAGTCCTCGACGTGGAACTCTGGAAGGCAGCAGCAATTGCAGGTATCGTCGCTGCAGCCAAAGTCACCGAAGCCCTTCTCCGTGCATGGTCATCCGATGGTGTTCTCACCAAAGAGGAAATTGCTGAAGCGTTCGGCAAGGCCAAGTAATGGCCTCTAAAAAAAAGCAGGGTGACCTGCCGATCATCCCAGTTGTGCTGTGTTCATGTTTGAAGAAGGCTGTACCAGGCAAACTGCCACCAAAGTTGCTTCGAGCGATTGAGGGCAAAGGCAAGTTGCATCAATGCGCTGCTGATGCGTATGAGGCGATGGATGCTGCTGCGAACGCTGAAGGAATTGACCTAGCCCCAACAAGTCAAGCTGACACCTATCGCAGCCTTGAAACACAGGAGTATGGTTTCTATCAACGCCATCAGATGGAGCCAATCAAAGGTGTGAAGCCGAAGGTCTACAAAGGTCAAGCATGGTATCTGAAGAAGGGCATGGCTCCCTTGGCGACACCTGGCTTATCGAAGCATAACCTCGGCATCGCCATTGACATCGCTAATGCCAACGGTAAACGGCTTGAGTGGTTGAAGAAGAACGCTGTGTCGTTTGGGTTTTCGTGGGAGGTTGTCCCTCAGGAGCCTTGGCATCTTCGTTATGTTGCTGGCGATAATAAGCCGGAGCGTGTGAAGGCTTGGTTGGCGTCGAAGGTTCAGGCTTGATGTGGATTGGGGTGTCGTCATCGCAGCTCTCGTTACAGCAGTTGGCGGTATTGTCACTACGCTTCTGCTGAAGGTGCGTAAAGAAAACACGAACGACCATGCAAACGTCATGGAAATCCTGCGGTCAGTCGGTGGAAATGTAGAGCGAATTGATAGTAAGTTAGATTCGCATATCGACTGGCATCTCAAGGAGGCAACACGTGGGGAAGTTCCTAAACGAAATTAAAGGTCAGGCCGTTGGTAACAGCGGAAGCATTGACTTCATTCTTGCCAAACTCGGTGAAGCCGATGGACGAGACCTGCTTGATGCGTTGAATGATCCGACGATTCGTCCGACACAAATCATTAAAGCGTTACAAGCCCGACAGATAAAGCTCTCTCCGTCAGTCATCACACGATACAGGGCTGCCAATGTCATTACTCAATGAAATTAGGCACAACTATTATCCTGCGTGGCCTGTTGTACAACAAGGCAAGAAGTATGCGCTCCCTGCAACGAAGGCAACGAAGACACCGCAACGAGACTATTCGGTTGCAGTCATCCTCCCCGACATGCAACTCGGATACTTCAGAACACACGACAACAACCTTGAACCAATCCACGACGAACAAGCGTTAGACGTTGCACTACAAATCGTCAAAGCATCCAAGCCCGACCAAATCGTTCTAGTCGGAGACAACCTAGACCTCTGTGAGTTTGGCAAATATCGGTACACACCAGCCTTCGCACGAACCACCCAAGCAGCCATAGACCGTGCCAGCCAGCTCTGCGCACAGCTCCGCAAACTAGCCCCAGATGCTCGAATAGTTTGGATCGCAGGCAACCATGAGGAACGGCTAGGCAACTTCATCCTTGACGGTGCTGGTGCAGCGTTCGGATTGCGTCGAGGACTTAGACCTGAGGAATGGCCTGTGATGTCGGTTCCGTATCTCTGCAACCTTGACGACTATGGCGTTGAGTATCTGCCTGGTTATCCGACTGGGGCGCATTGGATCAACCACAGATTGAAAGTTATTCACGGCGATAAAGTCGCGTCTGGTGGCTCAACAGCACACAAGTATTTAGCCTCTGAGAAGACCTCTGTGATTTTTGGGCATATTCACCGCAGAGAGTGGGCTGAACGCACCAGAGACGACCACGACGGCGCTTATACGATTATGGCTGCATCGCCAGGTTGTCTTGCTCGAACCGATGGGGTCGTTCCAAGCACCAAGGGTTCTACCGATTTGGACGGACGACCGCTTTATCGTTCTGAAGACTGGCAAACTGGCTGTGGTATAGTTACATACGAACCTGGAGATGGGAAATTCGTGTATGAACAAATCGCAATTGATAACGGCTGGGCATTTTGGCGAGGAAAAGATTACTTCTCTACCTATTCAAATAAGCCAAAAGATAAAGATTGATCCGAGTAGCCAATGTTGGGATTGGACAGGAACTTTAAGACCAGACGGTTACGGCATGGTTTACTTGCCGGAACTAAAGAAACAACTCAGAGTCCATCGAGTTGTCTATGAGTTGCTGGTCAAAAAGATTGAGTCAGGTTTGGTCATTGACCACCTATGCAGAAACCGCAAATGCGTTAACCCCAACCACCTTGAACAGGTATCAATCAAAACAAATACATTGCGAGGAATATCGCCAGTCGTTCAAAAAAAGAATCAAACCCATTGTAAATACGGTCACGAATTATTTGGTGACAACCTTTACATTCACCCAAAACGCAATACAAGAAACTGCAAAAAGTGTTCAAACACAAAGTCTCAAATGCGTAGGGACGGATTGCTTAATACGGGATTTTGCAAATGTGGGAACACTTCATATGCAAAAGGCAAATGTCAGTCTTGTTACATGCACGACTATAGAAAATCAAAGAGGGGGTAGTTATGAGTGATGAAATGCGGACAATGGTTGTAGTGATTTGGCATGACGCTCACGCAGCAACCGACTCATGGACACCCATAGACGAAATAGGTCAAGACCCTTGTGTGGTCGTAAGTGCAGGGTTCCTGCTACCCACTAGCGATGGTGGCAAAGAAGGTCATGTGACCCTATTCCAGTCAAAAACCGAATCCGATGACGTTGACGGGGTTTTGTGCATCCCAGCCGATATGGTGAAAAGCATGAGGGTAATGACCAAAAACATCCCAGGCTTAGCACCAAGCAGGTAGACTAAACCTCGGATCGTTCGCCCGCCTTCATTGGGCTTGAACATCCCGCACACCTCCCCCTCCTTGGGTGTGCGATATATATCGGACAAACGGAAGGAAACAACTTGCTGAAACTCACCGCAAGCCTCATCGCCCTA
>Ga0247723_1001492_pt1 | contig 13627 bp, 12 predicted proteins | sample MSEWelMarce5H_FC_FD_189079 | JGI IMG/M metagenome (GOLD analysis project Ga0247723, IMG submission 189079) | Subsurface sediment microbial communities from gas well in West Virginia, United States - MSEEL Well Study Marcellus 5H_FC | ecosystem: Environmental > Terrestrial > Deep subsurface >...
GCGCAACTTGCCAGCACGATTGGCAGCACTAAGGGCAGAAGTCTTTTGATTGATAGCATTGTTTGCCTCCAATAATTTAGTAGCATTTAGGTTCAGTTCTTCAGTCAATTTCTGTTCTGTTTTACGAGATTCTTCGTTTTTCTTAGCAATGGCGATCTTCATGTCGCCATCACGTTCTAGCCACCCATAGTGGTGTCCTACCCTGTAAGACCCAAATAAAGACACTAGAACACCCACAATCAGCCACGGGAGAGGGATTGGTAACATTATTCAGCCTCTTTTCTTGCTTGAGCCAACTCTTCACGCTCATGGTCGTCTTCTAGGTGGTCAGGAGGGGTAGTCGGAGGAGGGCCAGGTGTCCAAGATTCGTCCAACTCCGGATTCTTCCAAACAGGCATAGCACCGAATGGTTGGCTAGGCAAACCGCCATAAGCACCTTGAGGGTTATAGGTTGGAGGACTTGATTGATAACCGCCTTGATAGCCGCCACACATAGGTTGTGTTGGGTTTCTTCTTTCAGCAAATGATTTAGCACCCTTGTTAATGGCAAACATTCCGATCAATGTGCTAATACTTCCAACCAATAAAAGCACAACGTCGTTCAAGAGCTTGGTAAAAGCGCTGTCTATCGGACTCATTGATTTGAGGGGCTGTGTGACAAAAATTACAGAATAAAGCATGGCAAACACTGTGAAGCCAAATACAAGCATGACAACAACCACAGAAAAAAGCCACGCATAAACCTTTATAAGCTCAATAGTTTCCTCTGTGCTTTTAACTTCAGAAAGTTTCATTTTTTGGCTTCCTCTTGCGGTTTAACTTCGTCAACTTTTTTCTCTAAGATAGGTGCAACCAAGTATTCTGGACATTGCTGAGTAAACAGACATCTAGGCTTTTGGCACTCTGGTGCATGGAAATGGTCAGGATTCTGGCACTTGTATCTGTAGCGATCTTCGCAACCAGTAAGCAGTAAAAGAAGCAATAAATATCTCATTTGCCTAATCCTATTCTACCCAACAGTAAATTAACGATCCGGTCGGAGAGGTCATCCGGCAAAAATTTGAGCAGCCCAAGACACCATAAAGCCACACATCCATAAACGAATATCTTGAGGCATAGGTCAAAGGTCTTTTGATACTCATTCACCGACCACACCTTCTTGTTGCTTCACAGAATGTCATCAGCTCATTTACACCAACAAAGACTAAAAACAAAACAAAGCAGACTCCACCTATTGCCAAACCAATCTCTAGTTGTTCTTGTTCTTTCTGTTTAGCTTCTTTTTCTGCCTTCTTTAAAGCACTAATCTCTTTGGCATCTGCCAAGTCCATCTCTGCTTGACGGGCTTTAATCTTCTGCCAAACATCAATCTTTCCTGTCTGCATGAAGAGCATCTTTAGCTCTTCCTCAAACGCCCTAGCCTGTTCTAAAGCCATCTCAATCTGCAAAGCCGTACCCATGTTCGAGCCTTTGCCAGACTGTTTAGCCTGAAGCATGGCTTTTGTAGCTACAGACTTAGCGTCAAATAGCTTACCAATCATGGGCGCAAGTGAGCCTAAGTCATTGGCAACATTAGCCGCCTTCTTGACCATCGAGATAGCTGACTGTATGCCAGCTAATGCGGTTAGAGGATCGATGGGAATCATCTCTTATCTACCTTTTGCCACTCAAGGCATACTACTTTTCGGTTGTAAACATCACCTGTCCATGCCCACCTGACACATCTGTATTCAGTTTTTTCTTTACTAGATACTACCAATGTAAACAACACTGATAGCACTAGTAGCCATCTCACGGATACGCCCAAACAATAATGTAACTACAAAAGATGACAAAGCAAGCAACACAGGCCGAAGCAATGATTGCTTCAACCCAATCTTTCATGGCTTTTGAGTCTTTTCAGCTTCATTCAAAGCCTGATTTATTCTGGCTTTTAGTTTAGCGTTTTGCCTGTTTGTTTTAATTTGATTAATACCAACACGCAATGATGTCAAGACAGGGGCTGGAATGCCTGTAAAAAATCCAGTCAAAGCCATTTCAGCACCACCAACAGCAAAATTGTTTTTCAGATTCTCCATTAATGTGGCAGCAGTTCCTGAATTATTGATAAGAGTGCCAGGTGGAACAGTATTGATGTAACTTAAAACCTCATTTACATCACGAATGTTTTGTGCTCCTTTTTTGCCAAGCATAATATCCAACCGACCATTAGCATCGAGTGCTTCTGTTGCTTTGCGAACTGCGCCAGTATCAACTACTGGACGACCCTGAGAATCAGTGCGCCCACTCTTTACGGCCTCTTTGCGTAAGTAATCAACTGTTGCGCCCTGCAATTCACGGAAAGCCTGTTGCCCATCTTTTCCACTAGTGAAAAGAACTCTACGCAAGAATGTAATTTCTTCCGGTGTTGAGTTAAGAATAGACTTTTGAAATGCTTGGCTTGCCTCAATTTTTGGATCATCACGCCCACGAACTTTTGTCAACAAATTGGCAACAATTGCACGACCTTCGTATTTTATAGCTTGCTGTCTACGAAGTGCTCTAGCTTCCTTGTAAGCCTCACCGCCCAACCCTTCGGTTGACAGATCAATTGAGTCTTTAAGTTCTCGGCCAAAATTCTTGTTTGTTGGGTCAATACCAATAGACTTGTTAATTGACTTCCTCAAAAGTTCTACGTCTGCCAAAGTAGAGGGTTGAGCTTGCAATGTGCCATCTTCTAATTCTTTAAATATGCCAAGCGACAAACCTTTTTCTTTTGCTACTTTTAAAATTGGTGCAACAGTGGCCTCTGGTGCATTTTGATTTAGGTAATCAGCAACATTTGTTATTGATGTGGGAACTTCAAGCTCGCCTTGTAATTTTGCTCGCTCATAAGCCGCTTTGGTTTTTGCTTTTGCGCCAGAATATCCAGACGACAAAGCATCAATTAATTTGTTTCCGGTCAAAGTCATGTCGCCACTTTTAGCAACGTCAGCACCTGTTTCATCAAGCAATTCATCAAATCTTTGCATGATTGAAAGATTATTTTGTTCTGCTCTGGTTATCAATGGCTGACCAAGTGGCCCTTTAACTGCCTCTTTTTCAAAGGCAAGTTGTGAAGGCTCACGCTCTTTTTCGCCAAGTGTAAGTTTTACACCAAGACTTTCAGCAGTTTGTTCTCTCTGTAGACCCATTGGGGTAGCGGCAGCGCCAGCACTTCCCCGAGTTGTTTGGGTTGTTGGTGCAACATCTAAACCTAAAGACTCACGCACAATGGTTGGTGTCTTTTTGGCTGCGGCAACCACTTGGCCTGTACCCTGTCTAACTGCTTCAGCACCACGCAGTGCTGTAGCCGACACAATGGGAGCAGCTTGCCGAACAGACTGATTTAACATACCAGCAGGTAAAGCACCAGGCAATACTGGTGGCAACAATCCTGCAACTTGCCCAATAGCTTGAACCTGCTCCATGCCAGCCTCAGTCCTCGGCATATAGGTATATTGCTGTGCTCCAGCCCCCGCACGTTCACTAATTGCTCTAGCCGCCTGTGGTGTGCCAAATCTGCCCGCTTTTATTTCTTCACGAGCACCAGTTATTGCCCCACCAACTGTTCCAAATAAACCACCTGTAGCCGCTGTGCCTAGTGTCAATGCAGTTTCAGCAGCACCAATGAGTAGGTCAGCAAGGCCGCCTGACTTTTGTGGTTTAGGTTGCGATGTTTGAGCCGATGGCGTTGCTTGTGCTAAAGCAAATTTATATGCTTCTGCATCTGATAACTCTTTATCCGACTCCACCTCATACGTTCCGCTGTTGGGAATGGTAACTTCGTAACTAAATTTAGCCATTTCATTTACCTTCTTTTTTCTTTACAGTTACGCCAGATGGTATGTCTGCAGCACTAGCGGGTAAGTTTGACTGACCTTGTTTTCCAGCTTGTTCCAACCAACCCGACAAATTGTTGCCTGGCTTGTTGAGGTAAGAAACCTGTTTAGTCAAATATCCAATCAATTTTTCTTGAGCAGCTTTTTTGTCAGTCAAATATTGTCTAAGGGCTTGGGGGCGCAAAGTTGTTGGAAGGGCGGTGTCAAGAGCAAGGTTAAGCTCTCCCTCTGACAAAGCGCCAAAGGTAACCGATCCAATCACATCCAAACCCAACTGACTTCTAACATTGTTTAACGTAATTGATGCCGTTGTAATATTTGGAAATTTGCTTGCAATAACACCTGTGTTTGCACCCTCGTCAATGGCTTTAATTGCATCATCAATGTTGCCAATATTTTTCTTGATTTTGCCAATCTCAGCAAACGCTTTGCCTACTTCTTTTGCCGTCAATTCACCGCCAACCCTTGCTTGCGCTCTAGTACCTTGTGTTTCTGCACCAAATTGTTCTGATGCAATAATTGCGTCAGCCCTTGCTTGACCCGTTAAGTTTTCTCCTGTAGCCGACACCACTCTTGTTGTGCCGTCTTTCATAACAATGATTGTTGTGCCATTTGGAGTTACTTTGCTTGACTGAACTTTCTCATTGCCACCTGCTTTGGTTTCAGCATCTTTTTGTGCTATTTTTGTTGCGGTTTGATTTTTTGTTGCCAATTTTGACAACTCATTTCGTCTTTCATCCGCATCCAAGCTAGGCCACTGTGTTTCAAGTTCTGCTGCATACGCTCTTACTGTTGGAGTGATTGACCCAGACTGAAGCATTGCAGTGATTGGATTAGCCCCTGGTGGAGTTGGAGCAATTCCAGTTGGTGTCACCACATCATATGATCCAGTTGCTTGATTAAATGTAGCAAGCTTGTCGCCTCTTTTCAAGATTTTTGTTTCAGGCTCAACAGTCTTCAATATTTTCTGACCTGTCAATGATGTCCGCAATCTTGCTTCCACTGCCTTGTTGCGTGTGCCATCAGGATTAAATAATTGTGCTGCTAATTGATTAACAGATGCGGTTTCAACAGATGCTTGAGCCTTTGACAACTCCTCAAGTTGTTTCCGACCCTCTGGAGTACGAATCAACTCAGGCGCAACCCTACCAATGTCAAAACTTGGCGCAACAGCAGGAATGTTCTCAGGCATTGGAGTGCCTTGATCTGCCATCTGTTCACGTTCTTGAACGTCCAACATTTGAGGTCTTTCCGGAGTGCCTGGTTGAAAGGCACGTTGTGCAACAAGTTGAGCCAAAGAAGTTTGTCTTTGAGTTTGCATCTGTTGCGCCCTTACTTGTGCCGCATCCGACAATTCAAGCAATTTAAAAGCCAATGGGGTATTGCCCATTCGATTAGCCTCTATAGCCGCCGCCTCTAAAGACTTCGGATCACGCAAGTCCAAGCTCTGCAACAATTGAGATTGCTGAGTAATGCGCTGAAGTTGTGGGTCTTGAATGCCTAAAGCACCGCCAATAGCACCAGTAAGCCCTCTAGCCCCCGCATAGGTCATTGCCGCACCACGGGATGCTGGGTCTAGTTGAGCAAGTTCAATACCCTCACGCAAAGCACCTCTACGTTGTTGTTCACCATACATCTCTGGGGTTAGTCCAAACAGACCCGCTACAATATTTTCTGCCATGATGATTCCTTAGAAGTAAAGCGAACCGAAATATTCGCCTGTCGATGGGTCTACGCCAGTTCCATACTGTCCATAACTAAAACCGCTTGTTGCAGGTTTGCTACCAAATAACCCGCCTACTGCTTGACCAAATGCAGGGTTAGCCGCCAAGCCACTTATTGCAGATGCGTATGGATTGTTAGTAGCGGCTTTTCCTGTTGCCAACTCTACACTTGCACCCGCACCTCTTAGTCCTAATTGACCAACATTAAAGCCCGCTTGAGCCGCTGTTTGACCAAGATTAGCGCCAAGTTGTAAAGGTTGTTGTGCCATGCTCTCCAAGTTCTGTACTTGTCCTAAAGCAGTTGTGTAAGGCGCATAAGCGGCTTGTTGACCACCATAGTATTGACCCATAGTCTGTGCGCCAGTACCAAGCAATCCCGCACCAAATGCGACATTCTGTTGACCATACTGTTGAGCATTAGCCGCCAATTGAGCCTCTTGTTGCGCTCTAGCGTTATACAGAGCTTGCAACTCAGGAGTAGTAGCACCCATAGTGCCACCTTGAGCAACCGCTAAACCACCACGACCTTGTTGTTGTAGTCTGTTTTGCAGATTAGCCAACTCTAGTTCACGACCAGGTTGCAACAAAGCCATTTGAGAAGCTAGATAGTTCTTAGCAACATCTTCAGGCTTTTGAGCAAGATAACCTTGACCAAGTTTAAATAAACTCTGAGCGCCTGTCTGGAGTGGTTCAAAGGCTTTCTGTGCGCCTTCTGCTTGTTGAATACCAGACTCAGCTAGTTTGACAAATCTATCTTGAGCCGCTTTAGCTTCTGGACTTAAAGTGTATCCTGCGCTAGTCAATTGACCTGTTTTAGGATCAAAGCCAAATTGTGAAGCACCAAAACGAGTGGTCATTCCAATAGGTCTAAACTGAGCAGATGCTTTAGCCGCAGCAGTTTCAGTATCAATCATCGCCCTTGCTTTGTCAGCCGCTTCTTTAGAAGTCTGTTGTTGCAGAAGACCTGACGCAGTGGTTGCTCCTGCTGAAAACAATTGAGCAATTTGTGCAGTTGTTAAGCCTGTTTTAACCAAATCAGCAACTTGAGTTGTAGTAAGACCTGTAGCTGCCGCAGTTGCCGCAGTTGCGGCAGTCGTAGCCGCTGTGGTTGCGCCAGCCGTAGCCGCGGTTGTAGCGGCAGTAGTTGCTCCTGTAGTCGCCCCCGTAGTAGCGCCTGTTGTTGCGCCCGTGGTAGCACCTGTAGTAGCCGCAGTAGTTGCGCCAGTAGTAGCCCCTCCTGTCAACAAACCTGTTGTACCAGTAGCAGCCGCATCTGCCGCTAATTTAGCCGCCACAGACTCAGCAGTAATACCACCTGCCGCACCTGTAAGAACACCACTACCACCTGTTAGGTTGGTCAATGTTGGTACAGCCGCACCAGTAGTTAAAGCAGCCGCTAGAGTTTCAGCACCAAGAGTACCACCCGCACCACCCAGAGCAAGATCAAGTTGAGCCAACTCAGCCATTGTTAAGCCAGTAGTGCCAACAGTAGCCGCACCACCACCAACCCCTGCTAAAGCCGCACCACCAAATAAAAGCCCAGCCCCTGCCAAGAACTTTAGAAAGTCTTGACCTGCATTGACTTCTTGTTGAACACCAGTTCTTTGAAGTTCACCAGTAGGGGTGTACTGTTGATAGCCACCACCAGCTTGGTTTTCACTAGCTTTATATGTAATGACATTTTCTAAAGCACCAACTTGCTGATCTTCACCAGAACCACTTACTTGGTTAACAGCTTGGACATAAGTATCACCAAGCAATACCGCTTGATTAGGAGGAATAACTGCGCCTACACGAGCCGCAACTGCACCCTCATCTAACCCAACAGCTTGAGCCATCTGAGCAGGAGAAACTCCATAAGTCTCCATAGCCTTGACGATCTCGGCATCAGTCATGCCTGGATTCTTCAGCAGAAAATCTACAATTTGTGCGCTAGTTACAGCCATGATTGCTCCTTATTTATGCAGTTTCTAACTCAGGCACTTTAATATGTGCCGTAATAACTGCGGTCGATGTGTCTTTATCAATTGTCAAGAAGCCTTGGCAAGTAATGTTGTAGTCCTGTCCATTAACATCTTTTTCACTTTTGACAGGAACAGTTATATCTAAATTCTTAAACAAGAATTCTTTGCCGTTTTCAAAGACTCTCCAAACGTGATCCATTGAACCACGCCCAACTTGCCCACGGCTTTTGTTAAAGCGTATTTGGTATGTCTTCATACAATCTCCGCTGCTGGTGCAATACATTGATTGAATGCAACATTGTTTACTTGACGCAAACCAATATTGAAATGGATAAACTTAATTGGTTCATCAGCTTCATGCCGACTAAAACTATGTGGTAACCAAGCATTTGTAAACATCAACAAACCCGCTTTTGGCGTGAAGTTAATTGCATTGCTTGCAAATGTTGCTTGACCCATGTCTTTTTCATTCCAAGAAATCATTGGCTTTGCAGTTCTTGGGTCATGAAATACAATCTTTGAGCAGTTCTCTGGGGCTTCAAGAATATAAAATCCAACCATTTGAGAACCAGCACCATGAACGTGCTGTTCCATTGCTGAGTGTTTATAGTGTTCTTGACAAAACATTTCAGAAAAGTAAGTTTCAAATCCATCAAGTTTGTAGCCCTGCTCATTTAATAAATTCATGGCTGTACCGCCAACATAGTATTGAAAAGGGGTAATCTCAGGCTTATCAAACAAATTACCTGTTATATGAACAGGATAAATCTCATTTAGTTCTTGTTTACTGCGAATCTCTACAAGTGCTTCTTCCGCAACTTTCCCAACCGCCTCAAGAAACTCAGGCTTTTGAATCTGATAAACAATTGTTGGAAAATAGATGTTGGCTTCGACCACATCTTGTTTTGGTGTTTCAGCAGCAGCGCACATAGTTAGCCTTTAAGTTAATGCTTGGATTTGAGCAGATAGTGCATTGAGTTGAGCAAGCAATTCTTCTCTTGTTGGTTCTGATGTAGGTGTTACTACAACAACTTCTGGTGCAGTAAACGCAGACCCATCATAAACCCATCCAATGCTGCAATCAATGTCTTCCACATTGATACAGGTCATGTTTTCTGGAGGTTGCCATGAATCACTACCATCCCAAAACACAATGTTGTCAACAATATTTTCATTGCTTATAAGTGCATATTTGTTCATATAAATCACCATGAGTAAACTTTAATACCGCCACCGCCACCAGCACCGCCAGCACCAGATGTTGTAACACGGCCACCAGAGCCGCCACCGCCTCCGCCTCCGTAAGTTGCCCCAGCACCACCAGTTCGACCTACTAAACTAAGTGGGCTTGCACCTCCTCCACCGCCTCCAGAACCACTAGGTAAAATTGAGCCAGCAACATTTCCTGCCGCACCACCACCTGAACAGTATTTATTTGTACCTCCAAATCCTGCACATCGGCTAGTACCACAGCTTGTAGCCATACCACCACCACCACCACCAGTACCGCCAAACAAAGAACCAGCCCCTGCACCGCCATTTCCGTTATTGCGACCAGCCCTACCACCGCCACCACCACCAAATTCTGCATTTCCAGGGAAAAGCGTTATACAAGCGTTAATACCACCTCCAGCCCCTCCACCTCCACCAATGGCATTACTTCTAAGACAACTTGACGGATTAGCAAAGCCGTTATATTTACTTCTTGGAAATCCACCAGCCGCATTAGCAACACAAGAACCAGTACAACCTGTACCACCTGTACCGCCACCACCGCCACCAAACTTATTGATTGCATCGCAACTGCCTAGTGAACCACCACCACCACCAAAGGCTTTGATGTAGCCATTGCCAGTTCCAAACATTGAAGTGCCTCCAGCCGAACCATCTGCCCCGCAATTAGCAGAAGTTCTTGCCGCACCGCCAGCACCACCAGCACCAATAGTTACAGTAACAGTAGAGGGCAAACAAGCGGCTGCAAATATCAAACTAGCCCTTGCACCGCCACCGCCACCAGCACCGCCAGCGGCATCTTGTGCGGCAGTCGTAAACCTACCAGAACCACCGCCACCGCCACCACCCCAAACGCAAACACGAACAAATGTCACGCCTGATGGTTTAGTCCATGTACCAGAGGATGTAAATGTTTGTAGGTCAGCAGTTGAGCCACTAGCTGCTGCAATTGTCTGATTCGGCCAAGTGCCAGTAATCGTAATGTTAGTTCCTTGAACAAGCGCAGGAGTTGCTGTGCCTGTACCACCATTGGCAACTGGCAAAGTTCCTGTTACACCAGTAGATAAAGGAAGACCTGTAGCGTTAGTTAAAGTACCGCTAGATGGAGTTCCTAACTGAGGAGTTGTCAGGATTGGGCTTGTCAGAGTCTTGTTTGTCAGAGTTTCTGTGCCTGTCAAAGTAGCAAAGCCACTAGCAGTAAATGCCGCCTGAGTCCAAGCCGATCCTGTCCAAACATACAAAGTGCTTACTGCTGTATTCCAGTACAAAGCACCAGTTAGAAGAGCGTTACCATCATTGTCAACAGTAGGAGCAGTTGCTTTAGGGCCAAGGTATCTGTCATCAAAAGAGTCATAACTTGCCGCTGCCGATGTTGCACTAGCAGCCGCATTTGTCTCGCTTGTAGAGGCATTAGATGCAGAGGTTGCCGCATTAGAAGCAGAAGTAGCCGCATTAGAAGCAGAAGTAGCCGCAGCAGTAGTAGAACCAAAGATCGAATCTATTTCAGTTTTGGTATAAGCATTTGTTATGTTATAGCCAGCAATAGTCGTAGGATTTGTTCCTGCCGTAGCACGACCATAAGTGTCAAAAGTAACAGATTGGTAAGTGCCTGGCGTTACACCAGAAGATGCCAAATCAATGTTGTCCGAATTGACAACAATACGACCAGAAGATGCAGTTCCTACATTAAGAGTGTTACCTGTCTTTGTAAGACCATCACCTGCGGTAATCTGACCCGCACCTGAGAATTGCGCCCATGTAATAGATGTGCTTCCCAATGTGCCACCTGCATCTATTGTGCAGATAAAGCCAGAGTCAGCATTAGTTGTGCCTTTTTCAACAAAGGTAAAAGCCGCTACCAACTCAGCATAAGTGTCTGCATCGGTTGTGCGTGTCCATGAACCTGTTGCACACAAGTAAATACCATTCTGTGAGGCAGTAGATTGGTCTTTAACCAAGACCCGATCACCCGCAACAATCGAGATGCCATCAATGGTTTGTGCGCCAGACAAAGTGATGTTTGCAGTGGTAGCCGCAACCACAGAGGCTTTTGCATCAATACCTTGGGCTAGTGCATCCACATAACCCTTGGTAGCCGCATCAGAATCGTTTGTAGGGCTTGCCAAACCAGTAATGGTTGCCGATGTACCACTATCCATGTCCAATGAGCCAGAGATGGTTACATTATTGAATGTAGAAGTTCCAGAAGCCGCAGTCACATTGCCTGTCAGGTTGCCAGTTACGTTACCTGTGACGTTACCCGTGACATTTCCTGTCAAATTACCCGTTACGTTACCTGTGACTGCACCTGTCAATGGGCCACTAAAGCCAGTATTTGCAGTGATGTTCGTACCAGTAATAGCAAGTGGAGATGAACCACCAATTACCGCACCATTGATTGTTCCCGCACTTATGGCGGCAGAAGCAATCGTAGCGGCTGTGCTAACAGTAAGATTAGTAAATGTTCCCGCTGCGGCAGTAGTTCCACCGATAACCGCACCATTTATCGTACCGCCAGTAATCGTGGCAGAAGAGTTATCTGTCTTTGTTGCTATAGCAGTAGCAATGTTATTGAACTCTGTATCAATCTCAGTACCTTTAACAATCTTTAAAGGATTGCCAGGCGAAAGATTATCTTTGGTTGCAAAGTTAGTGGATTTTGAATAATTAGACATGGTTTATCCTATCTTGCCTTCTTTGGCTTGAAGTTCAATTTTCTGAATTGACAACTGAGTGCCATTGATAGTGGCTTCGTAACCAGTTTGTACGATTTTACCCGCACTAGACGCATTACTTGTTAATGCTTTAATTGGTATACCGCTTGAATAGTCTGCAACTGCATACTCTCCAACCCCATACTCAAAGTAGCCTTGAGGTGGGATAAAGACGTTCTCTGACTGATAAGCACCCGAATAATCAAAAGCCCACTTGATTGTGAGGAACTGATTAGAGCCACCAATCACTACGGCAGTAATAGACTTCAGAATGGAAATCTGGTTAGGATTGCCTAAGTCAGCATTGTTTGTGTAGTACAGGAATCGATAAGTAGAAGCATCATCGAGATAACCATCATACTTACCAATATAGCCGTTCTTTCCAATGTATAAGTCGCCATTACGCAACGATCTTAGTGCAGTTGGTGAAATACTGTCCCATTTGGTTACACGGGAAGCACCATCTTGCAGGGATTGTTTGGTATCAAAGCAGTAGACTTGCAAAGTAGCTGGCAGAACAAGCAGATAAAAAGCATTCTTTTCTGAATAAACAGATTTGACGTTTGCTAGTGTTTCTCCAGATAAGGAAGATTCCAAATCAAATCGAACATTCTTAGAAAGGTCTCTCAAAGGAGCAGACTTCTCTTGAATTGTCCTCATCAATGAACGAACACCTGAGTCTGACAAGAAAACAACATCAGTACCAATACTTTGTATGGTATCCCTAGCAATACACCCAATTGAGCCTACTGTGTCGCTCAGAACTAGAGATGCGGGGGTAGAAGCACCAGAGTAAACAAGAATCTGCTTCTTACCAAAGATAAACAAGAAATCATTGTGAGCTGCCAAGCCCATGACTTCATCTGCACCATTAGGCCATACACGAGATACATCCAATGAGCCTGAAGTACCACCACCCCATACATGACCTGCAATCAGATCAGAAAAGGTAACAGTTACTTTGTCTGTAGATGTATTAGCTACCCACAAGCGACCAAATGCTGAAATAGCAATGTTGGCTTGAGGGACTGTAGCTACATAACCAGACTTCTCAGAGACTCTGCGATAAGTAGTTGTACTTACTGCGGGGTCATAAATGAGTGGATCGTGACCAGTTTGGAAGAAGTATGCAATGCCATTCAAAGATGCACATTGCCAGTTAGATGCCGTGATAGTAGGAGCAGAACCGCCACCACCATAGGTCAACTCAGTCACCGCATTAGAAGTGCCAAGTTTGAATATCTTGTTGTTGCCAGCAAACAGAACTGTCAAAGTCCCATCGTTTTGGACTAACTCATGGATAACACCAACATCGTTAGCACCCAAAGCACCAGAAGAAGAGTTAACCCTTGTCCAACCTTTTCTAGCACCAATACGACCATACTGATCCAAAATGCAGTTAGTTGCGACCAAGGCAAAACCAGACCCCAAATCAAGGGGCGAATCTTCAGTATTCAGGCCATAAAAGCCTGGTGCTGAGAGACTGTAACTTTGGAGTTGTGCTGCCATTAGACCGCCACAAAGTTGTCTTCAGGATAACGAGTGCTTTCCATGGCAATAGCGTCAGAGAGCATTCCTCTAAACAAGGCATAAGCCTCATTAGAGTTTGTTCCACCATCTTCACCACGCTCAATCAAAGCCCTTGCATAAGCACTTTGAGCAACCAAATAGTCTAAAACTTTGACAGAAGTGCCATCAGCAGACAGATTAGCCTGTGGGACAGTTACATCAAACTTCAATGTATATACGCCATTAGGAACTGGAAACAAATCAATCTTTGTATCGCCATTGCCATCTACACCACTAAAGCAGAACTCTGAAGGGATAGACTGTGAAGGTGTACCAAAGTTGAGCTTGCGGTTCATATCCGCAACAGCAATGTTGTCTAGGGTAATGACACTGGTAGTGTTGATAGCGTCATTGATACGGAACTTCTGACCTGCACCTGTCAAAGAATAAGAACTTGTGGCAGCAGCAGTAGTAACTGTAATTGTTTGTCCTAAAACATTCCAGTTATAGGAATCTTCAATCTGACGCTTGGCATCATTGACAAACTTGCCAATCAAAGAAGAATAGGTTGTTTCGCCAACAGTAGATACTGTGCTTTCACGCAAGCGAACCAACACATCGTT
>Ga0247723_1001493_pt1 | contig 13626 bp, 18 predicted proteins | sample MSEWelMarce5H_FC_FD_189079 | JGI IMG/M metagenome (GOLD analysis project Ga0247723, IMG submission 189079) | Subsurface sediment microbial communities from gas well in West Virginia, United States - MSEEL Well Study Marcellus 5H_FC | ecosystem: Environmental > Terrestrial > Deep subsurface >...
GGATTCAAAACCGTATCCCTCAAACTCATCATGGACCGCTGGACAGCCAAACAAATCGAACTATCCCAGAACCTAGGGCAGCGGGTATTCGTAGACGTAGACGACTACTACGAGGGACTCACCCCAGCGAACAAGGCGTACCAACTATCGCATCCAGAACATAACAAGATCAGCAACCGCGCACACTACGAGAACGTCATCGCTGCCGCAGACCTCATCACAGTCTCAACCCCTTTCCTACTGGACTACTACAAAAGCAAATACCCAAACGTTGTCATGGTTCGCAACGGCGTCAACATGCAACAGTTCACTCCCATCAAGCACAAGAACAATCGCCCCGTCCTAGGTTGGACAGGCTCTACCGAATACCGCAACAACGACTTGGAGCAACTACGTGAATGGCTTCCTGAGTTCCTTGAAGAACACGATCTTTACTTCCACCACGCGGGAGCCTCTGGAGACGTCTCTTTCGCAGATCTCACAGGCATTAACCCGAACAGGCTACGGACCAGCCCAATCGTTCCCATCACCGAATATGCGGCTGGTCTCAAATTCGATATTGGACTTGTTCCCCTCAACTCCATCCCCTTTAACGAAGCCAAGAGCAACATCAAGGGACTGGAGTATGCCGCCGCTGGCATTCCATTCATCGCCAGCGATCTTCCCGAATACCGACTACTCGCAGAAGACGGAGTTGGCATCCTGGCGAACACGGCTGACGAATGGCGAGCAGCAGCGGAAAACCTACTCGATCGCCACTACAGGCGACAGTACGCAGAACGTGGACGAGAAGTAGTCAAGGCTAATTGGAGCATCGAAGCACGAGCCTTAGAGTGGAGCGGGATTTACTAACGCACTCACGGCTTACGGCAGAAAACCGATACGCCCAAGTAAGCAGGAGCGTTCGTATCCCACACGGTGATATTCGCAGGCGGAGTAATCACACACCTGTCAGTCATCTCAGCCGCCTCAACAGTAAACCCAACCCACTCAAACAACGACTGCAACCCTGCATCAGTCCACCGCGTGTAGTCATACGGGTAGCCGTGAACAGGGAAAGTTTGGTGAGTAGCGACGTACAGCCAGCCGCCTGGTTTGATTATTCGGAACAGAGCAGCAGCAGCGACCCACGGATGCTGGATGTGCTCAAAGGTAGAAGCCGAATAGACACCCTCGAAGGTGTTGTCAGCGAACTCTTTGAAGTCGTGGGCATCTGACACCACATCAACATCGTCGCCTTCAAGATAGTCAGTCATCGTGAAGTCGCAGTTAGCGGGGAACAAAGCCCGATGGTGGGTCGATTGAGCACCCCACCGTCTAGTCCCTAACTCCAATGCTTTCTTGGTGCTTCTGGCGGCGACTACAACTGAATCATTGGCTGTCATCATTTTCCCTTATTCGTCATCTCGCTCATTAGCACATTTAACGCAGAGCAGTTCCCAGCCCTGGTAGACCCTAGCCCCAGACGCACCGCAATCCTCACAACGGATGGCGATGTCACTCATCTTCTAGTTCCGCATCTACCTCGTCCCAGGCGTTTGTTTCTACCATCGACTCCAACGCATCCCGCCACAGCGTCTTAGTTCGGCGGATAAAGTCGTCTGCTACGTCAGGGTTCCATGATGCGCCTTCAGCAGTGAACTCTAGTTTTAGGTCACCGTAGGAGAGGCGGACGATGATGCTTTTACTGAATGCCATTACGAATCCCCATCAGTCGTAACTGCGACATCAATGCGCGAACATGCCCACTCAGTACCAGCAGTTCATTACTGATCCTGTCTGCTTCGGCCTGCAACTTGTCCATCTCAATCGAGCCAGACTTGATACTGGGCCGTGACTCTCCCTGCTTCTGGGTCAATGAAGTGGAGGCGCTGGGACGGTACGGCGGAGGAAGCAAGCCCGACCGATGCGTAGCGGTTGTCCGACTCTGTGCTGCCAGTTCCGTAGACCGCTCCCGCTCCATCTGCGAGCGAGTATTGGTAGTGGGTGTGGTAGTGACCGACGTAAACATCTCGAAATTTCCATGGATAGGAACCAGATCGCCAGCGGTTGACATGGTTGACGATGGTGTTTCCTGAGGCGAATCCGTTTCTTCCAACTTCATCTCCGTGGATAGCAAGGGCGCGGTAGTTACCGATCTCAATGCGTTGGATGTCTTCTGGACAATCATCCCATGTGAGGTTCTTTGCTCCACTAGAGGCGAGGATTTGTCGGGCGAGTTCATACGTCATCCTGTCGGCGTTGTCTGATTTGACTACAGCATCCCGCTTGGAGCCTAGGCGACCGTGGTTGCCCCACTCAGCGGTAACCGTTACCGTTTCGTAATAAGCCAGGGCGCGGCGAGTCACCTCCACCAGCAGGTTAGAGACCGTCACGAACTGCTCAAACAGGGTCGCGTCAATCTCGTAAGGCTGGGTCGGGAAGTTGAAGATACCCTCGATCATGTCCCCGCCGAGAACGATGTGGCAGTCCCGCACGGGATGATCAGCCCTCTGGATGTCCGTTATTCGGATAGCCTTGTCCACAAACTTGTGAACCCGCTGCCGCATGACCTCAGAGTTGTAGGACGGCGTAACCTTGGCGCCCTGCCAGTCCGTCAGATGCCACAAGGCGGTCTCAGAACCCTTCTTACGGGCATCTTTAGGCGGCTTGGGTAGCGGAGGAAGGGGTCGGGCTAAAACGGCGTCATGAGCCGCCTGGAGAACCGCCTCAACCAGGTACTCATCCCTAGCCTTGGCCTTCTTCAGTTCCCGCTGGGTCCGCAGCAGCGTAGAACGGAGATCATCAATCTCATCCTGAACCTCTAGCCGCTTGCCGATACTCATGCTGGGTTCTTATAGCAGTCGCCACGGCGATGCCGCTGGAGAGTCTGGCCCGACACATCGTAGCCCTCAGCCTTCAAAGCCCGAGCAATGCCCATAGAGGTATAAACAGGATCGTCTAGGGCTATCTGGAGATCAGCCCGATCTTCCTCAGGCATGGAACCGATAGCAATACAGGCCGAACAGACTGGACCCTTTTTGGTCCCAGCATTAGCGACTAAAGCATCCTTCAAGCCCATTAGACTCCTTAAAGTTACGCGCTACTTCACGCATAGTAACAGGAGTAACAGCAATAACAGACTAAGAATTGCCCCAAGATTCAATCCAGGACTTTACCTCATCATTAGAGTAAAGTATATCAATCTTACGATCAGTCCAGTCCTTATGGCGCGGACGATTCTTCAGCCACAGCGGCTTCCAATTCTCCTCAGAAACCGTCTCGCTACACGCCTGAATCAGCAGAGCAAGAGACTGCTTCTGAGCAGCAGTAAAGTCCTTCTTCTGCCCCTTAGACATAATCTCCACACCCAGCAGGTAACGGTTGCCCTGATCCTTAGGAATGCCCAGCGTGGACCACGGGTCCTTCCCAGCAAACGAACCTATGCCAGCGTGCCAAACAGGATAAGCGGCATGAACGTAGATAGTGCCATCACGATCAAGGGTGAAGTTAGCAGCGGGGACACGGAAATGATTCTGGATGTAGTTGATAACGCCATTGTTCGCTCCCTTCTGATTGCCAGGATTAGTAGCAGAGGTGGACTCAGTAGCCGCTGCCGCCGTGTGGTGAAGCAAGATACCCACGGGCTTGCCGTTCGGCTTCCAAGCACCCGTGTAGTTCTTCTGCCAATCCTTCATAAACGTCAGGCGACGCACACCAAGACGAGCGGTCAACTTCTGCCGCAAGGTATCCGAGTAAGCCATTAGTTCTCAATCTCCAAAACGACATCGTTATCAATGTCATCGGGAATGTTCTTGGCATCAAACCCATCAGGCGTGATATTGCGAAGAGCAGTAATCGGGGCAGCCACACCCAGCAGCGCAGCCACCAGCGCGATCCACAGCGGCGCACGCTCAGGATCAACAATCCCATACGCAGTAATCAAAGCAATAGCGGCAATAGCCACCCCGTAGATTGCCTTACGACCAGCGGCAGTTCTCAACCAAGCCATTTAATCTTTCCTCTCCAAATGCCAGTCAATATGACCGTCAAGTTTGTCATTCAAACGATTCACGCTTGACTCAATACGATTAATCGAGTCCCGCATAGACAGCCCACTATTGGGCTTAGTCTCGTGCTGGATGGCGGATACTGCCCTGATAAGCCACATGAGCGCCGCAAAAACCATAGCGGTGATGCTAACAACGGCGAGAAACTCACCAGGCGTATCCAACCAATCAGGCATTACGACCACTTATCCTTTGGGCAAGCAGCATCCTTCAACCACGTTTTAAGGGCCATAAAGCAGCCACATTCACGGCAAGTACGGGTCGGCTTAAACAGACGGTCGCACCCTTTACACACATCAAAACGTTCGTTGCGAATCTCTTTAGTCGTGTAGTTGTCTGAACTCAGCAGGTCCAGGGGGCTAACAGAATCGGCCTGCTCATCGGTAAGGGCCTCCTCAACAGGCTGGCCCTTCTCTAGGAACTCTTGAAAGTTGCTAACAACGACAACCTCAGGAGGAACAATTACTGTCATGCGATCTTCCACCATTCCCCTTGACCGTTGGTGTAGTCAGCACCAGACCACGTGTAACCTGACGGACCATAATTTTCGTAATAAGAGTAGCCAGGGCCACGGCAAATACACACGCCCCATTGGCCGCCGCCCGAATCATTACAGCCCGACCCGCAACCACAAGTCCAAGTAGCGGGATTGCCGCCAGGGTTACAGTCCCCGCACGGGTTGTAGCATTGCGTATACGGGACATTAATTAGGTTAGCGGCCTGACGGTAGGCAGTAATAGAGGCCGACTGAGTAAGGCCCTTAGGAGACTTAGCGGTAAGGACCGCTGAGCCAGTCGTAGCGGTAACCGTCAACACATCGCTGGCGACCGTGCCACCTGTAGCGGTGTAAATAAACGTAGCGTTGTAGTTAGTGATAGTGAACTTGCCGTTATTGGTAGTACCGCTACCCGCATAAGAAAGCGTCGGAGCGGCAGGAGTGAACTTTCCTCCACCCGCAGCCGCCCCAACCAGCAGTCCAATGTTAGGCACTAACGTCACCAGCCACTAGCCACGTATTCGTATCCCGCTTGGTCAAAGTGGCGATGCTCCATTGGGTACGCAACTTCAAACCAGGAGTGCCATTAATCGTGACACCCGCAGCGGGAGTAATCGTGGTCTGGCCTGCGCCAGTCTGCACAAACACGATCACCGTCCCCGTGGGGAAAGCGACACTTGAATTAAGAGGAACAGTCAGAGTATTCGCTGAAGCGTTACTAATCTCAACCTGCTTACCAGCATCAGCCAGGACCAGCGTGTATGAGGCTACCTGAGGATTGATAGTGATAGACAGCGGAGCCTTAGCAGCCAGATCAGATACTAGGTTTGCCACAGCCGACTGGGCAATATTGGAGAACGTGTTGCTTGCGCCAGAGATCGTCTTGTTTGTGATGGTCTGCGTATCCGTAGTACCAACCACAGTACCAGTCAAGCCATGCACGGCGGCAGACGCATTCACGTGAGCGTTAGCCTCATTGGCGTCAGTAGCGGTAAAGCAATGATCAATAGACGCATTAGAGGAATGGGCAGTAATGCTCGTTCCGTCAGCAGCCCTGCCGTTAACAATCCCGTTGTCATAGACAGTAAGAATATTGCCGCTACGAGAAGAACAAAGAATTTTCTCCTCGTTGTTCTTTTCCCGATCAATGACGACAAAGAACGGACCAATCGAACCGTTGGGCCAGTTAGTTAGGTCATCGCAATAGATAGTTTGATCAAGCGTTGAATTGCCCAGGTTCGCAGTCAGTTTGGCTGGCTGTGCCCCACCTGAATACTGTCGTCTCATTACTGCACACTCTCTACTACGAGGGTAAATACACCCTGCCAAGCCTTACCATTCTCAGTCAGTTTCTCAGGCTGCCAAGTAAAGTCCTTAGCATGAACCTGATACGCCACACCTGATTCCTGCAACGTGAAGATAATACCGCTCTCAACCAGATAAATGAGATTCTGGTACACGTTCAAAGGATTCGTGGTGTACTTCACCATGTCGATCTCAATATCCTCATAGTTAAAAATGGGGATAGTCCACCGAGAAGCACGGCCCTTAACAGGGATAGCCCGATGCTCCCACCTAGTGAAACGCGGAGTTAGCGTAGAATTACTATTCGGGAACAGCACAACACGAGAATCAATACGCGAATACTGCACGCCATCCAGCGACACATTGCCAGACCTAATCGAATCAGGCTGATCAAATGACGCCAAGCGAATGTAGCCGCTAGAGTCGTAAGCAATATCTAGTGCAACCTCACCATCGAGAGGTTCCCATTTAGCCTGCACGTAAAGGCCAGTTTTAACGTCTTCAACGCTAAACGACATTGTTCCCTGATCGCACCAACCACCAGCCATATAAGTGCTGTTCTCAAACCACACACCGTTGCCATCTACAGAAAACACTCGCTTGTCACCAAAAGTAACAACCGAACGAGTGACACTAGCGGCAGAACCGACAACACAAATGTCATTCGCGTAAGCAGGAGTCAAGGCACTCGTGGTAGTCACCGACAAATCAAGCCGCCCCAAGCCAGAGACAGGAGCGGAAGGGAAGTTCTCTGTATCCAACGAGTAAGCGCCATCCATCGAAGACACGCCATACCAAACAAACCGATCCTGTCCTTCAAAACAGCGAACAGGGGCATCGGCAGGGATGATTGGTCCAAGAGTCAAATCGCCGTTATTGCCCATCGAGGCAAGGCGGATACCCTTATTAGTTCCGATCATTACAAAACCAAGATAAACCTGGATCGAATAACCAATTTCTCCATCAGGCAAAGTGGCCGCAACAATAGCGGGGAGAAGACCCGTACCATCCTGGCTAATGTTCACACGATGAACAACATACTTTTCGCCACTACCGCCAAGAACATAGATACAAGAATCTCCTGATGCAGCAGACACCCAGCGAAAATCAGGGAGAGGGCTTGTGTAAATTAAAGTACCTGCACCGCCAGCGGTAATGTCCCGCAAATCGTTAGTGATACCAGCGATAAGGAAATCTTTTTCGTACGCGATAAAGTTCGCATTTGTATACGTCCCCTTCAACGCTGGAGTAGCACCAGGGCCAGAGGTTTCATACACCTTACCGTCATTATGCAACGTAGTTACGTAAGCACCCATGTCAGCAATATCAATCACAGGATACCCAACATTCACAGCAGTAGAACCAGCACTAGCCGTACTACCAACGCTCAACTCGTCATACCAGAGAATCGTCGTGCCGTTAACAACGGCAAGATACTGATCGTAAGTTGTAAGAAACGTTGAACCAGACAAAGAACTTGTACCAAACAACTGTGACGTAGACGGAAGAAGAGACAGCCGCCACTTAGTCCACGGATCAATACCAAACGATTTATCAAAACGATATTGCAAAGAATCGTCACGATCCGTATTGCTCTGCCCAGCACCCTGATGCCAAGACTGCATCTGCTGACGCCACACATCCTGAGGCAACAAAAGAAGATCACGCTGAGAATCCGTGTTCCGCTGTTGGACAACATCGAAACCCTCGCGGCGATAATTGCCCGACCGCGTGTCAATCAAATACGGAATACCGTTAATACCCACAACAGACGGGGAGAATGTAGAGGGGAGTGCAGCCGTAGAGGTGTTGTACGGGTTGTCAAACGGCTGGGTAATCTGCAAGCCGCCTGCCATTACATGCTCCTAATAATCGGAACCCGCGCAGTCAAACGAGCAGCCTCTTCCCAAATACGCATCTGATGATCCCGCTCAATACGCGAAGCAATACTTAGATTGCCGCCACCAGGAACCTCATCGGCCCTACGCGCATCACCCTGCTGCTGAACCTGCATACGCCGCGACTCGTTAGTGCGAAGCAAAGTAGCAAGACAGCCAAGGGTAGGAATATCAACCATCGTGCTTGACAAACCGCATACATCGTTTACGTTGTCGTCAATATTTTCAGCCTGATGGAAAGGTGACTTGTAAAGGAACTGCAAATCCGTACCGCTAGGGATGTTGCGCAGTAAACGAATGTACGAAACGGCAGATGATTCAGAGCCAGCATTCAACTGGATACGGTATGCCTTATCAGGAATGTCGTACCACACATCGGGGGAACCAGGCATACGGAACCGAATGCGAAGAATACCAATCATGCTGAGGGCTTCTTCAGGAATTTCGTAAGTCTGCCAAGTCGGGTCAACAGGAGCCTCCCACGAAGCAACCTGGTAAAGACCATGCTCAGGAGTCGAAAGGCGCAAAATCTCCTGGTTCATAGTCTCAAACATGTACCAGTCAGTTACACGCGGCTTAATGTAAACAAAGTCATTAACTGCAAGATTCTTTTTGGGGCTGTTATCGAACCCAGGAATAACCTGAACCGTGTTGGTAGCGGCGTCAATTCCTCGAACATAAAACACGTTAAGACCGCTAGACAGCATCATGCCCTGAGTGATGCCCGAAACATCCATATCAAGGATAAGGCTGGTAGCACCAGCGGTATACGGTTGGGCGACAAGGTTGATCTGGTCAGTCAGAGTTCCAAATGCCATGCGGCGAGTGTCGCTGATCATGTCAAGCATGGTTGTCATGCTGCCGCCTTCCTATACTGATCTAGATTACTAATAAGTCTATCCTCATAAGGCGACAACTTTAACGCTTCCATGCCGTGATAAGCAGCCTGATGGTAATAACCCAGCCTAAACGCCGCTATCCCAGCCAAATCGTGAGCCAGCGGCCCCCACGCTTCAGCCTCCGTCAGATACTCCAACGGACGCTCCTTGATAGCGAGAGCAGCGGTAGCGGCCTTCAGGCACTCAGCCCAGTTCTCATGTGTATACCAGTAGAAGGCGTAGTCCAGCAGAGTCTCCCGACGGCCAGGGTCTTCCTCCAAAGCACGGGCCAGCCACAGGTGATGCTTGTCAATCTTGTACAAGTAACGGTACGACTGCGCCCTCTCAGCACCCCACCTAGCGGAAGGCAAGCCTAGATGCCGCTGGAACTCAGCCTTAGCCTCATCTAGCCGTCCCGCGAAGAAGTACTCCCGCGCAAGGTAATGAGCGTTCCTGTCATCTTCTGGGTCTTCACGGACAGCAAGTTCAAGAAGGGGGAGATACTGACCGCGAGACTTTGTGCTGTCAGGATGATGATGGATTTCCAGCCCATACCAGCCTTGTACCTCTCGCTCAGGGTCCTTAGGGGTAATGACCTCGTGGACAGGATGCTTCCAGAAATACCCGTGACGGGCATGAATCTTATCCCCGCCATACACCAGCCCAGGCTTACTGCCCTCCCACGACCACGTGTACTGGTAGCGGGGGCGAGTAACACCGTCAGCATAAGCAGCCTCCAGATGCTCCCGCCAGCCCTCAACCAGCACCTCATCCATGTCTAGCGCTATACACAGATCGGTGTCCTCAGGGACCAGATCAAGCGACAGGTTTCGTGCCTTATCAAACCGCCACGGACTGATCTCCCACCGCGCCACATCAATGCCAAGGTCACGAGCCAAAGTCACCGTGTTGTCGGTAGACCCCGTATCCAGAATATGCAGCGAGTCGGCTTCCTTAGCGGAATCGAACCAGCGCTGCACAAACTGTGCCTCGTTCTTGGCAATGGTGTAGACAGCGATTTTCATTACTCTGCGGCAGCCTCGATGACGGGGCTAACAAAGTTCTCGCCGTCCCATGAATCGCCAATGCCAGCGTACTTTCCGCGCCTGGACCCCAGGTACGAGGTATCTACCCAAACACCTTCCAGCCCAATGCTGTTGCAGTAGGCAGTTACCTTTGCGTCGTCATCATCCATAAACGGGATGACAATGACCTGGGTAACTACACCGTCCTCGATCTTTGCTGCGTGTGCATTTTCGTATGCCATGACTTACCTTCCTAGATTGCCCAACGAATAATTACAATGCCCGAACCGCCAGCGCCAGAGGTACCAGTATTGGAACTCTTCCCTCCGCCTCCAGTTCCAGTATTTGCGGCTCCATTGGCGGCGCCGTTGCCACCAGCCCCACCAGTTCCGTAGGAAACACTCGTCCCTGAGAGGCTTGACGAGAGTCCCGCTCCACCGCTCTGGCCTGTAGCCGCAGCACCAGCGCCTCCGCCTCCGCCTCCAGCGCCAAACGCATTGGGATCCTGGAATCCATCAAATGCTTGTCCTGAGACACATACACCAGAAGCAGTTGATCCAGACCCTCCGCCGCTGCCGCCGTAAGTATCTGGTCTAGCGGGACCGCCCCAAATTCCGCCGCCACCGCCGCCACCAGCAGCAAGTCGGTTGATACGAGAAGGGTTTCCGATTCCTCCAACAGCGAGTGAACTTTGACCCGCCGCCCCTGCGCCGACAACAACGGTAAAGGCTCCAGCAGGGAAGTAAATTTCCTGAGCGATAACTCCGCCCCCACCGCCACCAGTGCCAACAGCGTCACTACGGCCTCCAGCGCCGCCGCCGCCAGCGATGACCACTTCAAATAGGCCGCCTGTGGTTACCGTGAAAGTTCCAGAAGAAGTAAACGTGGACACCGCATAATTGCGACCGTTTACGCCATTCGTGCCATTACCCGTATAAGTCGTCGCAGTACCACCGCTAGCGGATACCCCAGCAGCAGAACCAGCAGTTACGGTACGGACAATAACAATCCCGCTACCGCCAGCAGCACCAGCAAAAGTAAGGTCACTACCGCCACCACCACCACCTCTGTTAGCGGTTCCAGCAGTACCCGCCGTACCGTTACCGCCATTGCCACCGCCGCCCGCGCCCGTGCCACCAGCGGTCGAACGACCAGCGCCACCGCCGCCACCAGCGTAAGTGACCGCAGATCCTGTACTCAACGACGATGCGGTTCCAGCGCCACCGTTGCCACCAGTTGAGGTTCCTGCCGCGCCTACGCCACCAGAACCACCACCACCACCAGCACCACCATTGGTGATTGTGTTAGCCCCACCTATATTGCCTTGCGCTCCGAAAAGAGCAACAGACAGCACTGCCTGCGCGCCGCCAGAGTTGTTGCCGCCACCTGACGCTCCGTCGAGGTTTGTGAAGTTGCTGTTTGATGCACCACCACCACCGCCGCCTGCGGTAATTCCAGCGAACGAAGTTACGTTACCCCTGTTGGGGGTTGCGGAAAGACTCGCTGCCGTTGCCGCTCCTCCAGCACCGACCACAATCGGGTAAGACCCTGCGTTCAGGAAGAAGGAAGTTCTTTCTACAAATCCGCCAGCGCCACCGCCCCCGCCAACACAACCACCTGCTCCACCGCCGCCCACTACCAGCACATCAACAAGGCCGCTGTTAGCGACAGTCAAAGTACCCGACGCAGTAAAAGATTGGACCTGATACGTCACACCTGAGTCGGTGTACGTGCTTGTCGTTCCACCACTAACAGCAGCAAAGCGACCAGCAGCAGGAATAGTTAAACCAGCACCAGCAGAAGCAGACAGTCTTTGGATAGCCATTAGTTAGTCCTCACTCGAACAATCACAATTCCGCTACCACCAGCGTAAGAGCCACCGCCACCGCCACCAGTGTTAACAGTTCCAGCAGTACCACCTGAGTAACCACCACCATTGCCGCCGCCACCCGCTCCACCTGGAGCAGAAAAAGTTGAGTTAGATCCACCTCCGCCACCGCCACCAAAGGTAAGCGACGTATTAGTGATAGTCGTTGTTAGACCAGCAGTACCAGCAGTTCCATCAGTACCACCTGTTACAGTTCCTGGCTTATTCTGCGAACCAGCGCCACCACAGCCAGCATTGCCGTTTGACTGATTACCAGCGTAACCACCAAGCGCAGTAAACGATCCGATAGATGAAGTCCCGCCGTTTGCGCTTGTTGCACCACCGCCACCAATGGTTACGGTGTAAGCGCCAACGCCAACATAAATTCCATTTTGGATGTACGCCTGTCCACCATGACCACCAGACCAGCCACCCGTGTAAGTTGAACCTCCGCCACCGCCAACAATGCAAAAGTCAAAAAGTCCAGCGCTTGTAATGTTTAGGGTTCCACCAGCAGTAAACGTCACATACTTGTAGTTAACGCCGCTAGAACTGTACGTGCCTGTAGCGGTATTGGAGAAGTTGGCGTTAAGGCTAGGCGACCTAAGGCTACTTCCTGAAACCCTAGAGATCGTCATTAGGAAATCTCGCTTCCAAACACGGAGAAAGAAATAGTGTTAGCGGAAGATGATGCAACCAGGAAGCAGTTAGTAGCGTCTAGCGTCGTACCAAGAGTTAGAGCAACTGTGTCGTTGCCAGCGATAGCGGCCTGGAATACAAGGTAGCCAGCGGCCTGGTAGGTAGCAGACGCGGTAGAGATACCGATAGTGAACGTGCCTGCCGTAGACGAGGTGTTACACACGTTAATGGTCGATACGACCGCTGCGGTAGCAGACGGACAGGTATAGATGTTGGCAGCCGTGCCAATCACACCATTACCCTGAGCAGCACCAAGGCGCTTATAAACAGTAGGCATTACATTCCTCCAAGCATCAACGAAACAACAATCGGATCAGCAGCGGCAAGACCAGCAGGACCAGTCGGTCCAGTTGCTCCAGTAGGGCCAGTCACAGTAGAAGCAGCACCCGTCGGTCCAGTCGGCCCCGTAGGCCCAGTAGGACCATTAGCACCAGCCGCACCAGTCGGGCCTGTAGGTCCAGCAACAGTCGAGTCGGCACCAGACGGGCCAGTCGGACCAATAGCACCCTGAGGGCCAGTAGCGCCAGTAGCACCTGTCGGACCAGTTGGTCCTGTCGGGCCAGTCGCGCCGTCCTGCCCAACATAGCCAGGAGCGCCTGTCGGACCCGTAGGGCCAGGAACAGTAGACACGGGACCCGTAGGACCAGCGTCACCCTGAGGACCCGTAGGACCCGTAGGGCCAGTCACACTAGAAGGAGCGCCAGTTGCACCCGTAGGACCAGTCGGACCCGTAGGACCCGTAGCGCCAGCGCTAGCGGCCTGACCCTGAGGACCCGTAGCACCAGTCGGACCTGTCGGACCCTGAATACCCTGATTACCCTGGGGACCCTGAGAACCAGTCGGACCCGTTACGCCAGCGTCACCCTTAGCGCCAGTAGGACCCGTAACCGTAGACGCCTGCCCTTGGGGACCAGTCGGACCAGTCGGGCCTGTTGCGCCCTGCGCACCAGTAGGACCAGCAGCAATGTTATTGACAGCAGAGTTAACGGTAGAAATCGCCTCAATAATGAGGTTAGTGTCACCAGCGGGAGTGCCGTCGCCAGGAGTCTTATTGGGCGTAGGTAGCGTTAAGGTAGGCATCAATAACTCCTAGTTGTACGGTGAATCGTAAGTTTCAGGATACACGTTATCTGTATAGACATTACGCCATGTGTAACCCGCCGCAGTCAGCGCGTCATAATCAAACGAACCCTCATCAGTACGGAAATCCGTACCACCAAGAATAAACGTATGCACATCAGGAGACTTAATATCCTCGTTCAGAAAAGTAGTCCGCTCCACTACAGTTCCATCGTTATAAATCAACACAGAATTCTGAGAAGACGGCGACAGAAAAAACTGCCACAACGGAGAAATGTTCGGCCCAACCTCAACACGAGGCCCATACAAGCCACGACCCAACAACTGCT
>Ga0247723_1001494_pt1 | contig 13614 bp, 34 predicted proteins | sample MSEWelMarce5H_FC_FD_189079 | JGI IMG/M metagenome (GOLD analysis project Ga0247723, IMG submission 189079) | Subsurface sediment microbial communities from gas well in West Virginia, United States - MSEEL Well Study Marcellus 5H_FC | ecosystem: Environmental > Terrestrial > Deep subsurface >...
CCCTGCTTGTTCAGACTTGGTTGAAAATCAAACCACAGCTTGTACGTTACCTCATTATAGCGGTGCTGTTAATCAAAGCAGGACTTTTAATTGTACTGCAAACGCTTGGTCACCTTGGACAGAAACTAGCAACAATTGCACGCAAGACCCTCCAACGTGTCAAGCAAGCGTTGAAACTAGACAAGTAGCCTGTCAACCAGAATACGTAGGTTCAGTTACAGAGACAAGAACATCATCCTGTCCTGACCCTTATAACCCATCTATATGGGGAACATGGGTAGAGACAGCTAATTCATGTGTTAAGAGTGCTACAAACGTCACTAACGTATCTTCACCAGTTAGTCCTAGTAGTCCACTTAACCCAGTAAATAATCCACCTCCTGTTGCAGCTCCACCCCCACCAGAGGTTAATCCATTAGCTTCGCCACCACCTCCTGAACCACCTAAAGTAGAGTCAGCTCCGCCTAAGGTTGAACAACCAAAACAGGAAGCTAAAAGCGAGCCAAAAGCAAAAGAAGACAGCCCAAAAGACCCACCAAAGGCTGAACAAAAGAATGATAGCAAGGATAGTCCTAAACTTGACGTACCAAAGGGTAAAGAGCTTGTACATGGCTTTGGGATAGTCCTTTCTTTAGAAATACTTAACAGACCTATTATACAGCAAATAGAAATAACAGATGCTTTCAAATTTGATACGGAGATAAACAATGAGTTCGGAAAAAATCAAAACCTTCAACTTGAGCTTATCCAGCTCGGCACTTCTGAAGTTGATTTTAATAGCATTGCCAATAGTGGCTGGCTCGGCATACGCAGGCATAACTTTTTACAACAAGATGGTTACGGCAATTGAGGCTGTTGACAGTTTAGATTTAGCTCCTATAGAGTCTAAGTTAAATGGTTTAGAGATACAAGTTAAAGCTATTAATGAAAGACAATATCAACTATCTGAGTCTATAATGAAAGCTAGTGAAAAGTCTTCAGACGCTATTGCTAACTCACGTGAGACTTCTGCTATGGTATCAGGACTACGTAAAGAATTAGAAGCAACCGTAAATGCAATGGATGATAAACTAAATACTGTTAAACGTAGCACAATGAACCCATTATCAAAATGACATTCATTACAGAAAATAACATAGCTAACCTCTATAGTGCAATTATAGAGATGCCTATATTTGATGAATACAAATTACCACCGGCAAGTAAAGTAGACTTTGTTATTGTAGATGATGATAGTATTTGTGGTGAATATCAGCCACCAGAACAAGGTGAGCCGCATGTCATTACTATAAGTGTAGCTAGACACTCTCATTTATATCCTGTGTTAATCACACTTTGCCATGAAATTTTGCATATGTGTGTATATACAGTTTCACCAAAAACAGAACAATACACAAGTCATAAAGGCTTGTTTCTTAAATTACAAAAACGTGTAGCCAAAATGTATGGCTTTGACCCAAAGGAGTTATAGATGTTAAGTATTCTATCAGGTATATTAGGTTTTGCTACTTCAGGCTTACCTAGTATTTTAGGTTTCTTTCAGCAAAAGGGTGACCAAAAGCATGAAAGAGAAATGGCTAAACTACAAACAGAACGTGAATTAGAATTAGCTAAAACAGGCTTTATATCTCAAGAAAAAATAGAAGCTATTAAGCTAGACCAAATAGAAGTGCAAACATACGCACAAGAACGTGAAGCATTATACGACCATGATAAGAAGTTAGTAGAAAATGCAAGTTCTACAGTTAAAAACTGGAACGCTATGGTTAGACCTGTAGTAGCATTTATCTTTGTAGGTGAGTTAGTGCTTATTAATCTTATCTCATTAGGTTGGGCTATGTGGACAGGTGTAGATTTTGTAACAGCTTCAGAGGCAGTATTTGGTTCAGATGAAATGGCTATTACTGCATCTATTATTGGTTTCTATTTCGGCTCTCGTACATGGGAAAAGAAACGTGAAAGTATCTGATAAACTTATCAAGTTACTACGTCATCACGAAGGTGTTAAAAATAAACCTTACAAATGTCCTGCTGGGTTGTGGACTGTGGGTGTTGGTCATCTTATCGGTGATGGTAAAACGCTACCAGCGTCATGGAATAAAACATTTACTAACGAGGAAATAGATGCAATTCTTAAACGAGACCTCAACCGTTTTGAGTTGGGAGTACATAAGATGTTACCTAACGTGCTTCTTAGACAACACGAATTTGATAGCATTGTTTCTTTTTGCTTCAATCTGGGTCTTGGATGCTTTCAGCGTTCAACCATCCGTCAAGCGTTGTTACGTGGCGATAAAGAAGCGGCTATGGAGTCGTTAGTTAAATATTGTAAAGCTGGTGGCAAGATATTAAAAGGTTTACAAAACAGAAGATTAGATGAACGCAAATTGTTTTTGGGTATATAATCAAGTATCTCAACACTAGAGACTACTATGAAAATATTACTTATTGATATAGAAGTAGCACCAAATACTGCTCATGTCTGGGGTATCTTTGACCAGAACATCTCTATAAACCAATTACTAGAATCATCTTATACCTTGTGCTATGCAGCCAAGTGGTATGGTGAATCTAAAATCATGTTTGACTCTATTCAAAAATCTGGCAAACAAAAGATGTTAGACTCTGTGCATAAACTTCTTGACGAAGCTGATGCTATAGTCCACTACAACGGTTCTAGGTTTGACATACCCATACTACATAAAGAGTTCTTACTCTCTGGTATGCCACCTCCAGCACCTTCCAAACAGATAGATTTATTACAAGTAGCTCGCAGACAGTTTAGATTTGTTTCTAACAAACTAGATTATGTAGCACAGGCATTAGGATTAGGTAGTAAGACAGAACATGAAGGACATGCTTTATGGGTCAAGTGTATGAATGATGACCGTAAGGCATGGAAAACAATGGAAGAATATAATAAGAATGATGTTATATTACTTGAGAAAGTCTACGATAAATTCAAGGGTTGGATTAAACAACATCCAAATCATAACGCATATTCTGCTGACGTTTGTTGTCCTAATTGTGCTTCACGCAAATTACAATCTCGTGGTACACAAAGAAGTAGGACTGCTATTTATCAACGCTATCAATGTCAAAATTGTGGGTCGTGGGCAAGGTCTGTTAAATCAGAAAAAATTTCCAAAGACTCTTTAGTAAATATATAGGAAAATTATGCAACGGTCAGAAGTAGAGATTATCTGTAATCACATGTTAGGTAGAGTGATTGTATCTTGTGAAGCATTACATGGCGATAGCACTATAGTCATCACATTAGATGACGATAGCATGATAGAAATAAGTGGTGAAGAACTAGCTATCTATGGTGAATTAACACCTATGGATGATTAATATTCGTTCCACCAATCATCTATATAATCTTTTAATGAGTCTATACCCTTTCCAACATGAGTCATATATAGCCCACGAACCCAATAAAAATCTTTTACTTCGGTTGATGTTTCATCACTATGTCCAATAATTAGCAATACTGTATGTAGTTTTGCTAGGTTTCTTAATAGTATCTTTTGCCCTTCACTAATTTCTTCGTTTTCACGTTTCCATTCTGCAAATAAAAAATGACCCTTATGTTCATATACCATGTCTAAATTTACAGGTATTACTTTAGGATTACTTTTTATTGCTCCACGCAAAAAGCCAAAATCTACATGAGTAGCTTGACTATTACGCATACCATTAGACACAAATAATCACACCATTACTACCAACCTGACAGACAGTTACAGAGCCATCTGGTGCTAGTATAGTCGTAGTTTGAGCCATAGCTCTTTCTGTTCCCCAAATAGCTAATGCAGCTAATACCACAATAAATACCCAATAGGTTTTATTCATCATCAAATCTTTCTAAGATAGCTTCTACTTCAGGTGGGTTTACAGCATCTTCGTCTTTAGTAACTTCTAATAGCTTATTTTTATACCAATCAGACTTGTCTAAATCTTGTTGTGGATTATCTTTAAACGGATAGCGTAAGTCATACTTGAGCTTACAGCCTTTAAGATACCCAATGTATTCTTCTTTAGTTAAACGACTCTTAATTACATCTATTGCTTCAATTCCGCCCACTAAATAATGTGGAGGTCTATTTACCATATCTACCATATCTATCCCCTTAGAAAAAATAAATCAATAAGTTCATAACAACCATAAGCAAACCAACCCATACCACCAACAATCAACAACCATACTACTACATCTAATACCTTTTCTGCTCGTCCCATTTTCCATACTCCCTACCTACAGTTACAGATACGTATTTTCTATTCTTAAATCGTTTATCTAGTTCATTACTATAAGTCCATTTAGGCAAAATCAAATATCCTTCACTTTCCAAGCATTTTAACCTTGACCTTGAAATAACGCATTCTTGCACAATTTCTTTAATGCTGCAACCAGGATGTGCAGTAATATATCCTATAACAAACTTTGCTTGTCTTTGGTCATCTAATTTAGTGTACATCTTTTACTCCATGTAGTTGTTCTATAAGTCTAGCAAACTTAAATATCTTGTCAATAGTTATTACTTGACTACCGTATCCAAATGCTTCTTTATATACTTTTATAATTTCTTCTTGGGTAAGTGGTTTAGAGTCCACCATGTGCCTCCGTTAGTTTCTTACTATCGTACTTAGATAATCCTTTATACTCTTCTACAGGTTCACCAGGAATTAATGGTGTTATCTTAATATGATGCGTTGTATTCTTTAGGTCGTTTAAATATGAGAGTTGATTAGGATGAAATGACCATAGATAAGACTTCTTTAGGTCACCAGACTTAACATCAAACTCTTCATAAAGCCATGCTACAGGTTCTTTTTTAGCCATTAGTAAAACACCATCCTTCCAATTTTTTTGTTTGGTTTTTTGTCCCAGATATATTTCATATCTACACTATCGTCATGAAAGTATAGACTATTCCCTACAGGATTTGCATGCTTTTTAAAGAATAATGTATCTATTACAAGTAACTTAGTCTTTAATAGTGTTTCTTGGTCTATGTTCTTTTCTTTAGCCTTCATCATGTTTTCTATACCAATGAACTGTCCCCTAGCATAAACTACCTCACAAACATCACGACCAAATCGTTTAGACCTAACTCTGTTCATAATGACATTAATAACCCCTAGCTTTTCTTCTAGTGATTGCATGTTAACTTCTGTATAAACAGCAGTCGCTATACAATGTACATCATGTTCTGAAATATGTATATCCATGATACCTTTCTAATGATTATCTAGTGTCTATCAAACCCACACAAGCGTATAATTCCATTATATTGTGCAATTAAGCATAATATATTTATTAAGGATAAATACCATGTGGACAACTCCAGCAGCTACAGAAATGCGTTTTGGCTTTGAAGTAACTATGTATGTAATGAATAAATAATGGTTATTGTAACAGACTGTTATTAAATTAAGGGGCTTCGGCCCCTTTTTTATTTCATATGATATGGTATCAATAATGATATTATTTAAAAAATGTTGGATGACACCACTCAAGCTTGTAATCCCAAGAATTAATTAATAAAGAAAATCTATTGCCTGTATATGGTTTAACAGTATGCAATGTATTTGGTGACATAAAAATTGCTCTATTACTTTTTGGCTCAATTATAATATTTTCAGTTTCAAATTCACCGCCTTTTACATTTGAAATAATAGGATAGTAAATTATAGAGCATAAAGGATTTTTTTGGACTTTATGTTCAATCCAATAATGTTCATCTAAATCATAATGCCAGTTTTTAGGTGGCAAACTTCCATTAAAATGTAGCCACCATTCATATCCAACGGAAGTTGATAAATCAAAATATTTACCAGCATTATCTATAATTTTTTTAACAATAGCAGGTTCACTTCCTTTATCCATCCACATATTATACGGCACTTGACCACTTAAGAAAAAAGTTTCATATATTTGATAAGATTCTTCTTTTGTTAAAATATTATCTTCAATAATTAATTTTGTCATGTTTTATTCTTTATTAAAAAATAGAGCTAAAGTAAATCGGTAATGAGGTGCTAATTGTGATTGAACTTTAATTGAGTGCGGAATATTGCCATCTGCTAAAATTAATCTTTTTGGTTTATATAAAGATGTATAAATAACTTCAGTCATATCATCATTGTAAAATATAGTTTCGCCAGCCCATTCAGGTTTCCAATCAAGGTTTAAATAATAAATTAAAGAGTATTGATTGTGATGCGTATGCGAGTAATAAGTATCTGATGGTGTTGATAAGTTAATAGTAACCCTATCTAAAGAACAATCTTTTAATTTGTCATATATTTCTAAATTTTCAATAGCATCTTTTAGCCCTAAATTTTTATATTCATCTAATGACCAAGATGAATGCAAATATTTATTTGTTAATCTTTCAACGGCTTCCGTATCTTGAAAGCCAATTCTGTAGAAAGAATTTTTAGCAATATTATAAAATTTCTCATGTTGAGATGTTGTAAAAGCATCATCAACTATATATATTAATCTTCCTAAATTATCTTGTATTGTTTTAATTTTTAACTCTCTTATTATGCTAATCGGGATGCTCCTAGAAAGGAACATCCTCATCTGCACCTTCAACAGCCGGTGCACTTCTTACTTCCCCCTGAGTTTCTTTTAGTTGCACAGAGCCACTAATAAACTTACCGTTTTTACCTTCTCTAATCCAGCCACTAATTCTAAATTCAATACCATCTACATTAGCAGTACCTGTATAGTCAGGTCGTTTAGGATTGTCACCTTTGTCATTCTTAAATAATGTAAACGTATTTGTGTTATCGTATTCAGCCATCTTATTGCTCCTTTGGAAATAATAATTTATCTTCTTTTAAATCTATATCAAATATGGGTTTGCGTTTCCAACGAGTAGGTTCTACATCATCTTCTACAAACTTCATAAATTCTAACGCTAAAGGTTTATACCAGTCAAACCATTCTTTACTTCTTTCAATAATTTGTATAGTAATTCCTTTTGGTGTCCACACTACAAAATAACATCTTGGCGCACCACATACTTCCATTTGTAATTGTGTTTGAAAGTAATAACGGTCTGGAATAATACCATAAAACTCCTGACTATAAGGACATTTTGCTTCTATTGGCAACCTGTTTAAAAAACCGTCTGGGCTTGCACCCAATGGTAAATCAGGATGTACAATTAACTTATTACCAGTTTCAGTAATCTCTCCCATAGCTTTTTCAAACTCACAAATAGCAAGATGTTCATTAAGATTACCCCATTCAGTCATTTCATTGCCTTCAAATGGAGCTTCTCTTAAAGTCATTTGACGCCATAACTTTTGTCTTTCATATACAGCAGACCAAGCATTACTAGCTGTAATAATATTATGACGTCTATTGTCCGTTAAATGACTCATGCAGACTTCTTGAGTTCGTTGGCATAATCACGCAGTTTAGTTTTTGCATCTTCAGGCATCTTAAAAAATGCTTCTTTTAATTTACCATCTTTTACTGCATCTTCTAATTGTTTTTTAAATTGACCTAATTGATATTCAGTTACTTCAATTTCTTTAACTGTATTTTCTGGCAAATCTTCACCGCTATAGATATATAAACCAATACCATGTAATGCAATAGCCTTAGCTAAACAGCGTTGCATAGCTGTATTAACAGAAAACGCATCTGGGTTAACAATAGCTTTATTACGATAATCCATAACAGGTAATTGAGCTGTCATAGTTTTGCCAAAAGCTGTAACCGAACAAAATACCATAAGAGTTTCACCAAATTGAGCTGGCTCTTTATATTTCCATGTTGCACTTGGGTCTTGCTGTAGAAGCGTGTCTACAGCCCAAGCCCATGATAAATACGATAGGTTGTTCTTTTTTTCAATATGCTCTGATACATCAATCTTACGTAATTCTAAATATTTACTCATCATTTCTCTCCTGTTGTTTGGTCTGAATTTCGTGCAATTCCTGCATCACTTGTTGGTAAAATTGGTCTTCCATTTTCTCTCTCCCATTTGTCGTTATCTAACTTAAGTTCTTCAGTTAGTCTTTTAAGTATTACTGATATGTGTTCTAGTTCTGTAGACATAACATCCCCACTATAATTAAAACTAATATGACAGTCAAGATATTTGTTGTTATATGTTCTTGATGTTCCGTATCGTCATGTTTATAGTCAACACCATATCTTTCACGATAACTTCTAGGTGTTTTATAATGCCATTGGTTATACCAGGTATTATGTCTATCTTTATCCCATCCCCAATTAGTCATCATGTTTTTCCTGTTGTTCTAATAAATGCTCTGCTTCTAATTCTTTTTGCTCAAGTCTTTCCATATCATCTAAATATGCGTCTGGGTCTAAATGTCTTTCCATTATATTGCTCCTGCTAACTTGCCCATGATTTGCAAGCAAAGCCATACATAAGCCCAAAACGCTATTGATAATACTATCATTGTTGAAATTTTCATGTCTCTCTCCTAAAGTTGACAATTGAACATTAAACCTATAAAAAACGCCTGTCAAGTATTTTCTATATAAAAAATAGTTTGCTTATAGATTTTATTCATGCTAATCTTTTTTGGCATTACTAACAAAGGAGAGCAACATGCGTATTAAAAATTGGGATAAATACCAGCATTACAAGCATAAAAGTGATATGAAGTGGTTTAAATGCTATGGTCGTGATATTTTAAATGACCCTGATTTTATGAAAATGGATGATATAAAACAGGCAACTTTATTCAAATTATGGTGTTTAGCTAGTGAGTCAAATGGCAAATTACCACAAGTATCAGATATTGCCTTTAGATTTAGAAAACCTATCAGCTTTGTAGAAAAATTAGTAAAAGAATTAGATACTTGGCTAATAAGAAATGAAAGTATAGAGCAAGTCTATACAAATACTATAACAGATAAGAGTAGATTAGATAAGAATATAAACACCATTGTGAGGTTTGATGAGTTTTGGAATACGTATCCAAATGTTCGTAAAAATAATAAGAAGGGTTGTTTAGAAAAATGGCAAGCAAAAGACCTTGACTTAATAGCTGATAAAGTTATAGGCTATGTCAATATGATGAAAGAAACTAAATCATGGAAAGATGGGTTCGTGCCAGCACCTATGACATTACTTAACCAAGAAAGATGGGATGATGGAACTGTAACTAATATCCGCAAAGTTTGGGAAGGTGGCATTTAGTGAACATAGGTGAAGTAATAGATAAACTAACGGTTAGCCAATCAACAGTTCAAGAATTTTACAACGAGGGGTATGGACATGCGGAGTTTAAGGTTAAAAGTACGGATTTATTTGCTGACAGTTTGGTACAGTATTTTAGTGAAGAAGTTCATAGTGGCAAATCGCTTGGCTGGATTAAGACGGAAGATAAGTTTAGGGTTAGGGCTTCGGAACTAACAATTCTTACTGGTGTATCAGGTCATGGTAAATCAATGTGGCTATCACAAGTTGTTTTGTCTATGATGAAACAGAATACTAAATGCTTAATAGCGTCTTTAGAAATGAGACCTGTGCTTACATTAGCTAGAATGATTACTCAGGCATTAGGTTCACCAGAGCCAACAGATGAATATATACATAAGTTTTGTGAACGTGCTAAAGACAAGTTATATATATACGACCAAACAGGAAGCACTAAGTCAGAAGACATGATAGCAACTCTACATTATGGGAAGCATGTATTAGGAGTTGATGTATTCATTATTGACAGCTTAATGAAATTGGATGATGTAACTGAAGAGTCTTTAGATGGACAGAAAAGACTTACTAATTCTTTAGCGGTAATAGCACGTGATTTACAAGTGAGTATTTTTTTGGTAGCACATACTAGAAAACTTAAAGACGAAGCAGAGATACCTGACGCTACAAACATTATGGGAAGTTCGCATATTCGTAACTTATGTGATAATATTATTTGTGTATGGCGTAACAGATACAAAGAGAAGTTAATAGAAGAAGGCAAGACTTCAGATGATGAGTTAAAGATTATTCCAGATGCAAAGGTTTTTGTTCAAAAGCAACGTAATGCACAATGGGAAGGTTCATTTAACTTTTGGTTTGACCAAAAAGGTTTACGATATAACGAGAGTCCACCAAGATGACAATAAATGAATTTATCAAGCAATGTAAAAAACTATTTGGTGATGATATAGAATACAAAGCAACTTCTAAAGACGGACAAGTATTTAAAACGAAAGGATGGAGAGATGATAAAGTGGGCATTAACCAAAGACAACTTACCTCAGCTTATAGAGAAGCTAAAAAGTCTTGACTTTACTAAACGCTGGCGAGTAACAGTAACAGACGCTAAACTAAACCGTAGCTTAGAACAAAACGAAAGACTATGGGAACTATATACAAGTTTAAGTCAGCATTTGGGCATTGAGAAAGACCTCATTCATCAATTGTGTGGCTACAAGTTTCTGAGATACCAAACAGAGATTGCGGGTATGCCTGTAGAACTTATAAAGTCAACAACTAAACTAACCACAAGTGAGATGACAGAATACCAACAACAGATAGAGGTATGGGGTCAGACTATGGGTTGGGGTTGGGATTATTAGTGAACTATCGTAACCCTAAACTACTTAAACTAGCAGATGGTGCACCATGTATGATGTGTTCTATGCAAGACGGAACTGTAGTATCTGCACACTCTAACCAACTACGTGATGGTAAGGGAACAGGTATCAAAGGACATGATTACCGTATAGCTTTCTTATGTCACCAATGCCACCATATGATAGATAATGATAAGATGTTAGATAAACATGATAGAATAGCAGCATGGGAAGAAGCACACCGTAAAACTATAGGCTGGTTATTTACTAACGGACATTTGGAGGTAAAGTAATGGGTAAAGGTTCTGGAAGAAGACCATTGTTAATTTCTGAACAAGAAGCACAAGATAACTGGGACAAGATATTCAAAAAGGAAAAGAATAGTGATGACGTATCACCACACGCTTATGAATACGAACTTAATAAGTCCACCGGTAATGTAGAGAAAAGATTTAAAGACGGAACATCTAAACCTAACGAAAGTCAATTTGATGGCAACTAGCCCAACGCAGTTAAGTCTTAAAAAATTACGAGAAGAAGGATATACAGTAGCAGTAGTAGAACATTGGAACGCATTTGCAAGAATAAGACAAGACTTGTTTGGCTTTATAGATTTACTAGCTTTAAAAGGTAAAGAAGTTCTTGCTGTCCAGACCACAACTGCAAGTAATATGTCAGCTAGAGTAAAGAAGATAGCAGACCATGAAAACGTAGGTGTAGTTCGTGATGCTGGTTGGACTATTCATGTTCATGGTTGGCATCAAGACGATAAGAAAAAGTACCATTGTAAAGTTAAGGATATATCGTGAACACTAGAGATAAGATACTAGCTTACCTTACAGAACCTAAAGCTATAAAAGATATAGCAGCACATGTAGATGGAAATTATCACACCATTAAAAATTTGCTTGTTACCATGAAGATGGAAGGTCATATACACGCATTCAAAGATAACGATAATAGACTTATGCACTATTACATTCCACAACCACATCCATTACAAGCTATATTTGGACACACAGCAAACTTTACAGATGACCAGATAAAAGGCGTTATCAGTCATAACGCAGATGATGCTAAACATAACCTTCAACAAAGAACTACACAAGAAACATTTGGGCAAAGCGTAGCTTATACGCTAACACAATATGATTAGTATGGAACGCTTATTGTCCATCTTAGAGGATTGGAGCTTATGGATGAAACATGATACCCATAAACTAGGATACCCTTCTAAAAGCATAGGTATGTCATCAGGAGGTGAGTCAACTTCAGAAGTATTCGAAGAAATGTGCTCTGCTCAAGACATGTCTAATATTAGAACTATACACGCTATCATACATAGCTTAGAACAAGGACAACAAGACGCTATCTATGCTAAATACTTAGGTGCCAAACCACCATTAGCCTTTTTCTGGCAATTGGACATGGCATACGATAATTTACTGACAATAGCAGAAAGACGAATAAACGCATAATGTTGTTGAACAGATATAGCAAAGTATGCTATAATACTACTTGTTGGACAACTCCTGTCCGTTAATAACGTAATCCCACAAAAGCCTGACCATACTCTCTCCTTGGTTGGGCTTTTTCTTTTTATGAAACTATCTATTTGCGAACAATGCGGTGAACCTTTTGACTTCACCGAGTATAGCCTGTGTAATGATTGCAGATATGACCACCGATTTATCAAGTTAAGGAAAAGCTATGAAGAAACCAACAACGAAAAAAGGCAAGATGGCGAAAGTCAGCAAGGTGATGAAGGAATTTAAAGCAGGTAAGTTGCATAGTGGTTCTAAAAAAGGTCCAGTAGTAAAATCTAAAGCTCAAGGCATAGCTATCGCACTTAGCGAAGCTGGTCTATCTAAAAAGAAAGGTAAATAATCATGCCAATGGTCGGAAAAATGAAATTTGCTTACACCGAAAAGGGTAAGAAAGAAGCTAAATCATACGCAAAGAAAACAGGTAAAGCTATGACAGCTAAGCCTATGAAAAAGGCAGCTAAACGTGGCAAGTAAACCAGGCTTGTACAGTAATATTGCAAATAAACGTGCAAGAATCAAGGCAGGCTCTGGTGAGAAGATGCGTAAAGTAGGCTCTAAAGGTGCACCTACTGCTATGGCATTTAAACAATCAGCAAAGACAGCTAAGAAAAAGAAATGATTAAGAAGGGTAAGGAAACATTTTCAGGTTATAATAAACCTAAGAGAACGCCTAATCATCCTACTAAGTCACATGCAGTATTAGCTAAAGATGGTGACACAGAAAAACTAATACGCTTTGGACAAAAAGGCGTAAGTGGTGACAAAACAAATACAGATAGAGCAAAGTCTTTTAAAGCAAGACACGCTAAAAACATTGCAAAAGGAAAAATGAGTGCCGCTTTTTGGGCAAACAAAGTAAAGTGGTAAAACTAGATATATATGTAGGATATGATGGCAAGGTAGAACCAATTGCTTATCATAACTTTTGCCAGTCAGTTATAGAGAAGTCATCTATACCGGTAAGTTTTACACCATTAGCACTAAACACTTTAAAAGACTACAAAGAAACACATACAGACGGTAGTAACGCATTTATCTATTCACGCTTTCTAGTGCCATATCTAAATAACTTTAAAGGTATCGCACTATTCGTAGATGGCGATATGATATGCAGAACAGATATAGCAGAGATATTAGCTAACTTTGATACAGACGAAGCAATCAAGGTAGTAAAGCATCATTACCAAACAAAGCATCCAGTTAAATATCTAGGTGCAAAGAACGAAGACTATCCTAAAAAGAACTGGTCTTCAGTAATGCTCTGGAATTGTTCACATTGGTTGAACAAACAATTAACACCTAAGTTTGTGCAAGAACAAACAGGTAAATACCTACACAGGTTTGAATGGCTCAAGTATCCAGAAGAACAAGTAGGTAAGCTAGACGAAACATGGAACTGGCTAGAAACAGAATACGAATACAATCCAGATGCTAAGTTAGTGCATCACACATTAGGCACACCATGCTTTAAAGACTATCAGAATACAG